>Ga0114918_10002698_pt1 | contig 15846 bp, 11 predicted proteins | sample LantaG_FD_87015 | JGI IMG/M metagenome (GOLD analysis project Ga0114918, IMG submission 87015) | Deep subsurface microbial communities from Baltic Sea to uncover new lineages of life (NeLLi) - Landsort_02402 metaG | ecosystem: Environmental > Aquatic > Marine > Oceanic > Sediment | place...
CCTGATGAATAAATATTTCGAGGAAGGTTCACTTTCCGTGGAGGAAATCCAGCAGAATATGACCAAGGCCGTCGCGGCAGGTAAGATTGTGCCGGTTCTCTTCACCAACGCCAAAGGCGGTGTGGGCATCAAGGAACTGCTCAACTTCATCGCATCTTCCTGCCCCTCACCAAGCGAGGCTCGGCAGCGCACTCTCACCATCGGCGAAGAAGAGAAAACCATTTCCCCAGGTGATCCGTTCAGCGGCCTTGTTTTTCGCGTCAGCGTGGATCCGAAGAGTAACATCAAGTATTCCTTCATCCGCTCCTTCAGCGGATCATTGAAGTCAGACGGAAACATCCTCGTCAGTGGCGAGCGAAAGGGTGTTCGCCCCGGCCATCTTCTCAAGTTCCAAGGCGTGGATCACAAAGACCTGGACGAAGGCACCCCCGGCGACATCTTCGCTGTTGCCAAACTCGACTTGCACATCGGCCAGACCGTTTTTGGTGAACCCTGTGACGGGATCATCGCGATGCCAAAGCTGCCGTCCCCTATGTTCTCGCTCGCGCTTGAGCCCAAAGCCCGCGGCGATGAAAGCAAAATCGGCGATGCCGTTCGGCGATTCACAGATATCGACCCATGCTTCAAGACGTTCCAAGACCCACAGACGCACGAGTTGGTCATCAGCGGCACCGGCGACCTCCACCTTCGTGTGATCTTGTCCAAGATGTTGCGGAATTTCAAATTGGACGTAAACACGAAGCCGCCCAAGGTTCCCTATCGCGAGACGATCACCCAGAAGGCCGAGGGGCATCACCGACACAAGAAGCAGACCGGCGGTGCCGGCCAGTTCGGCGAGGTCTACCTCAGAATCGAACCGCTCGAACGCGGCAGCGATCCGACGTTGGAATGGGCGTGGGACATTTTCGGTGCCTCGATTCCTGGGCAATTCGAGCCCGCCATCAAAAAGGGCGTTACCGAGTTGATGTCGCAGGGAGCCCTCGCAGGCTTCCCGTTGCAAGATGTCAAGGTATCGATCTACGATGGAAAGCATCACGCAGTAGATTCCAAGGAAGTGGCGTTTAAGACCGCCGGAAAACTAGCCTTCAAAGACGCGGTTCTCAAAGCGAAGCCCGCCCTCCTAGAGCCGATTGTCAATGTCGAAGTGACTGTTCCATCGGACAATGTCGGAGACATCACAGGCGACCTTGCCCAGCGACGAGGCCGACCCAGCGGCCAGGACATGCTCCCTGGCAACCTCACCGTGATCACCGCCCAAGTTCCGCTGGCTAAACTCTCGGACTATCACTCACGGCTGAGTTCTATCACTGGAGGCAAGGGCAGTTACTCCATGGAGTTTTCCCATTACGAAGCGGTTCCCAGTAATGAAGTCGCACAAATCGTCGCTCAGTACAGCGTGAAGGGCGGCGATGAGGAATAGTCAATAATGCGAACGACGCCGTTCGGCTCGCGTCAATATTAGAATCACCGGGCAGCATCGGCGTCCCGCCGGGAAGGACCATGAACTCGCAGAACCTCGCAGCAACCGCGACTGGTTCAAACCCGAATACAGCCCCCAAGGATCGCAAGATTCCGGCCGTCGTTCGGGCACGGATTTGGTTCGTCCGCTGGTTCCTCGTGACCTGGATTCACCTCTTTAGCATGTCCGGCCTCTATCGGCTCGGCCAGTTCTTCGGCACGCTGGAATACCTCACCGACTACAAACGCCGCCGGCGAGTCCATGCCTTGCTCAGGCAATACTTCAACGAGGAGCACCCTGCCTCATGGTATCGTGACATGGTAAAGCGATACTTCATGCGCATCCGCTGCGACAAGATGTTTTATACGATAATGGATCGTATCCCGCGCGGAAAACTCATGAACCGTATCAAACTCATCGGAAGGGAAAACCTCGATGACGCCATGAGCCGCGGCAAAGGTGCCTATGTCGCACTGTGTCATTTCGGATCATTCCATGTCGCCGGTCTCATGACGGCCATGTTGGGCTACGAGATTATTGGTGTTCGCGATGCGAAGGAAAGTAACGTCAGGCGATACATCCAAAACAAGTATCGCGAGACTTTTCCCGAAGTCGCCGCGATGAAAATGTTTCTGGCAGGTTCTTTCCCTCGCCAGATATACCGAGCCCTTCACGCGAACAAGGTCGTGGCCAGTCTTCTCGATGTCGGCCGGAGTCGTGGCGAAAACCTGAAAACACAACAAGCCCGAATCTTCAGCGAGGAACGCGATTTCCTCATCGGCCCCATACAAATCGCCCTCCGTTGCGAAACCCCCGTTTTGCAGGGCCTGGTGGAATCCCGCCGTAATTTCTACTACCGCATCGTCATCACGCCACCGCTTATCCCCCCGGAGACGGATGCCCAAGAGGATGACAATATTACCAAGATCGTCCAGCAATATGCACATGGGGTGGAGACGTTTGCCCGAGAACACCCCGACCACGTGATGAACATCTAATCCCCCCTCAAACAGCCAATGGCTCGTCGCCTTATTTCGCAGGCTTCAAAACAAGTATGACACGAGTGCCGATCTCAGGAATCGCCTCCGTGTTCGCAATGAGCCATAATGCATCGTTAGATTCACTATGTGACACGGGCAATGCCAATAGCGAACTCGGAAAGTCAACGACAGTGACCGCAGTGCCCTCAATGTTCGCAGCGAATATCCCGTCTTCATTCCGCTCAGAGCCCGTGAATAACCAACATGTATGCTGCATGGGCTTTTGTCGTCCTACATCAAGCATCCACTGACAAGCGGAAACCTCAACCGCCTCCGTGTCCACTTCGTATCGAACCAGGACTTCCACCCGATCTCCCGAGGCGGGTCGGGCCTTGCCAGTTTCTGGGAAATACCGAGGCGGCTTGCCAGGCCGCAAACCAATCAAACCAAGGGCTTCATAGATCGCCGCCGGTGGGGCGGAGAGTAATACAATCGACTCGTGTTCTTTCGGAACGCTTGCTTTGCTGTAGGCGAACAGTTCGAGAGCACCCTTCCGAAGGATCACCTCCCCCTCAATCTCCACCTGTGGAACACGAAAATCGATACGGATTCCAGGCTTGTAATCAACGACGCGAGGCCCCTGTTCTTGTGGAGTGGTTTTTCGTTCTACCCATGGCTCCGACTTGCTCGATTGCGATGAAGCCCCGTTGCTAGGAACCGCACGCAGTGAACACCCGACAGCAAGTATCGTCGCAAGAGCCCACCCCAAAATGACACATGATCCTCGGCTAAACACAATCACAATCCACGATAGCAGTTTTAAGATGACTGTATCGTCCGCCCCCCCTCGAACGTTGATAACCAGTGGTGTCTCCCGATCGACAGGGGCGTCCGCCGGTATACCGTTCCTCCAGCTGCTCTACGGATACAGCTTCGCGTTCACGTACGCCTGGACATCGTGGCCGTTGAGCTTCCAATCGTCGTTCACATCACCCATGCAGTAATGGACATCGACGCCGGATATGCCGAGAAGGACTTCAACAAACTCTGGGATGGTGAGCGGGATGCAGACCCCGCCGTTTGCCCAGGAATCAGGATAAGCATAGACCGCCTTGAACACTCGCCAGTCTTCACAGTCGACATCGCCATCAAAGTCCAGATCGAACGTCGCGCAGTCAGGCTGACTCACGATCACGGACCCAACCATGTTGGCCGCCACATCCAATGCACATCGCTGTAATAGTGGTACTCACCATTCGGAACCGGGAACAGATCAACGAAGGCCGGATCGAAGGTGTGGGACCATACGTCACCCATAGTGAGCGGTGCGGACGTGCCGAAGGCGCCATCGGGAGAACCGGGCCCGCTGATCACGCTGTGTGGTCCGTCCTGCCAAACCCATTCGACGGTGTCACCGATCTCGACGATGAGCGGGGTCGTTCCGGGCGGGAGTGCATTGAACATCGAGCCCGGCCCCACCTCGACCAAATGCGTATCGAGGAAGGCGTCGTAGGGAATGCCGGGGCCGGTATAGCAGAGACCAAACGCCTCGCAGTCGTAATTATCGAGGATGCCGTCCACAGGCGCGTAGTCGCCGGGCACGACCAATTGGATCGCGTGGTCCATCACAGTACCGGAAACGTCGGCCGGCGCAATCAGATCGAGTGCGTCGATGTTGTCACCAGAGGAAAGCCCAACATTGGCAGCGACCGTCCAGAGTACAAGGTTGCTCGGATTATTGCCAAAGACGGCAAAGATATCAGCGGGGCTGTATCCATTGCTGATGAGTGTCGGTGATCCGGGCGCGAGCGAGAACAGGACAATATCCGAAGCGGTCGTGAATGCACCGTCGTCGTATTCATCGATGACAAAGAGGGCATCAATGTCGTCACCACTGGGGCCGCTCAAGAGACCGATCTCCGGCGCAGCCAGAAATCGCTCTTCATTGCCGGGCTCATTGGGCTCCATATCGATGAAGATGTCAGCACCGTGCCCGATGCCGCCGCCGGTGGAGAGGGGCGCGTCATTCAGCCTATCTATCGTGAAGAAAATGACCGGAAACTCTGCGCCTCGTTTGGGTTGGGAGGCTGAGCCGGTGTTCCCACCTTTTGTCATCCCATTCTTGCTGTCGACAGGCTGGCTAGTCGCAACGCGTATCGATGCCGAGCGGTTCGGAGAGAGGTCCTGGTCGACACCGCCCGTATCACCTTGGTTTCTCGTGAGTGTGTTGTTCTGTGTGCGAGAGCCTTTTGAACTGGGTTGGCCAAACTCGTTGAACACACTCGTGCTCATGAAGATGTCGGCTGCGGCCTGATTGCGCTCCGCCTGATCCATGACGTTGAACGGGCGGTTTTGTGCGATAAGGTCGGCATCTGGGCCTGTGGATCCGACGCTGTCACGGTCAACGCCAAAGAGAATGAACACAGATTGGAGCGTCGGAACTTCGTCGATGCGATTTGTAGAAAAGCCATCGAGTTCGGACAGTGGGGAGAGTCCCAATCCACCATAAAGGACAGACGGACCGGGTTTCGCAAGGATAGCGCTGGGCGTGAGAGCTGGAACCGCGACGGAGGTTGGCGATAGCGCGTCGATGGAGAAGATACGCTCGGGCAGTGGAACATCTGCATGGGGAGGCTGGGCGCGCAGGGGCGCAGCAACTAACAGAAGCAACAGGCCGGATACGACGAGAGCCGACCCTCTCCGCACCCATACCACCTTTGGTATAGCATTCGACGACATGATTTCTTCTCCCGGGCCGGCTTCGGTCTTGATGTGGGGTTTCCCGTCCCCTTTCCCCGGATAGCACTTATTATACCATCCTCTTCTCAGGCAGAGAGAAGACGCCGGCTCTTCCTAAGTATATCCGAAACCGTCCAAAGAGAGGACGGAAAAGGCAGTCGCGCGGCTGGAAGATAATCCGGCTGATTTATTCCGTTCCTGTCGATATCGGACCGGCAAGCGTGCCTTCAGGGCATAGGGCAACGCTGCAACCGGGCTCAATCCTCCGACAAGGGCGAACAGGAGTGACGCAGCGACCGTGGGCCGCCAGATTACGGCACAGCAAATTCCGGCCCTGCGTTGCCGCTGTTGGGCGATGCCGGCTGCACCGCTGGCGCTATCCACGCCGGCCACGCTGGCGTTTTGGCGAGCTTTCTGGCGAAGATCTTGGCGAGATAGCAGTAGTCGTCGTAGTCGAAGGTGCGTTCACATTTCAGGAAATGGTCGAGAGCCGCAGGACGATCTCCCTTGCTCAGCGCTGTGGTGCCGGCGCAGAAGTGTGCGACGGGCCAGAGGAGTGTATCGCTCGCCCGATCATCCGCCAGGGCTTCAAGATCTGCCATCGTCTTGGACCCCTGGCAGAATGCATACAGGCTTTCCACCCAACCGGGTGGGAAGGGCGTGGTTGCACCGAGCCCATAGTCAAGTTGCTCCGATTGTTCGGCCAGGAGGGTGTTTGCCTCGTCGGCCTGTCCCAGGAGCCGTAACATGCAGGCGGCAGAGGTGATCGCGCGAAAATCGGTGGGGTGCGTTTCCACCATCTCCCGCGTGAGACGTAGGGCCTCTTCCATATCGCCCATGTCCGCACGAATCAGTGCAGGGAATAGCCACTTATACCACATTGTTCGTTTGTCACTGTTGGGGCTGGTTTCCTTGAGCGTTTCCAGGTCTGCCATCGCTCGTGGAAGCTGATCCAACCAGTAGCACAGCCGCCAACGGTATTGACAGAGCTCAACTTTCGAGCTTGGCGAGGAACAATACTTCGCGCCGCGGTCTCGGGTTGCAAGTGCGACGGCGTAGTCACGGCGAGATTCCCAGTATTCGGCCTCGCAGGCATAGCCCAGGGGGCTGTGAGGCTCGACTTTCTGTGCATCTCTCGCCAGGGCCAAGGCTCTCTTGTATCGCTGCTCCGCCATCTCGGCACCCGTCGCCTGCTCATAGATCTCAGCGGAGAGGCGATAGGCAATCGACAAGAGGTAACGAGGGTATGCCTTGGCTCGCTGAAACTCACAGGCCGCGCTTAGAAAGGATTCCTGCCGGCTAAAACGCTCGTGCTTGCGATGGTGGTACATCCAATGATTGTCGGCCCGAGCCCAATGAACCATGGCCTGGATATAGCGGTCACGCCCGCTGATGGCTCGGTCGTATGCTTGTTCGGCCTCTTCAGGTTTATGCCGTACGACGGCCTGGGCGTGGAAAAAATGGCCCGCAGCCGTTGTCTCACCCTCTTGTGTGGAAGCGGCTTTGTCGATCCACTGGCGGGATTGCTCAATTCGCTCATCGCGACGAAGCGCCCACGCCAGAAGGTACATGATTTCTGTGTCGTCCGGACGCAATCGCGCCGCCTCTGAAAGTTTGTCACAGGCGATCTTCGGATTAGAAAGGAGGTGCGCAAGCCCCGACGTCTTGAGGAACTCAAAACGGAAAGAGGGTGTGTCCGGTGCCAGGGGTTCCGCCTGAGCCAGCCACTGAATCGCCTGATCGGGCTCGCGATAGTCAACATAGGCGAGTGTATCGAATGCCTGTTGAACCAGACTTCTGGCGTGTGTGTGTCTCGCCTTGATTGCCTGGAAGGTCCATATTGACGCCGTAATCGCCAGCGTAACACTGAGGACGATGATGGCGGTCATCGCCGGATGTCGGCGAACCCACTTGAGGGCCTTCTCAAACGGGTTGACCCGACGGCTCAGGATGGGGCGATCCTGGGCGTAGCGTCGGAGGTCGGCCGCCATCTCTTTCGCCCTCTGGTATCTCCGTTTGGGGTCTTTCTCCATGGCTCGGAGGCAGATCGTATCGAGGTCAACAGGGATGGCGGGGTTGAGTTTGCGGGGCGGACGGGGTTCATCGGCACATATTCTCGCGATGACTTGTTCACGGGACGAACCCATAAACGGGCGCTGTCCCGTCAGGAGTTCGTAGAACGTCACGCCGAGTGAGTAGATGTCGGTCCGGTGGTCAATCCTCTTGCCGTCTGCGGTGACTTGTTCGCGCGACATGTAGGCCGGCGTCCCGAGCATCTCGCCGGTGACCGTGACACTGGGTTCGTCGAGTAGCCTTGCAAGGCCGAAGTCTGTGATGTGGAGTTGCCCGTCGTTTCCGAGGAGTAGGTTTTGTGGCTTGATGTCACGATGAATGACGCCGTGCTTATGAGCGTGTTCGATACCTTCAGCGACGCCGGCGATCAGCAACGCTGTCTTTCGGTAATCGGCAAGAATGAGGGAGTTGCTGGCAAGGAGAAACGCACCTGACAAGGAGGGAGTATCGTCGTTGTTCTCGGCGGCCGGTTCGTCGTCCGGCCCCATCGGGGCCACCATCGCGGGGCTTCGCTTGAGGATCTGATCCAGGCTGTCACCCTCGATGAGTTCCATGGCATAGTAAGAGTGGCCGTCCTGCTGTCCTTGCGCGTAGACGGAAACGATGTTGGTATGGTGGAGTTTGGCAGCGGCCTTCGCCTCCCTCTTGAAACGGGCAACCGCTTTCTCAGTCTGGCAAACGGATGGGGGGAGAACCTTGAGCGCGACAATCCGATTGAGAGAGACTTGCCTAGCGCGATAGACGACGCCCATACCACCGCGTCCAGCCTCGCTGATGATTTCAAAATCCCCAAGAACTTGTCCGGTTCGCCAATTGAGCGAACCACCTGACAGAGTCACGGGAATGGCACGGCTCTGGCTCGTGTCAGAAATGCGGGACGCTTGATCCTGTCGGTGCCGAGCGACCTCCATCGCGTCGATCAGCTGTCGCGTTTCATCGACATTGTCGCGGCACTTGGAGCATGATTCCAAGTGGGCACGAATCGTCTGAGCTTGTGCGGGGTCGAGTTCGCCCTCGATGAAGTCGAGCAACAGCTCTTCAACGGTATTGCAGTTCATGACCAGGAATCATCCAGGGCGCGGAGTTTCTCGCGGAGCACTTTCGTGGATTTTGCGATTCTCGCTTTTGCGCCTGAAAGGGTTAACCCGATGGCCTCCGCCACCTCAATCCGTGAGAGTCCTTGAAAGAAGTATAGGATGATGACCTCGCGGAGATCATCGCCCATGGCATCGATGGCAAGTTGCACGCGTCGGACGCGATCCTGCTTGATAACCCGACCCGCCGGCGTCGTGAGCGGGTCAATAGGAATAGCCGGGTGCATCCATGCCATCTGGCTGGATTGCAGAGCAGAGAGCCTCGCCTTCGGGTGCATCTTTCGCAGTTCGTCGATGGACCGATTTCGCGTGACTTTGTAGAGCCAGCCGCGAAGACTGCCGACGGGCGAGATGGCCGCGTCAGCACGGCAACAGGTCATGAGAACGTCCTGGATGATATCCTCGGCAAGGGTCTCGTTGTAGACCATCCGTTGACAGAATGCGCGCAGCTCGCCCCCAAAACGCTCATCGATTTCTGCGATCGCAGTTTTGTCGCCGCGTTTCAGGCGAGCCATCAGTTCTTCATTAACGTCGGCCGACAACGATCTCTCCTTCGTCCCTTCCCTTTGCCCCTCCACGAATCGACAGGAGTCATCTTCGCCCTGGGCATCTTAATCCTCGCCCAACAATCATACAGGGCGCAGGCCGTCTATGCACGAGGCCCCGAGACGAATGACCTGGTTGAGCAGGACAATTGCAAGAATCGCGGACGGAGCAGTCGCCCCCCGTGGCCGACGTAGATAACCAACGGTGTCCCACGGCTGACAGGGGCGACGTCCGCTGCACTGTTTCTTAAACTGCCCTATAGAGCAGTTTAAGATTGAAAACGCCTATGTCACCCGCAACGGTTGAAATCGATCAAAGCCCCGCAGGGGCGCAAGATTTCAGCCCATAGCGCAAGCTATGGGTAAGAAGGCACGACAAAAAGATAGCCCCGACAGGGGGCGAAAGATCCCAGCCCACGGCGTAAGCCAATCTACACAAGCCGTGTAGGTCGGGGTTCACAGACTCGACACAACGACCGGCGGCGAAGGGATGTCGGGTCTGCGGACCGACGAGACTCGAAACAATGCTGTGTGCCATGCCTTCACGCGGCGCAGTCGCGGGCAAGCATGTGGGGATACCCAACGTGTACCCCACCAACAACCCCTCACTCACCACGATCCCCCGACAACAACTCAAGCAACAAAGCAATCGTCTGCTCGACCGTCGTCGGTGCCGTATGCCCGGGAATGTTCAACGGGTGGATCAGCGCAAACCCAATACCCGCATGGATCAACTGCCACGCCAGCCCTGCCGCAGACACATCCCGCCGAACCTGATCGGCCCGCTGCGCTCTCTTCACAAGGTTCGTCAAAAACGTCGCATATTGTTCGTAGTGTTCCCGAAGTGCCGCCTGGATCTCCGGTTCGTGAATCTCCGCCTGAGCGGCAAAGATAATCCCATACATTTGCCCCATCCGAGGGTCCACTGTCGCCGGATTCAACCGCAAGAGAACGCGTAGCTGAGCAATCGGCGACTTCAACGGCGCGATGGCCGCCCGCCACTGCCGAATGACCTCCCGCCCAACCTGCTCGATGAGCGCAACAAAAAGATCATGCTTGCTGGCGAAATGCTGATACAACACCGGCTGTGACACACCCGCCGCCTTCGCCAGCCGCGATGTCGTTGTCCCCTGATACCCATACTCCGCGAAACATTTGATGGACGCCTCCAACAATTGCCGGCGACGATCCGTTGCCTTCATCCGCGGTGCCATGCCACTATCTCCAGCACAGGTTACTCCGGTCGATTGCCAGTTCCACCCAAGGCACAAACAAGCCACGCCGCGTGCCAGTGAGCATGGCACGTCACTATCCACTCGGCCGAGAAGCCGCCGTAGGACGACTCGTCGAAGCAGGCCGCGACGTCGGTCTACCCGTCGCCGGAAGCGGCGCAGGTACATATCGACGAAGCTCCGACGCATGCCCCCCAACGAGCCGACGATCATTCCCCATTAGTACGTCAGCGATATAATCACGCACAAAAGCCCGTCGCGCACCATCGGTGTGCCCTCCATCATACCCCGATTCGGCAAACGCATGCCGATACGGAATGTTACGGAGCTTTCGGTACTGCCGGCGCGTCTCTCTGCTAGCGTCCTCTGCTATCTCAACGCCTCTCAACCCCGCAATGCCGTCCGAGGCGGAACTCCGATCAATCGTCCCAGTGTACCAGACCACGTCCTTCAATATTCGATCATGCGGAGAATGAAGAATATACATCTTGCCTCGAATCCGCTTCAACGCACGCGTCAGGTCGTACCGGCTCGACAGGCTGCATCCGAGAAAAACAACATTGTCAACCTTCATATCTTCTGGAAGAAATTCAATCGCAAACGTGGCGATGCCGGTCCCCGCCGACAAAGCAATAATGTTAATCTTCGCATGAGGATACGACCGCCGATACCGCTTAATGCTCGCCGCCAGCTTCGCCGCCATCAATCGGTTTCGCTCCAGATTGATCTGATCGCCGGCATGATTCATGCTCTGCCAAGTAAACACCTTGACGAACCCGGTATACCCCGCATCGCGAAGGCCGGTCGGAACATCAAAGGACCCAACGTGCCCGATCGGACCCGCACCACCCACATAATACGTCGTCCCCTCCCAAGCGTTTCCGCCCTCTTCCCGAACGGCGAAGTAGTTGACCATCGAGGCGCAACCCGACTGGAGAAGGAAAACAAAACCGACCATGCCAAGACAAAAACCGCGATTCAAAGTTCTATCACTCTCTGCAAAACGAAAGGAACAATTCCTTTACAAGACGATGCCAACCCAGTACCCACAAACGACACTCACGCACGGAACCCATGAACGGCCTCCGTGAACCGTAGCGGCCGACCCCCGTGTCGGCCGTACAATACAGGAACACAATCGCTCACGGAATCAACCGACACCGAACTCGAACACGACACGATGCTCGCCATGGGTCCCCAAAGCCGCCCCAAAACGAACGCCCCATCCTGCCGCCACGAGACTCATCATGGAGATTATAAAGAAGACGCGCCAGGAGTCGACTCGCCACACCGAGTCGTGCAACGACTGGAATCCTGGGCAGAATAGAACTCGGACGTCGAGCAGATGCACGCGCGATCCCGCCCCGCCTCTTTCGCCTTGTACAAAGCATGATCCGCCATCGCCAATAGATCGCTTGGCCGGCTCGCACCATTACCCCAGATGCTCGCAATGCCCGTGCTCAGCGTCACCTTGGGCTCGACTTTCGCCATTTGCTTGGTTCTCTGAACGAATAACGAAGCGATCCGTTCGGCCGTCGCCTTCGCCTGCTCCGCAGACACCCCTGGCAAAAGGAGAACAAACTCGTCGCCGCCATATCGTATCGCGACATCATCCGCCCGAAGACACTGCCGGAGAAGTTCGCCGAAAAACTCAAGCACCTTATCCCCCGAGGCGTGCCCAAGTTGATCGTTCAGCGATTTGAAATTATCAAGATCGATCATAACAAGGGCCAGATCATGCCCGCCCTTGCACTGCGATGCAAAAATAGCCGGATACCTCTCCTCAAGCAGCCGTCTGTTATTGATGCCGGTCAGTGGGTCTCGCCAGACCTCCCGCTGAACACGCTTCAGGTCACGCGTGATACGCTCCGTCTCCTGTGCAATCTGCGTATCCATTCGCCGTTCGATCCGCTCCGCTCGATCTCGCCAAATCCCAAGATCCTCACGCAGTTTCTCAAGCGACCCGGCAATCACATTCAACTCATCAACTGGCTTCCCCTCGGTGATCCACCCGTGAGCCTTATAAGAGGTGATGTGTTTGACGAGCGTGACGATCGGCCGAACCACATCCCGACGGAGCCACCAAGATCCGATCGCCAACCCCAACAGCCCAACCACCAACATCGGAACAGAGAATTGCCAGAATTGCTGGAACGGACGGTCCAGGCTGGTCGAAATCTGGAATAGAAACACCATTCTTGCCGGGCCACTCTCGCCACCGCCGACCCGGAGATCAACACTGGCTCGCTGATAGTGCGCCAGCCCTCGCGTCGTGCCGGCCTCATACTGCACAGAATCGACCACTTCCCCCGACTCTCGTCCGCTGATAAACGAAAGTAACCCCGCTTCCGATTCCGCACCAACCACATCGCCGCTCGACGGGTCCAACACGCACACGGCCAAAATAGCAGAGTCCTGAACAAGCCTCTCGCACGATCTCCGAAACTCGTTCGGCGCCGACAACGACCGAGAACCATACTGCGTCGCCAGCGCCTGCGCCATCAGCACCGCTGCGCTCTCACGCGCACGATCGGCATCCTCCCGCCGCAAACAATTATGCAAGACAATCCCCGCAACCACGACGGAAAGCATCACGCCAAGAAGCGTAATCCGAATCGAACTATCTACAGATAATCGCCTCGGTGATGTCATAAAAAAAGTATTCCGCTCTCTCAACAGAACATGCCACGCGAGAACCCAGCTCACACACGCAAACCCTACGATATGAATCGCAGATAACCAAACAGATTGCACGCAGAAAAGCCTATCGGCTAACGAGAGATGACACCCAACCCAAGACCAAGACCCGCACCCGGCCGCACCTGATACCCATCAAGCGTCCGAAAATCAAGGCGTCTTCGGCATAGGGGATTGCTTCTTCTTAGTTTTCACGGATCGACCCCAACCATACGTCTCCGATTCTCGCCGAATCGCCAGACCGCGATCCGCATCCCGCACCGCCTTGTACGTCCCAAAAACAAGAACCGACCCCTGCGATGGAGGCAAAAACGAAAGAAGCCCAGGATCATCACGCAGCTTCGTCAGCATCCGAAAGCTGCCGTGAATCGTCTCAGCATCATCAACCAACGTAGAAACAATCCCAGCATAAGATGCAAACCGCTGCGTCATCAACGGCGAACCCAAGACCGTTCGAGACTCGCGAGAACGAACCTTGTAGTTCCGCCCACTCCCCGCCGGCGGCTCGTCCAGAGCGAAAGAAATGATAAGACTCTGTTTTCCAAACTTGCCCAATAACAGATTCTGCTTCGTACACCGAATCGCGATATTCACATCGCCGACACCATCAAGCCACCAATAACACTCAGATGCCGAAAACGAGGTCACATCCGTCGTCGGCGGATCAATATCCGAAACACTCAAAGGCGTCATCCGTATCTCAGCCGAGCCCGACCCCGAACATCCCACAACCCCAACACAAACGGCGGCCGCCACGATCACCCGAACAACGATCGCCCACCCCATCCCCCCAAAAAAGCGTGGCAACGACACATCTCCCGCATTACCCACGAGAGACCCGCCAACGCCACGCGTGTTCATGTCTGCTTGCACCTGGTCTCGCATCAATGCCCAGCCAACGGGAACTGACTGCACAACTCCAACACCTCGCCACGCACCGACGCAATCGCCTTCTCATCACCCTCGGTCTCCAGAACCTTCGTGATCAACTCGGCCACCTTGCTCATCTCCTCCTGCCCCAAGCCGCGCGTCGAAAGAGCTGGCGTGCCGATCCGAAGACCGCTCGCCTCCATCGGCTTCCGCTCATCAAACGGAATCATGTTCTTGTTGACGACAATACCCGCCAGCCCCAACCAATCTTCCGCAACCCGCCCGGAAACATCAGGGAACTTCTTCCGAAGATCAACGAGCATCAGATGATTGTCCGTCCCGCCGGAGATCAAATCCAACCCACGACCCAGCAACGACTCAGCAAGTGCCTGGGCATTATCCAGAACTCGCTGCTGATACACCTTAAACTCCGGCTTAAGTGCCTCACCAAACGCAATCGCCTTCGCGGCGATGATGTGCATCAACGGCCCACCCTGAAGCCCCGGAAAAACCGCCGAGTCGATCTTCTTCTTCCACGCCTCTTTACACATCGTCAGCCCCGCGCGAGGCCCCCGAAGCGTCTTGTGCGTCGTCGTCGTGACAAAATCACAAACCTCAACAGGACTCGGATGCAACCCAACCGCCACCAAACCGGCAATATGAGCGATGTCCGCCAACAACAGGGCACCCACCTCATTGGCGATATCCGCAAACCCCGCCCAATCCCATGTCCGTGGATAAGCCGAAGCGCCCGTAATAATTAACTTAGGCTTGCATTCCCTTGCAAGACGGCGAACCTCATCAATGTTAATCCGCCCGGTCTCACGGTCCACGCGATAGTGAGTTACCTTAAACCATTTTCCGCTAATGTTCACATGTTTGCCGTGCGACAAGTGCCCGCCATGATCCAGATGCAATGATAAGATCATGTCACCTGGTGTCCGAACCGGCTCATCAGGCTTTTTCTCCCGCTGCTGAGCCTCGTCAAACCGCGACCCAGGCCGCATTGAAGCAAGCAACACCGCTTGATTGGCCTGACTCCCAGAGTGCGGCTGCACATTGGCATGATCACACCCAAACAGAGCCTTCGCCCGCTCCTGAGCCAAAGTCTCGATGGTGTCCATATTCTGACAGCCGCCGTAGTATCGCTTCCCAGGATACCCCTCGGCATATTTATTCGTGAAATCCGAGCCCGCAGCCTGCATGACCGCCGCACTCACATGGTTCTCCGACGCGATCAACTCCAGCGTGTTCTGTTGACGCTCCGTTTCAGCCTGAAAAATCTTCCAAGCCTCGGGATCCTGTCGCTCGATCGGTGTCGTATTGCCTGCTGCCATCGTCTATATCTCCAAGTCAAACGCCGCTGGTCGGTGTGTCGGGTCTGTGGACTCGACCTACACGTCTCCAAGTTAAACCCGGCCTCCCAGTAGCCGATCGCCACATCCTAGACGCCCTCCCCCCAACGATCAACGCCCTCCCCAACGGGTGGATACTGGTACCACGGGTGGATACTGGCACCGTTTCATCGAGGGGCACCACTGGCAGCTCGTTGCCGGTGTCGGCACGGGCGGACAGGCCGCCAGTGGCACCCAACAAGAGCCGCTACACACATGTCGGCTAGCCTCGGAAGCGGATGCCTTCTCAGATTCCACGTCTGACAGGGGCGTCGGCCGCTACGCAAGCGAGCCAACCGGCGCAAACACCACCACTCCGCCATTCTTGCGATTGCCCTGCGATGTGACGTCGACCGACCGCTTTCGCATTGACGCTCCCCGCGCGAGGAAGTAGGGTGCGATAGATTAGCGGACAGGAGAGTGCTCGGTTGTTCAAGACCATCGTCGCCAGTATCAAGCTCACTCGCCCCCCCCAGTGGGTGAAGAATGTCTTCGTTTTCGGAGCGTTGGTCTTCGCCGGACGGATGAGCGACGTCGATGCGTTGTTACACAGCCTTGCCGGGTTCGCCATCTTCTGCATGCTCTCCAGCGCCGTCTACGCATTCAACGACCTTCTCGACCACCGTGAAGACGCCGTGCATCCAACCAAGAAGCACCGGCCCGTGGCGAGCGGGGCCCTATCGCCTGGGACGGCAGGCGTGATATCCGTTCTCCTGGCGGCCGGCGGGACGTATGCAGCATCGCAAATGCCGCAAGGCTTCGC
>Ga0114918_10002702_pt1 | contig 15824 bp, 11 predicted proteins | sample LantaG_FD_87015 | JGI IMG/M metagenome (GOLD analysis project Ga0114918, IMG submission 87015) | Deep subsurface microbial communities from Baltic Sea to uncover new lineages of life (NeLLi) - Landsort_02402 metaG | ecosystem: Environmental > Aquatic > Marine > Oceanic > Sediment | place...
AAATTTTTTATGAAAGCGGTGTGTCAAAAATTATGAGCAAAAGAGGTAAAGATAATTATAAGAATTATAAACAGGTGAAAGAAGATTCCGGTAATGGGCAGGATATGGAAGAAATGGCGGAATATAAAAAGCCTGGTAAGAAAGAACCCAAAAGTGCCTTAAAAAAAGAGATAAGAGAAGAACTGCAAGCAGAGGAACTTGAGGAAGAAATAGAGCTTTTAAGGAAAGAACTGGAAAATTATAAAAAGATTGAAGAAGGGTATCTGGATAGAATTAAAAGATTGCAGGCAGATTATGATAATTATAGAAAAAGAACCTTAAGGGAATATCTGGAGCATATAAAAAGGGCAAATAAAGATTTAATAGAAAAACTTCTTCCTGTAATTGATAACTTTGAAATAGCCCTTGATTCCGGAAAAAAAATGAAAAAAGAAGAGGGCGATTTTTTAAAGGGCGTAGAAATGATTTATGAAAATTTAATGGAGCTTCTAAAGAAAGAAAATGTCAAAATTATTAATCCAAAAGGTGAGGAGTTCAATCCAGAGATCTGCGAAGCAGCAGTAACCGAAGCGGTGAAAGGCGTTGATGAAGGGATTGTGCTGGATGTTATAAGAAAAGGCTATATGATAGATGATTTTTTAATAAGGCCCGCAGTGGTAAAGGTTTGTAAAAAAAAGTAAGAAGAGAATAAAAGCTAAAGAAGCGATTTTAAAAACAGAAACTTATACATCCACCCTGGTATTAATGGTATTAAACAGGAGTTATATCTAAATGAAGATTGCAATATCCGGCAAAGGCGGAGTGGGAAAGACCACTTTAGCAGCATGTCTTTCCAAGTATTATGCCAATAAAAATCATAAGGTAATTGCTGTTGACGCTGATCCTGATGCCAATCTGGCTGTAACATTAGGAATAGGATATGATGAGGCTTCAAAGATTACACCGCTGGCAGAGATGAAAAAATTAATTGAAGAGAGAACAGGAGCAAAGCCCGGGGGATATGGAGCGTTCTTTAAATTAAATCCCAGGGTGGACGATATCCCACAGAAATTTGGAATAGAAATTGATGGCGTAAGGTTGCTGGTTGCCGGAACGGTAAAAGCAGGCGGCAGCGGGTGTTATTGTCCGGAAAATGTTCTGCTAAAAAACTTGTTCAGACATCTGTTGGTAGACCGGGAAGAGATTGTAATCCTGGATATGGAAGCCGGCATAGAACACCTGGGCAGGGGTACCTGTGAGAGTATGGACGCTTTAATAATTGTGGTAGAACCGGGACTCAGGAGTGTTCAAACTGCCCGGACGGTTAGAAAGATGTCCCTGGATCTGGGAATCAGGGATCTTTTTATCGTGGTAAATAAAGTAAGAACTGACGAAGAAGAAAAATTGATTGAAGATAATCTGGATGATTTTATCATACTGGGAAAACTTCCTTACAGCGATAGGGTAAGAGAGTCGGATCTGAAGCATTTTTCTCCATGCGATGCGGATGAAGAGTTCAAGAAATCAATTGAAGAAATTGCTGTCAGATTAAACAAATATATAGACAAGGATTAGAAATCTTCCGAAGTCTTTCTGTAGTATAATAAATTTTTAGAAAATATATTGCACCTATTTTTTATTAATTAAAATAAGAAACATTTACAAAAATAGAAAGCGGTGGGTATTTGTATAGGATTGTAAAAAAAGAGAAGCTGGTAGAAGATATAGACAGATTTTATCTTAAAGCTCCGCTAATAGCCAGAAAAGCAAAAGCAGGACAGTTTGTGGTTATCAGAATAAATGAAGATGGAGAAAGGATCCCCCTGACTATTGCAGGTTATAACCGCAGTAATGGGATAATAAACATAGTTTCTATGAGAGTGGGAAAGACTACCGCTTTACTCTCCAGTTTAAAAGAAGGTGACAGTATACTGGATGTTGTGGGACCGCTGGGCAATGCTTCTGAGATTGAAAATTTTGGAAGAGTGATCTGTGTTGGGGGTGGAGTGGGAGTAGCTCCAATTTTTCCTATAGCCATGGAATTAAAAAAGACTGGTAATTATGTAATCTCCATTATCGGCGCAAGAAGTAAAGACCTTCTTATTTTAAAAGAAGAGATGGAAGATATATCTGATGAACTGCATATCTGCAGTGATGATGGTTCCATTGGATATCATGGTTTTGTATCAGATTTTTTAAAAGAGTATCTGGAGAAAAATTTAACCGGCAATGCATATAAAAGAAAGGATATTGCGAGGGTGATTGCTATTGGCCCGGCTCTTATGATGGCTGCTGTAACTAGAGTGACCGAACCTTTTAGCATAAGGACCATAGTGTCTCTGAATTCCATAATGGTTGATGGAACGGGAATGTGTGGGGCATGTAGAGTAGAAGTGGGAGGAAAAACTAAATTTGTTTGCGTAGATGGGCCGGAGTTTGACGGGCATCAGGTAAATTTTGATCTTCTTCTTTCAAGGCAGAAGGTATACTGTAATCGTGAAAAGGAGTGTATGGATCTTTATAAGCATAAATGCAGGCTGCCGGATTAATAATATGATTGATTAGCTGCAGGAAGAACACTTAAAAAAATGATAAAAAAGACAGACAAGAGGAATATAAAAAAAGAAAAGATTTCACGGGTGGCTATGCCCGAACAGGACCCTGAGAAGCGGAAAAAGAATTTTAATGAAGTTGCTCTGGGATATACTGAAGAAGATGCCCTGCGTGAAGCGTCAAGATGTCTCCAGTGTAAAAATCCTGAATGCATAAAAGGCTGTCCGGTAGAGATTGACATAAAAGGTTTTATTAAACTGATCCAGGAGAAGAAATTTAATGATGCCCTGGAAAAGATCAGGGAACGGAACAGCCTTCCTGCCATATGTGGCAGAGTATGCCCACAGGAAGATCAATGCGAAAAGGTGTGTATCCTGGGCATTAAAGATGATCCGGTAGCTATCGGAAGGCTTGAACGATATGCAGCAGACCGTGAATTAAAAAGAAAAGCTCAAAGGTTAAAAGAATGCGCCTGGTCGGAGATTACCAAACGGTGCACCAGAGAAAAAATAGCAATAATCGGGTCCGGTCCCGGCGGGCTTACCTGTGGGTCAGAATTGGCCAAATTGGGTTATCGGGTTACCATATTTGAAGCTCTGCATGAACCGGGAGGGGTTTTGGTTTATGGTATCCCTGAATTCAGGCTTCCCAAAGAAATAGTGAAAAGAGAAATAGATTACGTAAAGAGCCTGGAAGTTAAGATTGAAGTAAATATGGTAATGGGAAAAATTTTGACCCTGGATGATTTATTTAGCGAAGGATTTAAGGCAGTTTTTATATCCACCGGAGCGGGCCTTCCATATTTTATGGGTATCCCTGGAGAAAATCTGAATGGAGTATATTCTGCTAACGAATATCTCACCAGGTCAAACTTGATGAAAGCCTATAAGTTTCCCCGGTGCGATACTCCGATTATCAGGGGAGACAAAGTTGCGGTAGTTGGTGGGGGAAATGTAGCCATGGACTCAGCCAGGGTAGCAAAAAGGCTGGGGGCAAAACATGTGTATTTGATATATAGAAGAAGTGAAGAAGAGATGCCTGCCAGAAATGAAGAGATAGAGCATGCCAGAGAAGAAGGAATTGATTTTAAACTACTGGTAAATCCTGTTGAGATAATAGGAAAAGATGGCTGGGTGCATAAGATAATGTGTATTAAGATGAAATTAGGAGAGCCTGATGGCTCTGGCAGGAGAAGACCAATGCCTTTAGAGGGTTCAGAATTCAATATAGAGGTTGATGTAGTAATAATGGCTATAGGCCAGGGTCCCAACCCCCTTCTAACTTCTACGGTTCCACGATTAGAGCTTACCGGACGTGGGAATATAAAAGCTGATCCGGTGACCGGAAAAACAAATATAGAAGGTGTTTTTGCAGGTGGAGATATAGTTACCGGTGCAGCTACAGTCATACTGTCAATGGGTGCCGGTAAGAGTGCAGCTGCAGCTATAGATGAATATATAAGAACCGGTATCTGGTAATAATAACTATTAAGATATGAAATTCTTATTTTAAAGTTTTTAAGTAAATACCTTAATTAATGCTGAAATTCTTCGTATATATATTATAATTTAACTATATAGAGAGATTTGTTATAGAAGGTATTTGAATATTTGAAGCACTTGACTTAATAATAACTATTAATAAGTATCATAAAATAGGTTACAATTTCATTATTAAGCTTATAATTTTAAAGTAACGGAGGTAGAAATGAAAATCAAGGGTTCATTATCAAAATTATTATTTATCTTATTTGTGAGTATTCTGGTATTCGGGATGATTTTTACCGGATGTTCCAAATCAGCCACAGGGGAAGAAGCAGTGGGAGAAGATAGATCTTATGGAGAACCAGAGGCGGCAATGGTAGAAGAAGCTGCGGTTATGGAGATGGCAGAAGAATATGCCGAAGAAGAGAAGATCGCCGGTGATGCTGAGGTACAGTATGGTGAAGTTCCGGTTGCCGGTGATAGGAAAGTTATTAAGACTGCCTATATTGAGCTTGAGATTGAAGTGGGGAAATTTGAAAGTACAATGTTTGGACTTACCAATCTTGCAGAGCAGAATGGAGGCTTTATTTCAAATAGCCAGAGTTATTCTGATTCTGAAGGTAATCTAACCAGTGGAAGCATAACTATAAGGATCCCTTCCAATAAATATAATTCTGCTTTAAATAGGGTCAAAGAAATGGGTACCGTTAAAAGTACTTCAAGTGCCGGACAGGATGTGACACAGGAATTTACTGATCTTGAAAGCAGACTTAGAAATTTCGAAGCTCAGGAGGAAGTCCTTCTGGATTTAATGGGAGAGTCAAAGAAAGTCAGTGACAGCTTAGAAGTACAGAGAGAGCTGAGTAATGTTCAGGAGCAGATTGAAGTAATCAAGGGAAGAATTGATTACCTGGATGATTTGGTATCTTTTTCTACTATTGAAGTCTACTTCCATGAGCCTGAACCTATTAAAACTGCTTCCGATTGGGGATTCGTTGAAGCATTAAAGAAGGGTCTGAGAGGAGCAGTAAATGTATTTAATTGGTTGGTTGTAGCAATAATTATAACTGCTCCGCTATGGATTTTAGCAGGAATAATAATAATCATAGTACGGCAGATTTTAAGAGCAAGGAAAAGAAGAAGAGCCAGAAAGGAGCAAAAATAGTATGAAAAATTCGGATATATTTGAGTATACGCTGCTCATTCTTGGATTAGGAATTATAGTCGGGATTCTAATTGCGCCCCGCAAGGGTGAAGAAACCCGGAAAATATTAAGGGAGCAGATGGAAGAATGCTGCGGCAAGACCTGTGAATTTATTACCGAAAAAACGGCACAGGTGAAAAAGCAGGCGCAGAAATATGCTGAGGAATTAAAGAAAGGTATGGAAGAAACTGAATAGCAATTTTTATTTGATATAATTTTTATATTTGCCTGAATAGATACAAGCCCTTTTTAAATCAAAAAGGGCTTGTATAATTTAGTACAGAACTCGGCTTATAGACTGACCTCGTAACTTTTTTAGCCTATAAGTGGTGCTAAATAAGAAATTAATCCCTTGGCTTGCCCCTAGTTTTGCCACTATACGTGGGCTTAAATTGTACAATTTCAATTATACTTATGATCTACGATATTTCAATTTATTTTTCTAATTAGTACAATAATTATTTGGGAACAATAAACTAATTTGAAATGTGACTTTTATAATATAACTCGGCTTATATACTAACCCCAATAATACCAAGTAGAGGTATCTGGCGATCCCTCGAAATCAACATGCATTTATATAAATATTATATCATTTTTCTTATAAAAAAATTAGTATAATGATATAAAAATAATTAGTATAATTAATTAATATCGAATCAATATAAAATAATAAAAAGTAGTTAAGTGGTTATTGAAATGAATATTGGAAGTAGTAATGAATAAGGAGATAACAGATTTAAAAGATGATGAAGATATAAATTGTCACCTACAACAAATGGGTATGGGAACCCTAATCTGTAGAGCAGTAAAACAAGTTGGGGAACACACAACTAATGAAACTACACCATCAATATGCTTTAATTGTGAAGCTGGGAAGATATATAGGAAGGTAGGTTGTGATTCTGTAACTCCGAAAATTAGGATATTTTCACATGGAGGTGATACTAGCTCCTACTTTATAGAAAGTCTTTTTTGCAGTAGACGTAAAAGAAATACTTCTTTAGATAATTGCAAGAAATGCAATCTTGTCAGTGCTGAAACTACAAAAAAAATCGTATCAGAAGTAAGAGGACTATTCCAGGCACAAGATTTCTATTCTGCTTATAAGGACATAGAAAATGCGAGAAAGGATATGAGGGATGGGAATTTTGATTCAGTAATCACTTCGAGTATATCCTGTCTAGAGAGTGTAATGAAAATCTGTCACGATAAATTAAATAAACCTTTACCAGCAAAAAAACAAGTATCAGATTTATGGAAATCGACACGAAATATTTTAGATTTTGATAGTATTGATAAAACAAGCTCTACAAAGACTTTAGCAAATTCATTATCTGGTTTAATAAACCATATTGGAGGTTTGAGAAATTCTCTTAGTAATGCTCACGGAAAAGGATTAATCCCTCCAGAAGTTTCAGAAAGTATTGCTGAATTTTCTATAAATCTTTCTAGTACATTATCTACTCTTATCATTAGGAGATATAATCAAATAGAGAAGGAAAAAGATGAATGATATTGTAATTAATATATCAGTCCCTTTAGATGATGAAAATTTCTTAAGGAGAGAATGCCCTTTTTGTGGAAGGGAATTTAAAATAGAAATTAGTAAAGAAGATTTAACAAATCTTGCTCAGGCTAAGTTAGATGGGTTTTTGGCTGAAGAAAATAAAGACGATATCATTGAAGAAGATAGATTAAATAACGATGAAGCTTTAAATTTTTGTCCCTATTGCGGACAAGAAGCTCATAAAAGTGATTGGTGGACTAAAGAACAACTTAGTTATATTAGAATATTTGCAGAAAACATTATGATAGACATGGTTAATACAAAATTGATTAGGCCACTAAAAAACAGATATAGTGGGAATAAGTCTGATTTTTTTTCTTTTAAAATTGAAGCCAAGGAAATGAGAAAAAAAGAACCATGGATTTCTCCAGAAGAAAATGATATGAAAGTATTCAAACTACCTTGTTGTCAATCTAGTATTAAAATTAATGATAAATGGGATAAAGATATTTATTGTTTCTATTGTGGTTTTCAATATTCGCCAAATCACAATTAAATTTATTTTTAATTTATGTAAACAAAAAAGTAAATTCGTAAAATTTTTTAATCTAAAATTTATAAAAATATTGGTTCTTAATGATTTTAACTGAAAAGAACAAAGAAATAATTTCATGGTTTGAAAGCCATCAAAACCCAATTCTTGGTGAATTATATAGGGGGGCCTTAAGGATATTTTCAGAAGAAAATTTTCCAGGGTATTTACAATTTATTTCACATGCTGTAAGGGAAATAAGAAATAGGATTCCATATATAATATTAGGAGATGTGCAAGAACGTTTTGAATGGACAAAAGAACTAAAAAATTTAGAAGATTGTTGGAGAAAGGCAGAGGTTTTCTCCAATCGTGTTACTGAAGAAGAACAACTTGAAGAAGCCATTCCAGTTTCTTTAAATGTTTGTAAGGAAATAGATCAAATTTTAGATAGATACAGAAAAAATAATGAAACTTATGAGAATAAAATGTTCCGATTATTCAAATTCTTACAAAATAGAAAAACCTCAGAAGAGGTTTTAAGACCTATTGTATTACATTGGAAAGCAGTCACAAAATGGTTTGAAAAAAAGGTGCATATTGGAGAGAAAACTTCTAATATAGGTATTGATGAAATTAAGCAAAAATTCATAGAATTTGAGAGAATGCTTTATGCTTTACAGGGCAATATTTATTCAGGGATGGATGATTTAGATGAAATCTTGGAAGAAACCAACAGATCAACAAGTTAATAAAGCTTTATCATCACTATCTTTCGTTGCTAATCAAAGATATTTTTTTGATAGATTAGAAAATCCTGAGTGGCTGGACCAACTTGATAAAAAGAATTTTTTCTCCAATCCTCCAGATGTAGTTAGGGATGAAAAAGAAGGAACAATTTTATTTCCTCCATGGCCTGTTTCAAATTATTTGATAAGAATGGCTGGGATTAAACCTTTAGATGTCTCAAAAATAATTAATAAGACTCCCGATAATGGAAATATAAGAGTATATGGAGATTTCATTGAAGCTATATTAAAAATGCCTCCTGAAATTTCTGTGAAACTATTAAAGAAGGTAAAAAAATGGTTAAATTCACGGTATAGATTAGTATCATATGAGAAATTAGGTGAACTTCTTATTCATTTTGCAGAAGGTGGTTTTATTGAAGAGAGTTTTGAACTTGCAAAAGCTATATTGAAGATTACAGTTAATAAAAAAAATGAAAAAAGAATCGAAAGCCTAAATAGACCAGCAGAACCATCAACAGTTTTAGAAGTTCATGATTATGAGAGCATTGTCAAAGAGTATATCCCAGAATTCGTTAAATTAGCTGGAATTCAAGTATTAATATTTTTATGCAATTTGTTAGAGAAAGTAATTTCTTCTTCCAAAACCAAAAAGAATGAATGTGAAGATTATTCTTATATATGGAGGCCAGCAATTGAAGAACATGAGCAAAATAATAGGATAGGTTTAAGAGATATTCTTGTTGACGGCATAAGAGACACTACTGAAATTATTATTATAAATAAGATTGCACCTATTATTGAAGTTTTAGATTTATTTGATAGTTTTAAAAAGAAAATTTTTATAAGACTAAAAATATACATCTTATCTAAGTTTAAAGAACAAGCTTTCAAGCAAGTTGAATTAATTTTAACAAATATCGAATGTTTTAATGATAATGCAATACGGCATGAATTTGTTTTACTTTTAAAATCTTCTTTTTCATTTTTATCTAAAGAAAAACAAAAATTTATTTATGATTTAATCCATAATGGCCCGGGAATAAAATTCTTTAAAGAGATAGAGGGTTATCAGGAAAAGAAACTTACAGAAGGGGAACGTCTTGAAATAGAAAAAAAGTGGAAATTATTACGCTATTCTTGGATTAATAAATTTCTAATTGGTAAATATAAAAATGAGCTTAATGAGTTAACTAAAGAGTTTGGAGAACTTGAATATTCTGATTTTACAAGTCCTGGTGTCTCTTGGGTAGGCCCAACAAGTCCAAAAACAGTTGATGAATTAGATAAAATGTCACCTATAGAAGTTGTTAACTTTCTAAGGAATTGGAAATATCCAATAGGAATACATGCCCCTACACCCGAAGGATTAGGTAGATCATTGATAGAAGTTATAAAGAATAATCCTCAAAAGTATAGCAGTTTTGCTTTAGAATTTAAAAATATTAAACCAACTTATGTTAGGAGTTTAATATCAGGTTTATCAGAATCAGGAAATCTCAATCAAAATTTAAACTGGAAAAAGATTTTTGATTTGTGTCTCTGGGTGGAAAACCAAAAAGAGGAAACAATAAAACCAGAAGAAAGAAACTGGGATGAGGATCCAGGTTGGAGCTGGACGAGAAAATCTATTGCAGATTTATTGTTAAAAACCTATGAGAAGAATATCCTGCCTTATGAATACAGGAGTAAATCTTGGGAGATTTTAAAGACATTAACAGATGATCCTGAGCCTTCAAACGAATATGAAAAAGAATATGGTGGTACTAATATGGATCCATCAACAATGTCTATAAACACCGTTAGGGGAAAGGCAATGCATGCAGTAATGCAGTATGCTTTATGGGTAAGAAGATATCATGAAAAATTACCGGACTCTAAAAAATACATAAATGATGGTTTCGGTATAATGCCAGAAGTTAGGGAAGTTTTAAAAAAGCATATTGATGTGGCTCAGGATTCCTCAAAAACAATAAGATCGGTTTATGGAAGATGGCTGCCATGGATTGGATTGTTGGATGAGAAGTGGTTAATAGAAAATATTAATATGATTTTCCCAAAAGAGGAAAGTGAATCAGTATTTCGAGATGTAGCTTGGGAATCATACATAATATTTTGTAGACCGTACAATAACATGCTTACAATTCTTTTGGAAGAATATAAAAACGCAATAAATAAAATAGATATAAGGAAAGAGTTACATGGGCATTACAATCCAAACAAAAAACTTACTGAACATCTAATGGTATTTTATTGGAGAGGGATTTTAGATTTTACAAATTATGAAGGTATATTTAGTGGTTTTTGGAATATTAAAAATTTAGAGCTTAAGGGTAGTGCTTTAGAATTTATTGGAAGAAGTTTAAAAAACATAAAAGGTGATTTGCCTACTGACGTTATGGAAAGGTTAAAAGAACTTTGGGAAAATAGAGTAGAAAATACTAAAAAGGTTGAAAAGAATGAATTTGAAATGCGAGCTTTTGAATGGTGGTTTATCTCTGATAAGTTTGACAATGATTGGGAGATGAAGCAATTAAATCTTTCTTTAAAATTGGGAAGCAGAATTAACAGATATATGGATTCAGAAGTTGTAAAAAGACTTATGGATTTTGTTAAAGATTATCCTGCTGAAGTTATAGAATGTATAAGTCTCATTGCTAAATCAGATGAAGATGGTTGGACAATATATTCATGGAAAAATGAAGCCAGATATATTCTAAGTGAAGCATTGAAGACAAAAGCATACAATGAAGCAAGAAGTGTTATTAACTATTTCGGGAGTAGGGGATATATTGAAGAATTTAGAGATCTATTATAATGAAAAATAATTATAGATAAAAGCACCCCCCCCTGTAAAGTATACACATTCTTATATTGTCTACCTCTAAATTTTTAAAAAATTTCAATTTTCAAACAATATTATTCAAACGCTTATAATCTCATTTAAAAAATTCAAATCTTACCCTACCATCCCACTCACTATATATTTAATTGTTTCGGGACCTAACTTCTTGAATACGTTTTTTCAATTTTCAAACAGAAAATAGGGAGAGATAATGGGGACGCGCACAACTGTGCAATTGCATATATACGCTTTTACAATTTATAATTAATCCTACCTGCATAAGATTTAGTTATGTAATATATTTTAAGCTGTGCACATATGTCTGTTTTTATATTTATGATGGTATTTTTGCCTAATATAAACAAAACCACCCAGATCTACAGTATACTGGTATTTACGGCTGGATATTGGAATTATTATAGATAATTGCAAATTATATATAATAAACTATTTTTTTATGTGTATTTACGTATATTAATACTATATTGTACTTATTTTTTAATTTAAATTTATTAATTATTTTTATCTATAGTAATTATAGTAATAAGTAAAATAAACCTAGATATAATCAGGCTTTTAACTATTACCAGAATAAGTGATCCATTATAGTCTATCTATAGTACATTATTGACCTGAACCCCTACAGTTAGACACGATATTAACTTAAAGATAGAATAGCTGATGAGACTGTAAAGTCAAGAGATAGGAGGTCTCATCAGCTATTCTAACTTAACTACTTTTAGTTAACAATGTGTCTAACCGAAGGGTTCACCCCATATACTTATAGAATTAAGTTAGTAGAGTAGTGAAAAGTTGGCATTTAATTAATTATACCTTATTTATATTAAGAACATTAATAACATCTTCAATTTTTTCAACTTTTAATGTTTTTGTTAGCCTCGCATTTAAAGTTTTAATAATTATTGAATGATACCACTGATCCATTATTTTATTATAATAGGGAAATAAATCATCACGGGGTATGTTAAATCTATTATGATGTATTATAGAATTTCTTTTTATCTGTAAAAATCTTATTTCTTTCAATGTTTTACTTCTATCATTTTCGATTTCATTTTCTAAATCATTTTTAGAATATTTAGATTTTATTCTTATTAATGATTTTTCAAATTCAGTTGATTTAAAACCATTTATTAATAAATCTAATTTTTCAAAAACCTCATAATAATAATAATTCTTAGAAATGATTTTATAGAAAATTTTCCTACTATTTTCATTTTTCCTTATTTTTAAAATTGTAGGTCTTAATTCCTTTATTAAGTTTTGCATATAATCATTCGAGTATATGTCCGATATTAACATTAAAAGTTTTTTCCCACTTTTTGTGAAAATTTCACCACCCATTAAAGATTCTAAAGCCTTATAAAACATTAAAAATCTTTTTTCTTCAGAAAACTCAAACAGACCTTCTTGCCAATAAGAGATTGAATCTAAAATATTTGAATCTATATTTTCTTTTTTTTCTTCCAAAAGATACTTAAAATATTTATTAAATTCTTTGTAGGTTATAGATTTTAGAGTTATAAATTCTTCTTTGAATATGTGACTGGTTTCAAAATTATTTAAGTGAAAATCATTGAAGTTTGTTGTTCTGCAAAGAAAAATATTAGCAATATCAATTTCATAATCTTGTTTGCCTCCAGTTTGCAAAGCCCATGAAAATGGTAATAAATATTTTATTTTGTTTAATCTTTGTTTAGAAATTCTGATAGCATGATTCCAATTAAAAGCTTTTACCTTTAAAAAAGCTCTGCAAGAATGCCTAACCACTTTACGTGTTGGATTAATGTTTTTACCCCATGTATGACTTAATGCTAAAAAATATAATTCATTAATAAATTGCATGTCAGCGTATTCTTTTTTCTTACTTTTGAAATCAATGGGATTAAAGAAATCTAAATAATTAGCTTCTCCGAAATCCCAACTTCTTGAATCATATAAGTAAATATTTTTTGGGATTTTTATAACTTTTCCACCTAGATCTATATTGCTAATATTAGTGTAGACATAATAATTTTTTTGTTTTTCTATTAATTCTCGCAATGAATTTATTATAATATTTTTAAATGTTTTTTTGTCAAAATGGTCGAAATCTATATTCTTTGTAAAATCAATTCCAATGTTATTGCTAATGGATTCAATAAAATAATTTGTTAATATTTCTATATTTGCCTTTTGTAAATTTTCTAATGTGCTTTTACTTTTGATATAGGCTATACAACTATTAAAATCATCTTGAATTTTATTTGGTAATTCCCTGAGCTCGTCAAAATTATAAATCTTATAAAGTCTTTCTAAATTTTTTTGTTCAATATTCATTATTAACGAAGTACTAGAATTCAATAAATGTAAAAAATCTGTATTTAATCCTTCAGAAGCAAAAACGCATATCCTATACCAAAAATTATGATAAATAGTATCTTTAATTCTTCTTTTCGCTTGTATATGTTGTCTAAGTTTTTCTTTACCACCTTTTACTACTCCACCTAATTTTTTAAAATCTATTATACTTTCATAATCCTGAGTAAAATTAAGATTTTTTTCTACAATATTAAATAGGTTATCCGTAAATTCTTTATATAACAATTGGAAATCATTTTTTGCATTTTTTGAATTAAAAAGTAATGGGCTAGAAATAAGAATAAAAAGAGTCCTTAGAATAAATTCACTTAAAACTTTTTTATACTCTTGTTCAATACTTTCTTTATTTAAATTTATTTGATCCTTGAAAAGGAACTTAATAATTTTAACATAATAATTTTTATTTAGGTCTCCATGGCCCCCTTCTAAAACCTCTTTAAATTTTTTAAACTCAAAATTTTCCGTACTTTTGATATTTTCAATTATCTTATTTATTATATCTAAATAACCTTGGTTTACTTTCTCCCTATTGGCATTTAAAATATTTTTTATATCATTGGTTACTTTTGAAAATGTATTTTTAATAATATTTTTATATAAGCGATCATCTAGTTTTTTAGGTTTATGCTCGTTAAAATAAATTAAAGATTTTAAATAGTATCTTAAGTAAATTTCTAATATTGTATTGTCTTCAAAATTATTGCGTATAAAATTTAATATATTTTTAGGGTTAAAAATGTCCTTATATAGACAAATTATTTCTTGCAAATTTTTAATTATAGTTTCTTTTTTCTTATATTTTTTAAATATAATAGGATGATTTTTCTTTTTATTTTTGATTAATAATTTTTTTGCTTTTTTACTAATAGTTGAATTATAAAAATCAATAAAATTCTTATTTATTTTCTCATCTGCTTTTTTTACTAAACCTATATATAAATCAAGTAATTTATCTCCTTCATGACCTTTTCTAAAACTAGGTATTATTTCATCTATTGCAATAATTAAAGTTAAAATATCATCATCAAATAATAATAATTCAAAATTATTTGTATAATTACTCCATTTATTTATTATTTTTATTTTATCTGAATTTGAATTTTGCTTATTAATCATATTTAAAATTATATTGTAATAAGTTCTAATTTATAAATTCTAAGATATAAAGGTTGTTTTGATTGAAAAATAGATATAATCATATCGTTATTATATCTTAAAATTTTTTAATAATATAAAAAATCCTTTTAACTCAATTAATGAATTTAAAAGCTGGTTCGAAATTTCACGTGATAGGAAGCCAGGATTTATAAATAAAACAGATGTATCTTTTGCTATTAGTATATTCCGAATGAAGTATTTATTAAGCTTACCTTTGAATATTAATAGATATATGATTTATTAGACCTAGATTCTATAATTCTTAATACCGCTAACACCTTACACTATAATACTGCCATTTTAAAATCATCTTTATTTACATGCAGATAAATGTCAGTGGTGTCAAGCCTTGAGTGTCCCAGAAGCTTACTGATTGTTGGTAGATCTACCCCCTTCCTTCTTAGTCTCTCTGCGTATGTATGCCTTAAACTATGAAGGGTAAGATTTTTTCTGTAAGTTTTTGACTCTTTAAAAATTCTAGATATTATATTTTGCAACGAACATTTTGTTATTCTTTTTCCCTGTGCTCCCCTGATTAGAGCATTTATATATTTTCCATTTAATTTTCTATATAAATATAGGAGCTCTCTTAAATCCTTATTAAAATAGACTACCCTGTTTTTTCTGCCCTTTGAATTTTTTATGTTAATAGAGCTCTCTTTAAGATTTATATCTTCCCAGTTTAAGTTTATAAACTCCTGTCTTCTAAGTCCGCAGTCAATCCCTAGATTAAAAATTATCTTGTCCCTTAAATTTTCATTCTTGTATTTTTCTTTTCTTACCGATAGGTAGTTTTTAATATTTTTTATATCAAGCTCTGAGAGCTCTTCTTTAATTGATTCTACTTTTAGTGGAATCTTTATAAGAGATGCAAAATCCTTTCCTATATATTCTCTCCCGTTAAGAAATCTTAAAAATGACCTGATGCAGTTTATAAGTTTAGCATATGTATTATTTGAGATATTTCTGGATCTAACTAAAGAAAGATACTCGTCAATATCACTCATAGCTAAAGACTTTAGATTAATCCTGTTTTGTCTTATATATGAAGTAAACTTAACTGATATATTTACGTAATCTTTAACAGTTGAATCCGCCTTATTCTGTGACCGCAAGTGTGTACTGTATTCTCCAGTGGTATCTTTTTCTAATTGATTATTTTTCTCCCTGATTTGCAAATTATTATTACTTTTAGTCTTTGGACCACTTAAACTCCTATAGGCACCGAGTAGTTCCTCCGGGGATAATCCTTTTATCATCTGGATTAAATCTTCTTCAATTATATTTCTTAAAGAAACATTACCCTCAGCTATTTTTGTATTTAGATTATTTTGCATATTAATGTTCATCTCCTAACATTAATTTACTTTTATATAACTTCAGTTAACCTCTACTACTTATATATTTCTTCTCCTTTTTATTTAAAAT
>Ga0114918_10002705_pt1 | contig 15816 bp, 28 predicted proteins | sample LantaG_FD_87015 | JGI IMG/M metagenome (GOLD analysis project Ga0114918, IMG submission 87015) | Deep subsurface microbial communities from Baltic Sea to uncover new lineages of life (NeLLi) - Landsort_02402 metaG | ecosystem: Environmental > Aquatic > Marine > Oceanic > Sediment | place...
AAAAATAACTAAAAGAAAGGAAAAAGAAATCATGAAAGAATCTAGGTAAGTACCCGCCTATGTGGTGGGTTTTGTGAAAGAAAATTAATTAAAAATTTAAAACAAAACAAATGAAACAATATCCACACGTAGAATATTGGAACAAATGTAAATATGGTGATACCGTTTGGGGATTTGATAAATTAGATGGTTCTAATATAAGAACCGAATGGAGTAAGAAACGAGGTTTCTATAAGTTCGGTACAAGGAAACAAATGATTGATGAAAAACACCCACAATTCGGTGAAGCTGTAACATTGTTTCAGGAGAAGTATAATGAAGGATTATCAGAAGTGTTTAAGAGTAAAAAATACAGAGAAATAAGAAGCTTTGTAGTATTTGCAGAATATTATGGTGAAAATTCCTTCGCTGGTTATCATGTACCAGAAGATAAGAAAGATATAGTCCTTTTTGACATAAGTATGTTTAAGAAAGGTTGGGTTAAACCAAAGGACTTTATATCCGATTTTAACCACCTGGGAATCCCCAGGTTGATATATCACGGTAACTTCAACAAACAACTCATTAGGAGTGTTAAAAACGGTGATTATGACGTTAAAGAGGGTATTATGGTCAAAGGTTTACGAAGAACAAAAGGTGATGAATTAGTTTGGATGGCCAAAATTAAAACAGATTGGTGGATGAACAAATTAAAACATACACTTGGACAGAAATATCTTTTGAAAGAAGTAAATTATGATAAAAAGTTATTGGTATAATAACATCGTAGTGGTTTAAATTCCACTACACTATGTCGGTGACGCATAAATGGTGGTGCGCCAGCCTTCCAAGCTGGAATAGAGCGGGTTCGATCCCCGTTACCGACTCTGAATTTAAAGGATACCTGGTGGTATGCGGATCGAAATAAGTACCCTTACTTATGGAGATAGACAGACTTAAAAAAGCTGTACGATATGAAAGGGCACATATGGTATCCTTTAAATGAAGCGGGATTAGCTCATTTGGTAGAGCGTCAGATTTCCAATCTGAGGGCGGTCGGTTCGAGCCCGGCATCCCGCACAAATGGTGATTGTAGCTCAGTTGGTTAGAGTGCTTGATTGTGGTTCAAGATGTCGCGGGTTCGAGTCCCGTCTTTCACCCCATCGCGGGAGTAGCTCAGTTGGTAGAGCGTCTGCTTGCCAAGCAGAAGGTTCGCCGGATCGTACCCGGTCTCCCGCTCCAAATATTGCGACGTGCCAGAGTGGTCAATCGGAGCAGGCTCATATCCTGTGGCATTTATGTCTCGCTGGTTCGAATCCAGTCGTCGCAACAACTTTTCGTTGTTTTTTGTATATAAATTGTATGGAAAAACAAGATGATTCTTTTAAGTATTTAGGACATGAAACATTGGGTGAATTAGTAGCCGAATTGAGAAATAAAATGGGTGCTGTTACAAGTATAGCTGATATGATTAAATTAGAACAAATGGGTGGGGCTGAACATATGGTTAAAAAATTTAAACCGAGAACAGAAGAAAATCTATTAAAATCATTACCACTTATTCTTCAATATCTTGATGAATTTGGACAATATGATCTGAATATAAAGAAAAAAGATTAAAAGGATGCGCCCGTAGCTCAGTTGGATAGAGCATCAGATTTCTAATCTGAGGGTCACAGGTTCGAATCCTGTCGGGCGTACGAAAAAATAATTTTATAGATGATAGATTATAAAGATGGTTACATTAATAGGACGGGTTTATATTATGATAATATTAGTTCTGAAACTGACCTAGAATACACTTTTCCAAATGGTGATAAATTAGTTATTGAAAACCCATTGTATTTAAATTTAAGTTTAGACGGTCATCATAGACATATTACTAAAAATGATTGGTGTTATACCATAGATTTAAAAAGAGGAACATATGTTAAATTTGACAGAAATGTTATTCCTGTTTAAATAAGGAGGATTGGCAGAGCGGTAATGCAGCAGTTTGCTAAACTGTACATCGGGAAACCGATGCGTGGGTTCGATTCCCGCATCCTCCGCAAAAATAATTGACCCCTGGTGTAATTGACAACACATCTGATTTTGGTTCAGAAGAGTGCAGGTTTGAGCCCTGCGGGGTCAACAAAATTTAATAGATATGACTATGTATAAAATAATAGAAAGAAAATCAGAATATTTTGGACAAGTGTTTGAGATGTGGCAATGGGCGGCTATGGATAGTATGTATGATGCAAACATTGTCGGGGTAATAACCCCCTTTCATATTAGTCAAATAGAAAAAGTTTAATAAATAGAAAGCCAAGGAAATCAAATTGGAAAGTGTGGACAAAAAAAAATCCAAAAAAGATGAATTGGAAAGTAGAGAAGTTATTAAATGGTGAAACGATTGTTTCTAAAGAACCAGGAAACTCTATGTTACCCCGACTGAAATCTAAACAACCTGTTGTACTTAAACCTACAACATGGGAAAAGGTAGATGTCGGTGATATAGTTTACTGTAAAGTTAGAGGTAATTTATACACACATTTAGTAACGGCTAAAAATGACAAAAGAGGTTGTCAGATTAGTAACAATCATGGACATGTAAACGGGTGGACAAAACAAGTTTACGGTTTGGTTGTGAAGATTTTAGATGAATAATCTAAAACCCAAATTTATCGGGGAGTGGCGCAGTTGGTAGCGTACGTGTTTTGGGTACACGGGGTCGTGAGTTCGAGTCTCGCCTTCCCGACTGATAATTTTGAACCTATGTTTTTAATATATAAAACAAAACGCAGGTTCAAAATGTATTACATCATATATAAAACAACAAATAAAACAAATGATAAATTCTATATAGGATATCATTCAACAAATAATTTAAACGATAATTATTTAGGTAGTGGTAAAATATTAAAAAAAGCTTTAGAAAAATATAGCAAAGAGAATTTTATTAAGGAAATATTATATATTTATCCAACAAAAGAAGAAGCATTACTTAAAGAAAAAGAAATAGTTGATAGTGTTTTTATTAAAAGAGATGATACATATAATTTTAAATTAGGTGGAGAAGGTGGGTGGGATCATATACCCAAAATGATAAAAGATGATAAAGAATTTAAAAAGAAAATGTATTCTAAAATTAGTAAAACAATGAAAAAATTACATAAAAAAGGTAAATTAAAAGGATGGAACAAAAATTATAAAGGGCCTAATGGTATGCGAGGTAAAAAACATACGGAAGAATCTAAGAAAAAAATATCATTAAATAATGGTAGTAGATTACCAGAAGAAACAACAAATAACAGAATAAAAGATATATTAGAAATAAAGAAAGAATGGGGGTGGGTTACTAAACTTTCTAAAAAATGGGGAATATCACACACACAAGTAAAAAGATTTATAAAAAAGAATAATATAGAAATATTATGAACGAAAGAATAACAGATACACATATATTTTTTTGGAATGGTCCATTTTCTAATTGGTATGACGCTGAGTTTGAATATAAGAATCATAAATTTGAAAATTCAGAACAAGCATTTATGTGGTTGAAGGCACTTCATTACGGTGATGATGAAATAGCTGAAAAAATATTAAATACACCTGATCCAAGAAAAAATAAAGCATTGGGTAGAGAAATAAAAGGGTTTATTGAAGAAGATTGGACACTTCATTCATTAGGATATATGATAGATGTAAATATTGCAAAATTTTCCCAAAACCCAGATTTAAAAGAACATTTAAAAAATTCTGGTGATAAAATAATTGTAGAAGCATCACCATATGATAAAGTATGGGGTATCGGATTACATCAGGATGATGATAGGGTACTTGACGAAAGCCAATGGGATGGTGAAAATAAGTTAGGTATAACATTAATGACTGTTAGGACAAAATTGAAAAACAAATAATATGACATTAAACAAAAACAATGAATGGTGGAAGAAAGATTTTAGTATTAAATCAGAGTATCAAAGTTGTAGTGTCTGTATGAATGAAATGACATTAATATATTCATCCAATGGGAATTATTGGAGATGTAGAACATGTAATAATATAATACCTTGTTTTTAACGGGGCCTTAGCTCAGTTGGCTAGAGCGCCTGCCTTGCACGCAGGAGGTCAAGGGTTCGACTCCCTTAGGCTCCACTTTTTATAAAACCAATACGTTATGGGAGTGCAATAGGTTTTTCGTAATGAAAATTATCATTAGCGAATATAATGTGTCCTATATCTTTCTTACCTTCAACACTATCTTTAATTTTATTAATTATTTCCAGTGTGTTTTTTAATTCAACCTCTGTTGAATTATCTACAATAGTGATAAATTCGTTTGCTTTTTCATTAGTAAATAATTTTTTCATTATTTTTCTCCATAACTTTTTTATTTCTAATGTGTGTTCAGCGGCTGGTTCTAATTTAGATAAATCCGTAGATTTAAGAAACGATAATTTCTTTCTTGACATTTCGTGCCAATTTGGTAATAATCTCCATTCTTCAAACATTTTCATGTCATCTTCTTTAATTTTATATTCTTCGAATCTTGATAATCGTTTCATTTAATAAAAACTTTGTTTTTTGTATATATTAAAAAATTCAACTTATAAATATTTTATCTATATAATTATTAGGTATTTTCAATTTTTTTATCTATATTTGTAACATGAAAACATTAGTTATACATCCAGAAGATTACACCACACGGTTTTTAACCGTTATTCATGAAGATCATGATGATTGGACTGTAATCACCATAGATGTTTCTCATAAGGTCTTAAAAGACCAAATAAAGAAACATGATCGGATCATAATGCTTGGTCACGGTACAGGTTGGGGTTTACTCGGACATGGTAGATTCGTGATTGATTCTTCATTGGTATATTTACTGAGAGAGAAGGTTTGTGTATGTATTTGGTGTAACGCTGATGAATTTGTTGAAAAATATGGATTAAAAGGATTCTATACAGGTATGATTATATCTGAAATGGATGAAGCATATATGTGTAATGTAAAAGTTGAAGTTGATGAATTAGAAGCTGCAAATTGGTTATTCGCTGAGGCTATCAAAGATTCTATTGATGAACCGAATATGTTAGAAAAAGCTCATTCTATATTTATTGGTGACGGTGAAGTTCATGAGTTTAACAAATCAAATATGTATTATGGATAAAGGAAACAAAATTATCAAAGGGTTGGCAATCACATTGTTAATCACATTCGTTGGGTTAATGGTTATTATATCACCACTTTTAAGTGGATTTTGGTTAGTCTTAGTAGATAGTGTATTAGGATTATGGTCATTACTTATTGTGTGGTTTTTAGTAATCTTTCGAAAATTCGATAAAGAAACATCAAAAAAGGGAAGTTAAATTAATAACTTCCCTTTTTCTTTTAGTATATATGAAAATTGAATTATTGTAAATATTCTAACAGAGAACTTAATAGTTGTTCATCTTCCAAATCATCCATTACCATCAGTGCATTATCTTGGGTTAACCCACAATAATCTTCCCAATCACTTACACCATACTTTTCTTCTGATTGAACATTGGATAAATGTTTCCTTACTGATGTTGCCATGTTAGCTTTTCCATTATCGGAAATATATGTATCGTCAAGGATGACATTTAACTTATCGATTACTTTTTCGACATCAAGAATATAAACAGCTTTTAAGAGTTCTGCTTTATTTCCATTATCGGGAGTATGGTAGTAAATAAGTTCGTGACAATTTTCTGTTGTTACAATTATTTCAAATGGAGTAAAATTTACAAGAACATCCTCAGTTTCGGAAGGAGTTTTATAAACTTTCATCATTTTCCTTGCTTCTCTTGGTTTATAAGTAAAAACAATTCGTTGATATGTTGCGGGTTGATGATTAAGATCAAGTCGTTTCCAAGGTTTATTTAATATCTTTTTAAGTGGGGTATTGTCCAACCTAAATACAAAATTAAGTTTATTAGGATACCTATATTCATCTACCTTTACACTATATTTATATAGTTTTGCGTATTTGGTAGCTTCTTTGAAATTTGATTGTCCTAAATTCATTGTGTTTATTTTTTCGTTAATAATAGGTTTTTCCTCTCTTGGAGGATTCTCTGCTTCTTTATTTTTAGCAAAATTTTTCCTTAATTTGCTAGCAAAATCTGTTTTAGAATAATCCCTGCCATTAGTAGTTGATCGTTCATTCTTTATTTTCTTTTTAACTTGATCTATAATCTCTTGATAATCTGTAACTTTACCGTGTGAGTTATTTATCGCGTTACGGATTTCTTGATAATATTCATCTAAAAAATCATCGAAACTTTCTTTTTTTGCCATAATTAATGAGTTATTGATTGTATTAATACAACTTGTATAGGTGATTAAATAAGGAAAGTTTGCTAAAATATATCAAATTATTTAGGACAAATGTTTGGTAGTTCCATATATTATGTTTATATTTACAATGTCATTACAAACTTAAAACTTGAAATTATGTTTAAACTCAACATCGAAGGTATCAGAACTAACCGATTCAGGTTATTTCATTCAAAAAAATTAAGAGGTGCTAATTTCGTCCAAATCAGAGATTCTTATTCAGATATGGGTGATTTAAGAAAAGAGAGTACTGTTATATCTCAGTACCTTGTAGAGAAACTTGAAATGAGTTTCACCCACTATAATATATTCTCAATCCTTTCTGTGGTCTTAATGGGATTAGTAGTTTTATTACTTACATTTGCAACCACTCCTTTAACCTGTGTATCTTTACTTTTTTTATCTTTTTTATCCCGTATGATAAGTAAAAAGAAAAGAAATGACTGTGTTTTAGAAGAAGTAGGAATTGATATGTCAGAAAATTTTTTCAACAATGAGATAAGAGAAAAGTTTAATTTGTAATGACATCTAATTGAACTAAACAGAAAAAGCCCATAAAATCAATTATGGGCTTTTTTATTTTATATAAAATGGTTATTATCCTTTTCTACCGCCACCTGTACCAGCTACAGTTCCAACACCACCGATTTCATAAACACCACCACGCTTCAAGATTTTAAGTGGACCCACTTTAGGATCACTAAGAACCTCTGATGCCTTTTTCAAAATCCTCATTTTTTCTTTGTGTGGTTGAGCCATTACATCAGTTTTTAGTTTAGAATTTGCTCCGAAAGCTTTAGCAAATGCGACACTTAAAGCAGCGTCAGCTTTTTTACCTTCTTCTGGTTTATCAAGAAACTTATCAATTTTCTTTTTACGTTGATCGAGTATATCTGTTATACCTTCATTTGTTTCTTCTACTTCTGGAGTATAATAACTTTCAAAAGTTTTTACGTGTTTTAATTCAGCCATTTTATTCTAAATTCTTTTTTATTATATATTAAATAGTAAACTTCGTTTTTATATATTAAATATCTATATTCATTTTTTAAAAGGGGATATTAATATATACATTAAATTGACATTGTAATCATGGAAGAAGCAGTAGGGTTGTTGTTAGCTAAATACGGATGGGTTGCTATAACTATGTTTTTAATGTTCTTTTTTAAAGGGGCAATAGAGAGTTTATATTATGGTATAAGATTTATGATGGGGAGTGAATATAATGTAGATGATATTGTTTATGTAAATAAAAAGAAATGTAGGATTACACGAATGGGTATATATAGAACTACATTCTATGTTGTTGATGAACCAAGGAAATTTCATATTCCTAACAGTAAATTACAAAATCATATCATAGAAAAAGAATTTGTTCAAAAATAATAAAATATCAATATGAGGAAAATGTTTTCATACGATGATTACATGTTAGAAATGTTATCAGAAGCAGTTAAAGGAGATGAATTAAGGTTAGTTATATCAGACACATTGAAAGGATATTTAAACTCAATAGATCATCCAATTGCAAAAAATATTATAGAATCGGCTGATTCTTCAAATGAAGAATTCAAAGTAACATATCTTGATATTGATGATAGTGATTCCACTAAGAAAGATATGGTTTCTTTTATGACTTCAAATAAGGCAATAGATGCTTATATGAAAAATAATGATATTGTAAAAGATAAAGAAATGACAGATACTCAAATATCAACTATTAAAAATCAAATGTATAGTGGAGCTGATAGTTTATATTTTGGTGAATTTGCTAAACCGTATCGTTCTAAGACAAAAATAGGTCGTATAGTGGGTAAGTTATACCCTGGTAAGTTTAAACAGTCTGGTGACCCTGGAAACGACATAGAATCGTTTGTAAACATGTTTAAGGCAGCTAGAGATACATCAAATTTTGCAGTCGTTGAAGGATCAGATATACAACATTGGTATAATGAAAAACAATATGTTGATGGTGGTGGTCAACTTAACAGTTCTTGTATGAGATATAATTATTGTTCTGATTATTTAGATTTATATTCTGATAATCCGGATAAGATTTCTCTTGTTATTTTAATGGACCCAACAAATGAGAAAAAAATCAAGGGAAGAGCAATTCTTTGGGAATTAGATGAACCATCAGGTAGAACATTTATGGATAGAATTTATACTGTAAATGATTCAGATGTTATATTATTTAAAGATTATGCAAAAGAGAATGGTTGGATACATAAAGAATATCAAAATATGAGTGAAGATGGTCCTTGGGTTGATACAAAAACTGGTAAAAATGTTAATTTCGATTTATTAGTTAAAGATTTAGATGATCCTGGTGATGGTAATTATCCTTATATGGATACTATGAAATTTTTTGATGGTAGTTGGATAAGTAATAATCAAAATGTTGTTGATGATGATTTTAAGAAGTTGGAATCTACTGAGGGTGGATACGAAAATCAAGGAGAATGGAGTGATTTTTATGAAGATTATATTGACCCCGAAGGTGATGGGATAATATATTGTGACAGATATGAGGGTAGTGATGGTTATAGATATGATGAAGATTGTTTTTATTCAGAATTTTATGGTGAATCTATTTGTAATGAATACGCAGAAAGGAATATGACCGAATTAGATTATAGTGATGGTTGGGGAGATCAATACAGAGATTATGGGGATTATATAACTACTCATGAGGGAAATACATGTAGTGAAGATTATGCTGAACAAAATTTTGCTTATAGTGAATATCATGATGGATGGATAGAAGATTATGAACACTCAGATTATCATGATGGTCCTATAGCAGAAGATGAAGCGGTTGAGGTATATACTGATGTAGAAGGAGTTGATACCGATTGGAGAATTGATAATGAAAGTGATGGTTCTTGGTGGAGATGGGAACATGATGGACAAAAATATTGTGACGAAATCACCGAAGAAGAATTACGCGAACATCATGATTTAGATGATGATGATGATGACGATGACGATGATGAAGATTAAAATAACCCCTTTCTTTTATCATACATCCGTATAGACATTCCACAGAAAGTTATAGCTAATAACATTAAAATATATGTTTGGCTTACAACACTAATTACAAACCACACTATACCAACTAACATATAAATAATTTCCCACTTATCCATTAAGTTTTTCTTTAATTTTTTTCATCTTCATTTTTCTTGAAAACCCAACATCATTCCCCATTTTTTTGAGGAAATTTTTGTGGTTTACGAAATCTACAATTTCAATCATTCTTTGTTTGGTTACATCCAATTTTTTTAATCTAAAAACATCTGTATATAACCATATTCTATCAGTATAACTTGATCCTGTTTCTCTTGGTTGGGAATCATATAACCTCACTTCTAATCGAAGATTTATTTTAGTTTTTCTTATAAAGAAACGAAACACTCTTTCTGAATCTTTGAGTTTATAGGATGGGCTTACATAATAATATTTAGGACCTTCTTCATGATCTACATAAGTTCTAATAGTATCTCTTATGAAGTTATCATAACTATCCAATTCATCAAAGATGTCAGTATAAAACTCCTTTAAATACCTTTTTTCGTATTTTGTCATTACCTCCGCCATCTTCTTCTTTTTTTAGGAGTTTCTTCAACTTCGGGTTCACCGGCAAGTTGTTTTTCTAATTCTTCAAGTTCTTTTTCTTTTGCTTTTATTTCATCTTCTCTTTTTTTAAGAGAAATAGATTTTTCGAGTTCGACCTTTCTTCTTTGTAGAGCCTTTTCTTTTCTTTCAAGTTCAGCTTTCCTTTTGGTGTATGACATCAATTTTTTGAGTTTTCTTGCTCTTTCTTGATTTTTTACATACCCAGTTAAATCTTGTGATTTTTTCCAATGATCCCAAAAGTCAGTTTTCATTCTACCTTGAGCTGGTGCATTTTGAACTTCAAATAAGACAAATAGAATGTTCTTCTCCATGTGGTTGAAAATAGCCTTAGTTAGATTATTTACATCCCAATAAGTATCTTCCATTGTAGCAAGAGTATAAAAATTGGGAAGAAATCTTGACCAATGCAAATACTTTTTTTTATCAGTTTTGCTTGATGCACAATTTTTATCAATGAAATCATGTAACTTTCCAGGTTCACTGGTTTCATAATTAAGTATAAAGATTTTTTCTTTTTGATTAGCCATTGTTTTGATCTTTAGAGAATTTAACATAATTGTCTAAGTACCCAAGAATATTCCTTCTACCCACAGTATTCATTGAGTGGGCTAAATATTCCGGTAATTCAAGATTATTATCCATACAGAAGTCAACTAACCATTTAGCACAATGGTATCCTGTCTTTTCTTCCATACTATCATAATCAATATTGGATTGGTTTTCTACTGAGTAATGGACATCAGCCAAGTCGTGATCAAATGAAATAATAGTTGGGAGAATCCCATACATTTGAAAACCCGATTCGATTTTTTGTACAAATTCAATATAACTTATTACAACCTGCCAATCTAATTTATTATAAATTGGATTATAGGTATAATAAAATGCATCAGATGGTTGTCTGAAATCATCTAAAAAAAGATTATATGTCATATTGTCTTTGATCATTTTATTTTTTTCTTTTCCATTTCCGATCAATAATAATTATATTGATTACCATTGGAATCATGGCAAGTATTATAATACCGTATGTATAATAAACTGCAAAATATGGAATTGAATCAAACCAATCATAATTTGCAAATATTACACCAGCACCTATCATCCCTAATATTAATATGATAGTAGGTGCTAATATCATTTTATATGATCCGTTTTTAAACATCTTAGTCGTCTTTAGTTACTTGTGAATAATTAATTTCAAGCGGGGTTTCCCTACCGAAGATTTTAACATTCAATTTGAGTTTCATTTTATCTTCATTGACATCAGTAACTTTACCAACGAATGTAGTAAATGGACCATCAATGAGTTTAACAGTTTCCCCAATAAAATACTTATCAAGTACAGTTTCATCAGCGTTAGCCAATTCATCCATCTTTCCAAGAATCCTTACAACTTCACTATCTCTGAGTGCAACAGGTTCTTTACTTTTATCGTTAGCTCCAAGAAACCCAGATACGAAATTAATTCCTTTTAACATAACTGTTAGTTCCCCGATGATCATTGGGTTAGTTTCAATAAGGATATAACCAGGGTAGTGATTCCTTTCGGATGCTACTTTTTTACCACTCCTAACATGATAGATTTTTTCCATTGGAATTACAACTTGGCTAACGTGTTTATCGTATCCACGTTGAGAAATTTCAGAATCAATTTGTTCTTTACATTTCTTTTCCTTGTTAGTGACTGTTTTAATCACGTACCATTTAGTGTTTGTGCTCATATTTTTTATTTATTTTTTTGATCGTTAAATTCTGACATCATTTGATCCATCATTACCATTGATTCAAGACGTGCTTGTTGGAAGGCGGGATACATTTTAGATTGCTCCACATAGTAACCAAGAGCCAATACAGGAGAGGCTACGGTAACATATACCCATCGGATCAACCAGAAAGGATATACACACACTTTACCTAATTTAGTAAAGTCATTCCAATCTTCATACAGATACTTATTGTAAACGTACAATGCTAATGTTGCTAGTGTCTTTTTCATAATCGTTTGTTTTTAGTTAATATTACTCAAATATAGGGAAAAAGAATGAATTTTCCAAATTAATTAAGCATTAAATTTTATATGGTAAAATAAGGATAAAGTTTAGTCCTTGGGAGAGGGGGTTCGCAATAAGGTAATTTGACGTTATCTCTGAACCTTTTCCCCCTCTACGCCTGGACACCATTACTAGTTTCTTTACGTTTTGAATAATGGTAGTGGGGTTTTCGCCCACCTTTTTCTTTGGATTAGATACCCAAATTATATATTTATTTTGTAGACCTGTAATAATCTAATTTCTGTCTGATAAAATAAATTTTATTTAGTTCTAATGAAACTGTTAACATATCTTCAAGATTATCAACAAGATATACATTTGGGTAGTTTAGTTTATTGAGATGTGCTTTGATAAGAGCTCTCATTTTAATAGATTCTCTAACCATACTTTCATCGAAATATTCTTTAGCTTCATCACTAAGATCATCAGTTATCATAACAACGATGTCCCTATTAGAATCTAATTTAATTGCTTGTAGGATAGAGAAACCAACTTCACCGAGACTACCTAATCCGAGTGTTTCATCTGTAACAGGAAATAAAATAATTTCATCATTAGCAAGGTGTTCAGCTTCGATCTTAGCATCTTCAGCTTTCCAATCATCTTTTACAGGATTAAAATACGATATTTTTTGTTTATCATATTCTTTCATAAACGATTGCCGCCAAGTTGAATTATCACATGTTCCGAATAATCCTACTGTCATGATTTTTGATCTTTTTTATATTTATAAAAACTGTACCATTCTTCGATTTCCTCTCTTGTTGGAAACCAAGTTAATTCATTTTTAAGATAGTATTTAGAATACTTATTAAGTACTTTAATACAGTTCTTTTCAACTATCTTTTGATTGTTACAATAATCTTCAACAAACATTTTTCTGTTACCTATTGTACCCCAATCGTGGATTTGATAAGTAAGCATCATAGAAAAATCATAAAGACAATCTATTGTATAATCCATTTTTACTTTTATTATTTTTTTAGTATAACCGTTTGTTATACTTTCACAATCTTATCCCTCTTTATATTAGTTGGGTTATTACGTTTGAAATGAGTTCTCTTGTAACGGTAAATTACAGGATCATCTGTATCCCCTTTACCGAAGTTTGTATATAATGCTAACTTTTCGTCAACCATCTTATATCCATCTTTGGAAGAACCTTCCCACCCTGGCATGATTTGGTCTAAATCACTATTAGAAATCCCCAACCCGTCAGTTGCTTGGCAATCTACACATGATTGGAGTGCGCGAGCCGCATCACCTTCTAATTCGTTTTTTGCAAGATATTCTGACAGTTCATAAATCTCAGTTTTCCAAAGTTCTTGAATCATCCCATAATCACCAACATCACCATGTAGTGTCCAAAATCCAAGAAGATATTCTGTCCAATTATCAGTAGAAAGAACCATTCCGTTTGTAGCACCAGCGATATCATAAAGAAGTATCATTCTGACTCTAGCTTTTATATTTCCTTTAAGTATGGATTCTTTTTCATTGCTAATACCATCTGGATCATTAGTAAAGTTATCAATTGCTAAACCATACATAGATTTAAACCCATCTTGTATGTCAACTTCTTCAAAATAAGTACAGAAATGTTTTCCAATATCTTTAGCTCTGTAATTCTCTCCACTTGCATTTGTTTTTGTTGGAAGTGACCTACCAATTAAAGGTATGTTTAGTTCATCACATATCGGTTTCGCTAATGCTGCACATATAGCACTATCAATGCCACCAGATATTCCCATCACAAGAGATTTAATATTATTATCCATGAGATAATTTTTTAATTCTTGTCGGATGTTTTGTGTTACTTTTTCGTAATTCATTTTTATGTAGTTTAAGTTATACTTCTTCAGACAGTAAATATACATATAATATGTGTATTCACCAAATATTTATAGTTCAAAATTAAGATAAAGTTATAGATTTATATATAAAAATCTTCAAAATAGAATAAAAATTAAAGATTTTCGCATAAAAAACCCCAACATTTAGTCGGGGTATATAGTACAGGATATACTATTGTTCTCCTAAAAATTCATTAGCCATTCTTAACATCATAGTTTCAAAATTTTCACCTTCATATTCATATGGTTTACCACCTTCCAACTTCCCATTTAAGACTAAAATAGTTTCAATTGCACCCAATAATCTCCCTTTTTGAAAAGCATCTTGTGCAGTTGACCATTTGAATTTTTTACTTTTCCATTCCTCTAATAGATTGGATAGTAATTTATGTGAATCTTCTAACGTGTACTTAATGTAACTGTCACTTTCGTTTAATTGACTAAATTTTCTCATAATTGTGTATTTATTTTAATAACTAGCATCATTCCAAGATGCAAAATCGTTTTCGTCTTGGATCACTTCTTTTATTTGATCAATACCATCCATTAAAGACAAAACATTATATTTGTAAAATTTGTGTGATGTGGTGAAATATTCTTCAAATTCTTCGTCTGACATTTTATTGTGAAGATTACGATAGTGATCATAATATTGTTTTGTTCCCTTTTCAGCTTCTTCTTCAGCTTCTTCTTTAGATAAATAAACTCTACTAAACTCTGAACTTCTAGGTGTCATCACTACCCATAGGTCATTATACGGTGATAATCCCTTTTCTTCTATAGCTTCATTAAATTTTCTTACCTTTTTCATTTTACAAATATACAATTTTTATATTTAACTACCAAATTTTATTTTCTCATAGTTATTTCGTCTATTACATCATTGATAATTTTGTAATATTCTTCTTCGGGGAAAGGTTTTCCTGAATCATCACCGATACCCCAATGTCCTTTAGCTGTTTTAATTAACATCTTTACCCATTCGGGTTTCCTTGTTATTAAATCTTCTATAAGTTCTTCCCTATCTTGTTTAGGATCAATAATCAATCTCCTGAAATAATTATAATCATCAGGGACGGATTCATAACCTTCTTTTATATACTCTTCAAATCGTTTAGTTCTCATTATTAAGAGAATTTATTTTTTAATGTATTTAAGAATAACATAGCTTCTTCATCACCTCTTAATATTTTAGTTGCTAAAGGAAGTGACCAAGGACTTACATTTTTTACTTCAAACATATCACCTTCAACTGTTTTCTGACCTAACCATAAAAATATTTGTTGTCCAGCCCAGTCAGATAATTGTAATTCACCTTTTGTTCCATCACCTGCTACTGAATCATATTTAACCAAGTTAGCATCACAAAATCTAAGTATATGTAAATCAGGTATTTTGATTTCCTTGTTTATTGTTTCAACCCACACTGCCCAATTTTTATCTAAGTCTTTAGTTGATTTGGCTTGATTTAATTGACCTGCTTTCCATTTTGCGAACATTTGAGCAAATGCTGTATTTGGATCACTCCTATTCGGTTCGATGTTTAATGGGTTAAGTATCAGTGGTTTAGTATATTTGTTGGTGTCGATCTTTTTAGATGAACCTAAAGCATAAACATCTTCACCTGTAACTACATGATCTAATCCAAATAGTTGTTCTACTTCATCTCTCCACCCACCACCAAAATCAAGAGCGAAATCAATTCCACCGCCTAGATACATAGCTTTAACTGGATCGACGCCATCTAAGTCAGTAGGGTCTAATACTTTAAGACCTTCTAACATTTGTGGTAACATTCTTGCTTTATTGTTTATAAGATACTTCAAGGCTTTATCACTTAACCAATTATGTAATTTGTTTACTATGTTTGATAAGAAACCTTCTCTTACAGATTCATTAGCATATCCCAATTTCTTAAGCTCGACTTCTAACTT
>Ga0114918_10002706_pt1 | contig 15815 bp, 18 predicted proteins | sample LantaG_FD_87015 | JGI IMG/M metagenome (GOLD analysis project Ga0114918, IMG submission 87015) | Deep subsurface microbial communities from Baltic Sea to uncover new lineages of life (NeLLi) - Landsort_02402 metaG | ecosystem: Environmental > Aquatic > Marine > Oceanic > Sediment | place...
TATTTCAGATGAAATTGGAATCTCACCAAATGGTGTTCTCATTTGACCATCAGCATATTTTTTACGTATTCTTCCCAAACGAATCATTGTATCAGCCAAAGCAAATTTACAAAAATCCATTTGTAGGTCATTTGGAATAGTTCTAAAATCGGATGGATGCACTCTTTCATACTCAACAGTTACATTGATGTCATGTTGTGGAGTTACAGGAGAGATTCGAATTATATTTGGATGCATAAACTCATATGTTTTATCATATGATGAATGTTGCATTACATCCATTGACATTGCTGTTGCAAGTGCCCATTCTTGTAATTGACCGTGAGATAGCGGTCCCATTGGAGGATGACCATGTAGGATATAATGACCAAGAGGAAAATATAATGCAATTACATTTAATATTTCAAGACCATCAGGTTCTTCTATATAAATCTCATTTGATCGTCCTGGTACTTGAACATTTGGGTTTAATAAATTTAAATTTGTTTTTCTTATATCAGGAATATAATATGAAAATTCTCTTATTGTATATGTAGTAATAAATTCAATTAATTGTTCATCTTCAAGTTCAATAAACATAAAAGGAAACCCAAGATGATCTTTAACATAATCCAAAACTCTTGATTGGTTTAACATTGTATTTACTCCTTTAATAACCGAAGTAAATAGTACTGAGATCCTCCTCTTGAATTAATACATTAAGTTTTAAAATTGCATCTTTCAATGGTTCTAATGTTGAATAGGTTTGATCGTTAATTATTTTATTTACATATTCGCGTAACTTAATCATCTCAATACTACTTGGGTCATCTAAATGTCTTGATAATAATTCAAATGAAACCAGTTTTAGGTTATCGGAAATTAAATTATTTTTATTCTCTTCTGAAATAACCTTGTTTAAATATTTGTTCGGAGTTTTAACTCCACTCATATCAAAAATTGGTTTTTTCAACATAATATTGTTAAATAAATTATTCATCCCTGAAGTAGCTTGAATAAGAGAGTCTAACATATCTAATGCTCGTTTTGGTCCAACTCCTGATATTCCATCAACATCATCACCAGGATCTCCAATAACTGCCATTAATAATGGTAAAAATTCATCATCTTTATTAGAAGGTATTTTATATGATCTAAAAATAGCACTACCAGATTTTACAATTCTTTTATATTTACCTGCTTTTTGAAATACAAATACATTTTTTCCAGTAGTTAGACATTGTAATAAATCATGATCATTTGAATATATAATGTGTGCATTATTATCAGATGTATCAACTAAATTTCTACTTATTAAGTAGTATGGTATAAAATCTGCTTCAAGATGATTCATTCTAAATAATTTTACACCAGGAAGATTATTACAAACTCTTTCTGCAAGAGTTAAATTTTTTTGTATTATAGTAAAAAATAATTCTCTTTTTTCTCTTTCAAGACCATATAAATCATCTATTCGTCTTGATATTTTATATTTCTTTCTAATGTTTGTATGAAAAAAAGACGTACCACTTTCAAAAAATATATAGATATTAATTTTTAACTGTCTTTTTCGTCCATATAATTTATGAAATGCTAAAAATGATACTATTGATGAAAAAATAGAACTATCAGTTATTCCACTTTTCATTGTTGAATCAATAATATTTAATATAGTATGCTCCATATAAAGAGATTGTAAATTATTTTTCAAATCAAAATATAAATTTAGAGTATCATAATTACCCTGTGATACAACTTCATCTAAAATTGAATATGTTGGATAGTATGATAAAATTGATGATGGATGCATTTAACCTCTCATTTCAAATTTAAATTCAGCTTCTATTACATCGCCCATATTTGTATTAACAGATGATGATAATACATCATTACTTTTCAATCCCATTTCAGGTATTATTATATGAGCTGTTTCCATAACAAAACTTTCTAATATTCGTAACGTTAAATTTATCTTCAAAAAACAAAAATTTATTGGAATTGTTCCACATGTAATTGTTTCATATTCATTAATTAATATAAATATTTCTGTTTCATATGGTTTTGGAACATCTTCTTTTAAATAAAACCAATCACGAAAATCACCATATTCACATTTTCTTATTTGTATTTCTTTTTTAAATTCTACTTTAAATTTTCTCATATAAACCACGATTTCCAGTTATTTCTATTTTCATCATATTTATCCATATAAAAATAAAACAAAGATGTTGTTTTAATATCAATTAAAATATGATCTGTTGGTCTAATTCCGATATATGGACCAATATCTAAATTAAAATAATTTGGTATCTGTTCTTCGCTTCTTTTTTCAAACCAAATACTTATTTCAATATTAACTGGAGCATTAGAATATGGAACTTCTAATGCTCCAGTAATAAATGGATACGATGGAATATTAAATATCTGTCCCCTAACTTTAATTGGAGAAACTTCTCTTGTATACTCTATATCCATATTAGTTAGAATATAGAGTATAGTTTCTCTCGATAATCCAAATTTATTCGTCTGATTCTTCATTAGATTCACCAGTATCAATAAGTGCTGATCTAGTCAACATATTTATATCAATTGATGAAATAGAAGTAGAAAATTTATTTGAAGCAACTCCTGGTTGTGTGTTATATAATTTGAAGATAATACTTCCGTCATGATCAATAATAAATGGAGTGATTACCATATGTGAATTACAAAACAAAATTTTATCAGTAACAATACCACTCATAAATTTTGCATGTTGATCACCAGCTTGAGTTGCAGCTAAAATAAATGCTTCCTCTCCTTTAATATCAACTTCAACGGTTTGAATATTAAATCCATTTGATACAATTTTCATTCTATCTGAAATAAATTTAGAAATATCAGCTGATAAAACCAAATCTTCTTCATCTAATGAAAATACTGAATTTAATTCTTGTGATGACATAAATTTATTATCCATATAATCAAGATCAGGCATATCAAATTTCAATGATGAATATTGATCTGAGAATGTAAACCAACCATTTTCTCCTTCTGGAATATGTACTGATATTACTACTTCTTGATCATTAAACATTTTTAAAATTTCTAATTTTTCTTTTAAATTTGATATTGGAAGATTTACATCTTCAATCAAAGGGGTCATATCTATTTCAAATACTGATGTATTATCATTTGTTCGTTGACGAATAACACCCTCTCTAATATCAGAGTCATTACAATAATCTTTAATGACTGACAAACATCTCATAAACTCTTCGTATTTATCAGCACCCAAACTTACTGTTTGTTCCATTGATCTATTCTCCTTTGTTTTTACCCCAATTTTCTTTAATTGCACATTCACCATATATCTGTTTTGCATACCGATATATAGAAACACCATTCATTTTTTCAAACGTTTTTATCCCTTTTCTTTTTATAATAGATTTTAACATATTAGGATCTTTTTCAAGGACTAACTTGACAACTTTCTTCTGTGCTACTTTCCTCATTATTTGTTACCCCTTTCACAATTTTTTTCCTTATTTTCTTTTTTGTTTTACTTTTAAATTTTGGTAATTCTCTTTCAAGAAATCTAAGAAATGAATCATTATATTTTTTAATTAATGTTATATAAATAAATTTATCAGATCTTACTTCTTTTGAATTTGAATAATCAATTGTTATCAAACATTTTTCAACAGTTGATATAATTTCCATAACTTTTTCAGATACATGTTTTGTACCAGAATCGCTATTTAATGGTATTGAGAATAAAAATAAAACAGCTTTTTTTCCTTCATATGTTGTATTAAACAAAAAAAGATCTGATCCCATTAATTTAAACATTGAATTATTTCCTGCTCCGTGACATGTTAAATTAAAATGATTTATTTCATTAACAGTACCATTATATCTTATTTTTGATTTTATGGTCTGTTTAAATAATTCTTTAATTTTATTTTTGATAAAAATTTTATCTTCGTTCATATTTACTCCCTATATTATAAATTTATCTATAACTAATGGTGTATCATTAAAATCATGTCCAATCTTGTTGTAATAAACCGTCAATGAATCAATAAGATGTGAATTATATTTTTTAATATTTTTATAATATTTTAATTCTACATTTCTATCTGAAAGAATATGTACATCCGATCTAAATATTTGCTCATTGTAGCATATACTTTTTATTAATGCAGCATATGAAGTTGAAAGACCTGACGCATATAAACAACAATTTTTTCTTAATTTTAATGAATCAAATAAATATTCACCATAAATATCAAATACTCCTTCAGCAAGAATAATTATATTAGAATTTTTATTATAACCAGATAATTTATAATAATCTAAAAACTTAACTGGTTGAATTCTCATTTTAAAATATCTAAACTTTGCTGTATCATCAATATTTCTTAATATCATAACAGAATCATTTTCAGAAACAAAACCAACAAAATTTGTTTGTAAATAATCTTGAAGTCTAAATAATTGTGGATCTACTGTTATATTATTTTGTCTTATAAACTCAGATATATCAAATACTAATCCTTTTATATTTTCAACATATGGACCAGAAAATTTAAATCTCTTTTGAATGTATAATTCTTTTAGTTTAAATATGTTTTTATTTAATTCTGGATATTTTATGTCAATCGTTTTTACAACATTTCTAGTAAAATCAACTTTTTGTTTTATAAATTCTTTTATCTTATCTTTATCAATAAATAATTCACCATTTCCTGATAAAGAACTTATTAATGACCACGTACTTCCACTTTTATCACAACCAGCTCTAAAACAATGATACATTGGTGAATCAAGAGCAATCCATAAATGATCTTTAGTTCTACTAGGTTTAGTAAGATCACACCAAGGACATGCAGCAATTATATTTTTAGGATTTGTTTTTACAGGTCCAAGATTACTCTCAAGAAATCCTAAAAAATTATCGTTGTATATTCCTATTGACATAATACCTCACAATTTTTAAATTTTTCCTTTATATTATGTTACATATATGTAATTTAATATCTATTTCCTAATACCTAATCTCATTGCTTCTATCCAATCAACAACTCCTTTTTGTTCACATTTTCTACACCCACTACCCTTACAAAAATCACATACCACTAAAATAGTATTATCCCAATCATCATATCCTGTTCCTTTACAAGAATTACAGTAACTAACTCCATCCCATGATGCTCCTTGTTCATGAAAATGAACTCCATACAATCCAGTCCCATTGCAAGTTTTACATTTATTTACAATTCGGTCTACTAAATTAGCATAATTTCTTATAAAAGAATTAACGTTATTCGCTATCTTTTTCTCTTCACTATTTAAATACATAATTTTCAACCTATTTTTATTAATAATTCATTTATATTAATAGAACATGATGTTCGTTTTTTACAATTATCTTCTCTTGATATAACTTCAAGATTTTCATAATGTCCGATTATATTTGGATTTATATCATTTCTAAAACCTTCTTTAATAGAGTATTTATGATCTAATTGATATTCATTTCCTCTTAAATGTAAATTTTTAATTTTATCAGGATTATTTTTAATACTTTTTCCAGTTTCTATTAATACCTTTCTATAATATATTTGATATTTTGTAAGTTCCTGAGGAGAAACTCTATTACTATATGGACATTTAAATTTATGATCATCACAACAATATAAAAATGCTTTACCATTACCAAGTTCATGTTCTATAGCTCTTATTCTATCATATAATGCTTGATATTTTGGAATAAACCATTTATCACAAAATTTACACTTAACCTCAATTTTTATTTTTTCTTCATTCCATCTGTAATCTTCAACTTCACAAAATTTAGGATATCTTTTTTCCAATTTTACAATATCTAAACTTAAAATAAATAATTGTTCTTTACCAATTTTTCTTCCATACATAGGATTATTTTCACCAATCCTAATACTTTCCATATGAACTTTATAAGAATTAGATAATCTAGTATTTTTTTGTTTTTCTCTATATTTTTTATCTACCCATCTTTTTTTCATTGATTCGCTTTGTTTCTTTTTAGATTCAGGTGTTTGTTTAATACCATTATTCCAAGCTTTTTGTTTCATTTTATTTTCCTACAGCTTGTTTATATTTAGACATACATTCAACAATTTCAAGAACCATTGCCATAAAGTGCATTGAGGTTACGAGACAATCTTTATGCGAATTTGAATATTTATTGATTATAATTTTGGGTGGGACTGGAATATCAGGATTAAAAAAGAGGTTTGTGTATATACTTCTAAATTCTAAATCATGTTCATTTAATAAATTTGCTACAGTTCCAACAATTTTATTTATTTTATGCATCTGATTACTTTTTACACAACTACATATTTCAATAATTGAACTTATTAATATTCTCTCAGATGTTAAAATAGTATCTTTATTTACTGTTAATTTTCCATTTGAAGAACATTGTTGTAGTTTATCAACAATTCGTCTAACGTCTGGATAAAGACCATCAACAATAAATCTTAATTCATTTGGATCATATTCAATCTTTTCAGCATCAAGAATTGTTATACAATATTTAACTACATAATCAACTGGAATTTGTTTAAAAATATATGGAGTAAATCTACTCTGAACTGGACCTGGAATTTTTGAAAGGTAATTACAAGTCCATATAAATCTACCATATCTAACTTGATATTTTTCAATTACACCTCTTAATGAAGCATATGCAGCATCAGTTAAATGATCTGCCTCATCAATAAATACAATTCTCCATTTATCTTTTCCAGCAGGAGGTATTTTAAGAAACGGTTCAACAACACTATCAACAAAACTAATACCTCTAGTTTCTTTTGCTGAACCGTTTATTTGCAGAACATTATCTTTTGTGTTTTTTATAACTCCATATTTTGAAGTTAGAATTCTTGCTAATGTAGTTTTACCTCCACCTGGCGGACCACTCAAAAGTAAATTTGGAATATTTTGAGTTTGAATGTATTTCTTTACTGGTCCTGAATATTCTTCTGGTAAAACTAAATCTTCAAATTTTCTTGGTCTATATTTTTCTACCCATAATGTATTCTCTATTTCCATTTATAATCCCTTTCAACATACATGATGATCTTCTTCTTTCATCCTCATTAATAAAGTAATCTGTCTTTGCTCTTCCATAAATTTATTTATAATATCCTTTTTTAATGTATAATCATATGCTTTAATTGCATCGTTACCTATAATTACATTATCCATTGAATTAATATAAACAAATAAATCTTCAACTAAAATATTTTTTACTCCTTTAATTTTATTTAATTCTAAAATTAAAGAAGCTGAATGATCTGGTTTGATTGCAACATGAAATAATACAGTTAATGTTTTGTCTAAACATGTTATTATTACTACATCGGAACATATTATGTAACGACCTTTTGTAAAATGTGTATCTACAATTGGACATTCTAATTCTACCAATTTTTTTACTACTTGATCAGCTAGAGACATATAAGTAACCTCATTTTTATTATGTTACTTGTGATGAAAAATTGTACAAAAAAAAGGAGGTACTAATATCTCCTTTTTTTAACAATTTAACATATCTACCAGTAATTTGAAATCAGAAAAAGTTTATTTTTCGCTCTTGTTATAGCAGTATATAACCACCTTTTGTAGAAATTATCATCCCAATAACTTGATCTCTGTTCAAATAGTACAACATTATTCCATTCACTACCTTGGGAACGATGAACTGATATAGCATAACCAAAATCAAACAGATCTATAGATTTATATTCAGACCTCCTTATAATAGTTTTTATTTTTTTTCCTGTTACCTCATCAAACGCACCATCATATGAAATTTTACCAAAACAATAATTATGAGCAATATTATTATACATCTCTCCATTATCATCCATTTCAAGAGTAATCTCATATATATCTTTATTAAAATGAGTAAACCAAACCATACTTCCCAATTGTCCATTCATAATCTTTGTTTCGTGATTATTTTTTAAACATATAAGTCTTTCTCCAGGATATGGTTCTGATAATTTAAATCCTAAATAATTTCTTATTTGATTGTTTAAATTTACTCTAGTTTGATTAAAAGCACATAACACAATGTAATTTTTATCCCATTGGATATTGTTGAATATATCTTGACATCTTTGATCATTCCATTGTAGTTTAAAAACATCACGACTATAAAAACCTGGTTGAATAAAACCATTTTGTCTTGCAGCTATAGATAATTGAATTATTGGGCTGTTTAATGCTTGTCTATGAATAGTCCTTAATATATAGGTTGGTGATTGTAAAATACTGAAGTTATCTCCAATTGGAGGTAATTGTCCATGATCTCCAACTGCTATAATGGGAATACCATATGAACACAAATCATCCCAAATTTCTTTATTAACCATAGATGCTTCATCTACAATTATCAAATTATACATCCAAGATAATTCATCTCTACTTCTTTTTCTCCATCCAGCTAATACTTTAATACCCAATCCATTGACAATAAAATACGGTTTATACATCATGCTATGTATAGTACCAACAAAATGATCATGTTCAGTATCTATATTAGATTCTTCTAATCTCTTTCTTAATACTGATGATGCTTTTCCTGTAAATGTAACAAATGCTGCAGAAAAACTACGATTTATTGATTTTAATTCAGATGCAATATCACCAATTAAATGAGTCTTTCCTGTTCCAGCAAATCCAGCAATTGTTATATAACTCGAACTTTGTGGTTTACCCAATTTAACTTTTTCTAAGTACCATTTTATAACACGTTCTCGTATTATACTTTGTTCATCAATGGCTGACATAAATTCACCTTAATCTTTATAATTCTCAATTATTTTAGTCATTTCAACAATTACAAAACCAAAAAATTTCTTAATATTTGTAATTTTTTTCAATTGAATTTGACTTGTAACAATATTCTTTAATGGTGAAAGTAAAGGGGTAAAATCAATCACTGTTCCTTTTTCATCTTTTGTTGTAGCATTTGGGCATCTTTCTCCTTGTGGCAGTGGAGGATGAATCATCCCACATTGCTGACATTTACTACCAATTGTAATACTCATTTTATCAAACTCCTTTCATTTTATATTTTGTTCCAATAATAAAAAAAAGCATCTAATGATATTTAACAATACCAATTTATATCATTTATAATATTGTTAAATAATCATCAAAAATAGGTCTAATTTCATTTATATAAGGTTTTATGTATTAATGAATATCAATATATTAAACAAAATAATAATAGAAAAAATGAACGTATAATTAGTTTCTTTTTTCCATTATATTAATAAAGTTATCAATCAATACTATATCTTCAAAATCTTTTATTCTTGCTGATTCAATTTTCCATTTACGTAACAAATGAATTGATATCATGTTTGCTTTTATATTTTCTAACATAACTTTTGAAGATCTTTCCATTATTTCATCAAAATTTAATTTTAATGGAAGGATGTTATCAAATACTTCAACAACACTATTTATAAGTTTTAATCCCTTACCATATCTTGCATCAAATTCGGTAAATGCAGGATGATCTTTACATATTGTATATAATTCAGATGATACAACAATATCTAAATCATTAGTATGTCTTAAATTATATGCTGATAAAACAGAACCACCAAAAATAATCCAATCGGAAGTTGGAAATCCTAACAAATTAAACTGTTTCAACCCCTTTACATTTTTCAATTTCATGTTTATTTCCTTTTCACAAATAGTAATAATTCATTTCATATTTGTAATAAATATATATAGATATATGTTATATAATATGGGAAAATTTTCTTATTTCTTGTAACATAATAATAGAGTTAAATTGAGAAGATAGAAAGGAGAATTGAATGGAAGATATCATAAGTGAAAGGGGAATTAATGTACATTTTTATCCAATGCAATCTGATAGATGGAATAAACTTAATGGAAAATATATAAGAAATAAAAATAGAAAACCTGTATTTATAGCTCAAGAGAATTCAAGATGGGATTTAAATTGTTTTAAATTTATGGATTTTTTAAGTAGTTATGTAAAAAAAGAATGGGATATATATTGTTTTGAAGGGTATGGTGAAACTGTATTAAATGTAAATTCTGAATTGATGAATATAATACCTTTATTTCGTAATTATTCAAAAATATATGAGTTTGGTAAAACTACTAAATTTAATGCTTTGGATATGTATAAATGTGAATATATTATACCCATTAAAACAATAACATCATTTCCATCTTGTAAAAAAATGAATATAAATCACATTAGAGATGTTTTAAATAAAATTTCTTCTTGTAAAGTTAAATCAGAATATGCAATCTATTCTGAAGATAGTATAAAACAACCTACATGGCAAAATTTGTTTTCAAATTTAAATGATACAGATTCTTTTCAATCATTTTTTGATTTTGAAATTATGAGTAGTAAAGGGAAAAATGGAAAAGAATATAATACAATTATTAAAATAAAATTTAATTCTCAATTAGGAGCAATATTTTTACATAATATTTATTCAACTGGATATTGTAGAATTACAGAACCATTTTATAATCTTTCAAAAAATGCTCAAATTTTATATAGAAAAAGATTTCTTCCATATACTAAAGCTGCACAAAAAGTTTATTTGAATATGGATCCTGTTTTTCATATTTTAGGATTAACCAATACAAGTAATAAAACAGTAGCATTGAAAACATTTAATAGTATTATCGAAGAGTTAGTTGATTTTAAATTAATAAAAATTTGTGAGATAGTTAATTCTGAATCAATAATAGTTTCTAAAAATATTAATAAGAAAAAGAAAAGTGAAATTATAGACATTTCTAAATATTTGAAATATAACATTAAGTGAAAAAAGTATAATATCTGATTAAAAAAGTATAATATCTGATTAAAAAAGTATAATATCTGATTAAAAAAGTATAATATCTGATTAAAAAAGTATAATATCTGATTAAATTATTTTTTTAATATTTAGTATTATTTTAATTATTTATAACATAAAATAGTGCTCTAGTCCTTTTTAGTCCTATATAGTCCTCTTTAGTTCCCGAGCTAACTGTACTGTTAGTTTTACAATGAGAAGATAGATACGTTATTCCTTGATGCGCCCAAGCGCAAGAAAGGAATAGAACGTTTGTTTTATTATTATTTATAAACTTTATTTTAAAGCTAGAAATTTTTGAATAAACGTGTTAGATTTTTTATTAGAAGATTTTTATTTTTTTATTTAATTGTATATTTAATTATAAATTATATTGGGCAGAAGGAAAACAACTAACACGTTTATATAAGAAAAAAATACAGAAAAAAACATTTTCTGATGTTGTACAACATAACAACAATGAGGAAACAACGGGCATCCCTCCTCGCCTTGCGGCGACCGGGACTTCCATTAAAAACTAAGATTAAAGTATTTTACCTATGAACAAATATTCAAATAGAAAAGTTTGTTGAAAGGAGATTTAAGAATGAGCAATAATGATGATAAGAAATGGTTAAATCGTGAATTATTCTGGTACAAAGATAATAAGTATAATACAGATTGTACAATAAGAATTTCAGTATCAAGTTCAACAGAGGATGATAAAAACTTCAGTGCTCCAAATTTATCATTGGTTCTAATAGATAATGTAAAAATCTCAAGATTTATGAGATTATGCTTCAATGACATTATATGTGTATGTGAAAAACTAAACACAATATTCAGAAATGAAGTACAAGCATTTCAAACAGGAAGTATTATTAATCTTCAGAAATATGATCATTGGTTTGGTATTAAATTTCAATTGGGTAGTAATGGTGAAGAAATAGTAGTTATAGCAATTGTATATAATGATACTGATAAAGCACAAATTGCAGTTTCAAAAGATACATTCTTTTCAATATTAACATTATTTAAATATTTTAAAGATAATTTTTGGAAAATAGGAACTGATCTTCAAAATTCTTATATTTTATCTGAATCATTAAATTATACAAAAGGTATAGAAAAACAATTAAAATTATTACCATCATTAATTAATTCAGTTAACCCATCAGTTCAAATATCAAATATATCAATTCCAAATGAACCAGATGAAGAAGTATCAGAAGATACAAATATATTATTAAATGATTTTGAAAAATTTACAACTGAATCAGATCCAATTATTCCAGAATTAAATCAATTATCAGATCAACATATAGAAAATAAAGAAACTGAACAAGAACCAATTCAAGAATTTAATAGTCCGTTGTTAGATACTGCATTAGCTTGTAATATTGTTAATTTTGAAAATATGATGAATACAATAACAGTTGGACAAGAATGGGGTACAGAATTATTTATAAATGCTATTAAAATTCCAGTTGCTTATAAAGATGATTTTAAATATCTTCCAGGATTAACAGAAACTGATAAAAAATCTTTTTCATATATATGTAAAACTAGATATATGAATGCTTTAAGAAATTATATTGATAATAGTATTCCTGTTCCTCCATCATTTAATATTTTAAAATATAAACCAAGTGAGATTAAACCAGAAAATATTGAATTATCATATGATCTATTAATGATTTTAAGTTATATTCAATCTATGAGAAGTATATTAGAAACAAGAGTATCAGAAGCTAAAGAAGGAAATAAAGCATTATTATGCGCAGCTACAAGATGTTATATAGATCCATTAATATTCAGTTTTATTGAAAATCAAGAACCATCAGTAATAAAAAGTTGTGTTCTAAGTAGATTTAGACATTATCATTCAAAAGGATTTTTTAGTGCTTTTGAAAAACATAATGAATTTAATCAAGTTAGAAAAGTAAATATTACTGATGTAGCTTCATTTTTAGAAAAATTAACTGGAATATTAAAGAGTTATCCATACATTGAAACAGTACATTCAAATATGTTTAAGAATGGTGGAGTTGTTTTACCATACCAAAATAATTTCACAATAGAACAAATTACAAATGAGATTGTTCCACTACAAGTTACAATATTATTAGGTGGTGAAATTAATCCAAAAGACGAAAAAATTAAAAAATTATTTGATAAAAATGAAAAGAAAGATAAATCTAAACCAATTACAATAAAACAAACAAAAGAACCTTCAAAATATGTATCTTTAATTGATAGATTTATAAATGATGTTGATTTTATTAAACAAATTCCTGAGAGTTTTAAAAATGAATTTTTAGATCATATTAAAACAGTAGAAGGTGAGTATGATTATACAAAATTCTCAATTGAAGAATTAGGAGATGATATTGTAAAAGCTCTTTATACATGGAATGAATTAGAAAATAAAAAAGTTTCGTATTCGCAATTTAGATCACTCATTGAAGAATGTATAATGAAAAAAGAAGATATTATAGCGAAAATAAAAGGTGCATCAACAGTAACAGACTCAATAGGTGCATTAGTAGATAATTGGATACTTCCATAACGAAAGGAGAATTAAAGTGAGCTTGACATTAGGAAAAGCATTAGATAGAGAATATTCAATAAGAATACCATTTTTAAATGGGTATTATAATATTGGTGTTTATTTTAATAAGAGATCAACATTTTTACTTTTTAAAGTAGATTCAGATCCAGCTTTAAAGAAAGCGTTTGATAAATCACCTAAAATTTCTATGTATAAAAATTTAGAAAGTTCACGATTTGCAGAAACTTTTTTGAATTTACATAATTATAGAAATATTAATCTCGATATTTTAAATCAATTTCAAAATATTAAATCGGAATATTTTCATGACGCAAGTATAATATTCAATGAAACAGTAAATCTTTCAAAAATTGAAATTAACGATAAAATTCTTTTTGATACATTAACATTATATGGTCTTACTTTATCAGCATATTCAACTGAGTTTGTTTTTATCATTGCTGAAAGGCAAAATATCGTTAAAAAATTAAATAAAAAAATCGTAAGAACAACAGCATTACAAATTTCAACTTCTCAAAGTTTAGCATTAATGGATGAATTTTATAAAGAAAAAATTGAATCAGCAAAATTAAGAGAAAAAGAAAAATTTGTAATGAATTCGGACGATAAACCTATTATAAGATTGTCTGATATAGACGATTCATTGGAGAGTTGATATGGTAGCAGATTCTGAAATGATAGAAACCAGATACCATTATTTTTTTATACATAATGTTCTTGGTGATTTTTTTGAAGATACATTAGAATATTTTGCTGATTATCTTTATCCCAGATTTGAATATACCGTTGTTGGAACTTATCATAAAGCAGTTGAATATATTAATAAACAAGCAGAATATGGTAGAGAAACTGATATACCAATTCTTCCTGCATTAATTTTAAACCCAAGTGGTGATTTTAATTTAGCTGATGCAAATACTGGTGCTAAACAATTATGGCGTTTTCCTAATATGGCACCATTGATGGTAAAGAGATTATTTGAACCAATATATCAAGACAAAAATGTAATAATTCATGCTGGTTTTACAAGACTTAAGGGAGAATTTGAACTTATAATTATCCCCAATTCATTTTATGAATATGCAGATCTAAAATTATTTCTAATTCAAATGTTTGGTGGTCAAGAAAGATATATTTATCCAAGATGGTTTAATAGTTTTATAATCATTCCAGAAGAAGTTTTGAATTATAGATATACAAATGATTATACAGGAACAGATTATACTATTGATGTTGATGAAGCTGGAGCTATATCAAAATTAGTAAAAACCACTAATCGAACTGAGAGAGTATTCCCATGTAAAATAAAACCAATTTATAGAATGATGGGAATGTCTGATGCATCTGAAAAATATGGTAGTACAGATAATATAGCAGAATGGAAATTATCAGTTACTATTGAATATGAACTTGAAATTCCTTCTTATATAGTTTTAGAAACTGACTATTTAGCTGAAAATGCTGAATTTAATATGGATTCAGGATCAGCATATTCAACAAATCCCGACTTCAATTCAGCACCTGCTGATCAAGTAATTGGTGGAGCAACAAGAGATTCAGGATTAGATGAACAGAGTAATAGTGAATATGAACCAGCACCAGATGGAACAATTGGACCAAATAAAGATTTAAGATTTAAAACAAGATATTTTCATATATTAACTCAATCCGAAATTGATTCAACTGCTGATATAGTTATTACAATGCCTGAATCTGTACAAGATCAAAAACTATTAGTTATTCAATCAAAAAGTGGAAAATTGAATTACGGTGCTCATTATATTTTAATTGATAATGGTGAAACATTAATTTTAAAGAAAGATAATTTACAACTACTTGATGTAGGTGATATGTTAGAATTATATATTTATGAAGAGGTTTAATATGTCTATTTTAAATAAATATTTGAATGAATTAACATTAAAAGTTTCTGATGAAGATAAAATTAAAAAACGAACTAATGTTGGTGGTGCTGTAATAATTAAAGAAGGTGAAAATGGTGAAAGTTTAATTTTACTTATTCAGAGAGCTAAAGAGGATCACTGGCCAAATTTTTGGGAAATTCCACGAGGTGGTTGTGATTTTGGAGAAAATAATAAAACAGGTAATGAAAATATTATTAAATGTGTAAAAAGGGAAGCAAAAGAAGAATGTGGTCTTGATATAATTCCAATTAAATTTATAGATAGTTTTTCATATTTAGCTGAAAATGGAACTAGATTAAGTACACAACACAATTATTTATGTAAAATGAGAAATTTAAATCAAGAAGTTAAATTATCAAATGAACATCAAGATTATAAATGGGTTCAATCTGTTGGAGAAATTGAATTATATGTTCTTCCAGAAATAAAAAAGACAATTATAAAAGCATTAAA
>Ga0114918_10002707_pt1 | contig 15814 bp, 17 predicted proteins | sample LantaG_FD_87015 | JGI IMG/M metagenome (GOLD analysis project Ga0114918, IMG submission 87015) | Deep subsurface microbial communities from Baltic Sea to uncover new lineages of life (NeLLi) - Landsort_02402 metaG | ecosystem: Environmental > Aquatic > Marine > Oceanic > Sediment | place...
TCTTTGGGTTCAACCATTTCGGCTTTTGCACCACAATCAGGACACATATCATCATCAAGATCATCAGCGTCACCGTTCCATTTACATTTAGTACATTTGCACGGTCCTTTCATTTCAACGATCTTTTTCTTCTTCATCTCAACGATGTACTCCTCACCCTCTTCGAGTGATTCGTTATTACTGAGAACCTTTTCAGCAGCGGTTGAAGTTGCTTTGTCAATGACCTTCATAAATTCATTCGAGATTGGATCATCTGACATCGCTAATCCCTTTAAAAGCTGAACCGCCTTGCCTTGCGTTTCATTATCAGATGACCAGTCAGTTTTACCTAATTCACGTATAATTTCTTTAGCAGTTGCCATGGTTTACCTCCTTGGGTATTTATTTGACCTTTACTCCTTTGAGTAAATTAGTGATTTCCTTTGCAATTTTCTTATCATTGAGAGCACGTGCATACGCTTTGAAATAACGAACTGCATCATCACCATAGATGAGAGGGAAAAATGTATCAAGTTTTTCCATTTTATCAAAGTCAATCTCATCACGGTCACTTTGCTCTACTTTATCAATAATCTTTGCCAATTTATCGTACTTTGCTTTGCCAAGCATGTCCATTAGCTCTTTATCAGCTTCTGGCTCAACAATAGCTTGACCAATATAATTATAAGCCTCTTCAAGAGCGTACTCTGTGAATGACTTTTCAATTATGTTGCGTTTTTGTTTACGATTCATATTTCCTCCTTACTATCTATATTTATTATTTATACGGAAGAAACATCATTTTTCCTCGTACTTATTACTCTTTGCAGTTCATAATACGTCAGATATGACTATTTATCTTTTTCTTGGTTGAGATGAGCCATCTTTTTAGTTAGTTCTACAACAGTCTTAAACACTGATTTGTGAAAAATGGCATCTCCACCAGCTTTTACGAAGTTTTTGGTGTTTTTCGTGTAATCATCGATGAGAATGGTTCCAGCTTTTGCATACTTCTTCTTATCAGACTCGAGAATGAGCTTGACATTCGGACCAAGTTCACGTCGAACCCATTGCGGCTTACCTTTCTTAGCATTCTGAACAAAGTGTGTTCCTCGTTTCGTTCCAGGACTCGAGAGAATAGCAACATCTGCTCCATATAGTTGAGCAATGGTGTTAATTTGTTCCCACAAGAATTTACCATCTTTCATCCAACATAAGTTGACCCAGAATTGTGTTCCACCTTCTTCACCAACTTGTTGCATAATTTTATCACGCAACTCTCTGCTCTGTGTGTCGTGATTGAGTCGGACGCCTGTGAAGCGCTCAACACCTGTATCAAAGTCAACTAGCACACCGTCCATATCCACGTAAATTATTTTCATTATGTTTCCTCGTTTCATATCACTCTGTTGTTGAACTCATTACCTTCAAAGTAACGTACAACTTCTTCTGCCGCACCAACCTCCATTCCGTAACGACTCTTCTGTGTACAACTGCCAAGATGTGGTGTGAGGTAAGCATTTGTTTGAGCAACTAATTTACCAGCATATGGTTCTTCGCAATATGCATCGAGTGCCGCTGTAAAGTCCTCGTTAAGTGCAAGATGAGCGGCGAGATCATCTTCGTTTACAATACCACCTCTTGATAAGTTAATGAGTACAGCATCTTTCTTTATCAAAGATAGTTCATCTTTAGTGATAAAGTCAACAGTGCCGTCTTCAAGTGGAATATGAATGGTTACAACATCACACGATTGAAGTATCTGTTGTTTCGTTGCTGGTTCGCTTCTTGGTCTATTCATCATGCGATCTTCAATGATGTCGTTTACAAACACACGACGTGGTTTAAGACCTTGTAGTTTCTCAAGTACGAGAGAACCAATACGACCCATACCAATGATGCCAATTTCACAATCACGAATATCTCGACCAATAAAACGTTGCCACTTATCCCAGTTATCAACATTTGCATTACCTACCGTTTGAACATGGCGAAGCATGTTGATCATTTGACAAATAGTGAGCTCTGCGACTGCATTAGATGGAGCGTCTGGTGTGTATGTGACAATAATACCACGCTTCTTACACTCTTCAATATCAACTGAATCAAGACCAATACCAACTCGAGAAATGATTTTAAGATTCGGACAAAGATCAAGTGTCTCTGCATCGTATCGCTCTGTGCCTGCGATGATTACTTCTGGGTTTGAATCACGTAAAATCTTATGATGCTCTTCACGGTTGTATTTGCGCTCGGCTATATTAAGCGAGAACTCAATGTTGTATGCATTAAGTAGTTTAACTGGAGCTGGGTTTGGATTACCAAATGGATAGGTAGTGACTATGCAACGCATGTGTTAATCTCCTAACACTTCTTCAAGAAGTTTTTTAATGTTATTGATTTGTTTATATACTATTCGTAATAATCTGATTTGATGGTGTAAACAATTCCGACAACAATAGTTTTCACGTTTTCTCCTTAAACTTATATCTATGAAGCCATTCATACGTTTCAATCAACTTCCACGTTTGGCCTATTTCATAATCTGTCCACTTATGTTCATTGCGACGCGAATGTGTTTTTCTCCATACTAAATTCTGCACTATTTGTCCATATTTTTCGTATAAAGGTAAACCCAAAAAAGTAATCAATTTATTCATTGTCGCTCGAGGTTGCTGTGTTAGTTCGTCTAAATACAGATCATGCACATCATGGTGAAGTTTTGCTATCGCTATTCCTTCACAACGGTTTTTGTACATGGCAATTTTTTGTCCAACAATTCTCATCACTGCAATATTATCCCATGGATTGCGAACAACGTTAATGAGTTTTATGGGAATGTTTAGGTGTTTCTGAATCTTTTGTACAAAGCTATGATCGTTACGAAGACCGGCCGCTAACCATGGACCACTTTTGTCCGCTAAACACAGCAACTCTTCCACATTATGCTGATCAGCTTGTGTTAACACATAATCATATGTCCCCTTATGTTGAGCGTCAATAATCTTCTCTGCTTTAAATGCCTGCGTGGTTGCTTTATCGTAAATATAGTTCAATGCAATCGCTGAAGTGATTGCTCCAGTTGCTATATTCTCATAGATCTTATGTCGACCTAATTCATGTGAACATAGAGCATTTTTGTGTGCAGCAAGTAAAGCACGTACAAGTGTTGAACCGCAACGATGATGTCCAACAAAAAGAGTTAAACATTCCGGTTGTTTTTCTAACATAACTGTCTCTCCACATGTTTAATGTAATCAACGAGCGCAAGTGTATCGAGACCGCAAGCAATGAAGCCATATTTTTTACTAATTGACTCGAGTTGTTGTCGGCTCTCACCGCCTACATGAACAGCATGGAATCCCCTCTTCTTCTTCGGTATGTGTTCCATAAACTCATCAATACAATCAGTGAACTTTGGATTGTCAAACTCACCTGCACATTTAAGATCCATAGAAAGGTCATACGGTCCAATCATGTAATAATCAAAATTAACAAAACTACGAATACCAACTATGTCACGTACTGCAAATTTAGATTCAATTTGTGCTACAAGTTTCACATTGCAATCGTTTAACAACCCGTTTTTTCCCCACATATTATTGCGAGTGAGACCAAGACCACGATTGCCTCGTGGTGGGTAGAAACACATACTACGAAATTCAATTGCTTTTTTACGATTGATGTTTGCACAGATCATTCCAGTTGCTCCAGCATCCAAACATTGACGAACGAATGTCTCATTTGGTTCGGTTACACGTACAAAACATTCTTTACCCTTTGCAATTGTAATAGCGATTAATGTATTTACTGTCTCAATATTGAAACCAGCGTGTTCAGTATCCAACACAATGCCGTCAAAAACTTTTGATTCTGACATTATATCTGTGATAATAGGGTTGGGTATTTGTTGCCATAACATCTTCATAATACTTCACTCAACTTTCTGCACATGTCCCAATCTGCTTCAGTATCAATGTCCAGATTCTCTGGCCACTCAACATGATAGAAAAATGGATTAGTGCCTACACGATTTTTATTATTCTCACAAAAAGAGTTAAATGTAAAGATATAGAAACAAGAGTTCTCTATAATGATGGGGTTTAAGTCTTGTGTCTGTTGTAATTCGATTGGTTTGTGATTGATTGGTTTGTAGTAATGCCCTCTTTTCATAGGCAACCATGCACGTGCTTGAATACGATCACATGAAACTACACTATCAACAGTGTATAGAGTTGTAGCAGCACGCTGAACCGTCTCTGCTTGTAAGAAGGGATTAGTGACATGAATCTGCGCAACTGTTTCGCCCATACCAAATCCACGAGCAAACATATCTTCGATAAGTCTATTCACGGATGTTGTATGACCCATCAACTCTTTTTTACGTTGGTATGCATGCACTACATTTTGTTCGTATGTTTTTCTAACTATCGCTATAATTTCAGGGCTATCTGTATCGATGTATATAGGTACGTCCTGCTCAACGTATTTATCTACTGTGTGTTGCCACAACGACACGCCATTAAACGAGCGAAAGTTTTTGTGCGAGACACGTTGACTTTCTGCTTTAATTGGAATGAAAACAATCACTTCAACCTCTCTTTTTGCCACTTGGTTCCTTCCACACCAGCCGCACGTCCATATCGCTTAGAGCGAAGGTTGTTAAAGTGTTCATGTTTAACATCAACATGATTCATCCAATTAAATTGACCACAATGAGACGGCTGTAGGAAGTCTAATTGATGCCAAGTATTTTGTGGTATTATCATTTCAATGCCATTTGGGTAGCTATACATCTTTTTCAATTCATCAACTGTATGAGGCATCTCTCTTTTAAATGCTGGTCGAATCCATTCATATGCCTTCTGCATAGTCGAATTTCCCCACTCAGGATTTTCGTTATGTGCATATTTAGCTGATACTAAACTACTTGCAATGATGTTTGGTGTTCGAATAACATAAGGTGCAAATACAGTTTCCAATATGTTCCAGAACGCACAACAATCCCAAAAGCCACCAAAATAAGCTGGTAGTGGAAAAAAATAATGTAGAAGAGATCGATGTACAATCTTGAGTTGATTGTTTGAAAATAGATGAACATCCGCTTTGTGAGGTAAGTAATTACATTCACGTTCATGTGTTGGTACGAGAATCGCTGGTCGATATTTCTCCAAATCTTCGAGTATTTGCTCTACAATCGGTGTTCCAGAAATAGTCTCAAGTTTTACGTCATAATCAATGAACATATAATAGTCATATTTGTGACTTGATCCTTTAGCTGCACGTTGTCCCTTTGGACATGATTCATAAAGGTGATTTCTGTTATCTGCCCATGTTTGATGATAAAAGAAGCCAAGACTCTTATTAGAAAGCAACTTTTCATCATGCGTGACAAAAAAGAAATCTGCTTTATCTGAATTTACAAGTTCACGATGAATTTTAATAGGTCCTCTTGGTGATGTTTCTAATATACAGAGTTTAATCATAAACTGCGACTCCTACTGAATTATTTAATGTGTCAAATACTTGCCGGACAACTTGGTCCATATTTACATATTGAAACCAAGCCAATCGTCCAAGACAAATCAACTCACACATGTTTTCTTTTACATATGTTATATATTGTTTGTATTTCTTCAGGTTTTCATCATCTGGAATTGGATACATACGAACGTTTTTACCATCGTACGGAACTGGATATTCGCGAGTCACGACCGTACGACCTTGTGCACATCTTTCTGAATCTGATAGAACATGCCACTGATTTTGATCGTACATCCTTGTCCATGCAACGTGATTATTACACTCATTTATCCATCGATGAATTGGAGGTGAACATGTTGTGTGATCAAATTCGAGTGATCGGTATTCCAAAGCTCCATAACGATAATTACACAATTCATCTATTGAACCAGTGTAAATGTATTGATCTGCCGGTTGGTGTGCAACAAAAGCAATCGAAGGTTGATTGAGATGTAATGTACACCCCTCTAACATACGCTCAAACATCATAGCGTAGCCTTCGTCCGGAATACCTTCATAACGGTTCCCAAAATAGCGACCATCACGAGAGCTCTTCATTAACATCACACGATCAGTAATACTTTTTGGAATGTCTTTAAGTGGACGACCCCATTGCTTTTCTGAATAATATTGGAATACATTCTTGCGAATCCAACCTTCCGAGTCTTTGCCTGTAATGTCCGCTGACTCAAGATTGAATGGGACGGGAATAATTTTGCCACTTTGTAATCTACCCTTGATAAACAAACGATAATCATTGAATGTTGTGAACCGATTCATAAATTGCCACACATCATCATCACTAGTGTGAAAAATATGCGGTCCGTAATTATGAACGCGTACGTTATTCAACATGGAGTCGTAGCAGTTACCACCAATGTGATTGCGAGTTTCATAAACGTGCACATCCCAACCTCGCTCTTTGAAGAGGGCGGCTGCGACACAACCAGCTAAGCCCGCACCACCCACAGACACCACTTTATTCATATTCTTTCCTTCCTTATATGCTGTTCTAAAACTTGTTCAATATTTTGTTGATATGATATACGTAACCATTGTGTCTTGAGCGCATCACGATAAGAAACCTGCTTCCAATCATTCAAAGACCAAGCAAGTTCTCCTTCATAAACCACCGTACAGTAACTTAAACCATTGTACGGTAGCTTTCAATCCATTTTCAAATGTCCATTTTGGTTCCCACCCCAACACCTCTTTCGCACGATTGCACTTGAGTGGCGTGCTAAGCAACTCACCAACAATAGGATCTGCATACTTGACATTTACTGGTATGATCTCTTGTAGAAGCTTAATGATGTCGTTGATGCTTGTTTCTGTTTCTGTACCTATGTTGATTATTTCTTGCTCAGAGTAACAACGTTGTCGAGTTGGGCGCAATATTAGTGCACACTGAATTGCTCTCACCACATCATCGATATAAATAAAATCGCGAGTTTGTGAACCATCACCATATATAGTGATTTCTTCACCACGTAAAGCCTTCGTAATGAGCAATGTAATGATACGGTTTAGTGATGGATCGTCACCTGGACCATATACATTTCCAAAACACAGAGTTGTTGGCCAAATCTTATACATGTGTTGATAGGCATCAAGATAGTGTTCAACAGTGTGCTTTGAAATACCATACGGCGAAATGGGATGAATAGGTTGATTCTCCCAACAGAAATTTGTATACCCATAACGTGCACCACCAGTAGATGTATAAATGACTCGTTTTACATTTGTCTTACGACACGCTTCCAACACATTTAAAGAACCAATGATGTTTATATGTGCATCTAAAAGTGGTCGTTCAATCGAATGTCGCAATTGAGTATGAGCGGCTAAATGTATGACAGCTTTTGGTTGTGTATAATTAAAAAACTTTTCAATGCCATACGGTTCTGAACATAAGTTTAATTGCGCTTTCTCCACAATATTTTTACCCATATGTTCATTTACAGATGATTTCTGATCAATTAAAACTAACTCGTGCCTCCGACTCAAAACTTCACACAACCTTTTACCTATAAAACCTTCTGAACCGGTTATAAGAATTCTCATAGTTTGATTTCTTTCTTCAAAGGTGATTTACGGAAACAGCCTAATTCTGATATAGGACTACAATTAACAACGTCAATTTTTCGAGCTCGTGTAAATCGAGCAAGTGATCTCCACGCTGGAATGTGGAAGATTTGTTGATTTGGTGTGTTATACCTATCTCCCGTCTGCTGATAGTCGTCAAAAAAGTAGTTAGGGTTCTTTGCAGGTGTTGATACCATTTGTAAACGACCATCTTCTGTCTTCTTTGCACCATCAACAATTTGTTTATAATTTGCATCTATACCTAACAACACTAATCGCTTATATCCAAGACATAAACCAACTTGACAACAATTTACACCTGTACATCCACCGTATCCAAACGTCTCGAATTTATCTGATAACGAACCCGTACGTCCGTGCAGTTTTAGCACCTTGAGTTTTGGATGATTGGAAACAGGACGCAATAGGAAATGCTGTTTGATAGGTGATTTCTCATTCTCAATCAAACGACGAAAATTCTCTGCGTGAGATTGTGTCACTACATAATCGAAACATGCGTGATATGTTGGAAACCAATTAGCACGATACCAAAAGCGATAAGCGGCATTCATACCAATAGTATGATAACCCCATTTGTCCAATGAGGTAAAATCAAAGTCACGAAGTGACGAACCATTACCAAGCACCACTAATGTATCAACAACTGATGCCTTTACTATGCGAAGCAATTCACTTTCACCCCACTCTTGGTCAAGAACGTTAATATTTTCTTTATCGTGATGTTGCATAATGTGGAGATTTTCTGACGTCTCTGCAAGGAAACCACGTAATACATCGTTGTGAGATTTATGGTACACAACGTGTCGCAATTCGCGACGATAAGGTTTGGATTTGAAGTATCGCATAAGACGTTTGTTGAAATCACGCTCCTCATGACCATAGTTGATGAATGTTTCATCGTAGCCGCCCAAGATCTCAATATGACGTTTAGCATAAGTATAGAAACCACCATATAGTGAATATTGTTCAAAGTGACCACCACGACGGTCTGTTGCATCTGTTTCTGTGGTGCTGATCCACAAACATGTTTTATTGAAGTTAGTTTCCTGAATCATCTTAATGTAATTACGCATGAAATCTTCTGGGTAACGGAAGTCAGCATCCCATGCAGCCACAAGAGGAGTATGAGCTCTCTTGAATCCGTAATTGAGTGTTTTACTGCGGTTCCAAAGGTCATTCGTGTTAATAAGGTAATGTGTAATGAGATGACTGTATCTGTAATTACCGAGAATCAGATTATTGTCACTATCGTCTTCAACAATAATGAAGTTGAAGTACTTGGCTGTTTCGGGATTGACCAATGTTTCAATTGATTCTTTGGCCTTTTTTGCTCGGTCCTTCAAACACATGACAAAAGTTACAACTGGTTCACCTTGTGCTAACCGGTCACGAATCTCTTGGTTAATGTGTGTCGAAATGATCTTTTCTTCTTGCTTTGGTTGAGGATGATCTTGTTGCACTTTATGTACCAAAGTCAAACGACCTCTATAATTAACAGCAATATGATACGGTATAACATATTCTTGCCCATCAGACGGAATCTGACGATGCATCTCTTGAATTGCTAACGGCACACCACTTTCGTTTTTAACAACAACGTCCATTATAACTCCTTAAAAGGTCACAAACTTAAACAGCTTCGACCTCAACTTGCGTTTAGTTTCTTCAAATTGTTTTGGTGATACTTTGGCAGTAATACTATCTACATGCTGACGATATAAAAGTGCTGTTGATGTACACTTCATTGGTTTATAATCAGCCACTACTGCACGAATCCAGAAGTCATAATCTTCCCAGCAATATTTGATGGATTCATCATAACCGCCAAGCTCGACCCACATACTACGTTTGTACATAGATGCACAATGAATGAACGGACTCTGTTGGAGGATGGATTTTGCAAATTCTGGCACGTTCATTCGCTTTTCAACTGCACCAAACAAATACATATCAGTGTAACTAATATCTATATTTTTCTCTTCAATAAGTTTGTAACACTGCTGAAAGTAGTTTTTCATAATCATATCATCTGAATCGAGACAAACTATGAAGTCTGTTTCAGATGTTGTTTCTGCAATACCAAAGTTTCGTGCACCAGTCAGTCCAAGATTCTTCGGTGTGCTTACAACACGAATGCGACCATCACTTTGCTTTGCAATCTTATCAGCAACTTTAAGTGAATTGTCTATGCTACAATCATTCACAATAATGACTTCAAAATCGAGGTCAGTTTGATTGGAAAAAATAGAACGAATGCATTCTGGAAGAAAACGGCCATGATTATAAAGCGGGACAATAACTGATAGTTTCATTTCAATCTCCTTTATTTGATATTTTTAATATCAACACTACAAGACCCCATTTCAAGAAATCTATTAGTTTTCATTTTGATATCACAAGGGTTACATTGACCATATTGTGCACATTTTCTAAACTTAAAATCGATCATCAAATCATCATCCATTACATTAGCAATTGGGTATTCATTTTTATAAAGATCTCGATGACACTTGTAGATCTGTCCATCAGGAGACATCAATAATTCATGAGTTCTGCAAAGACAAGTTTTTTGTTCACCGTTTATTGCGTCAGGGTACTTAAAAAAACCAAAATTGTAACCATCAAATTCACCCAAAAAATCTTTCACAAAAAAGTAGATGCCGGCCTTTCGAGCTTTTTCAGCCATGTTCATATTAGCAGTGACACTTTGGGGGTGATTAATTCCAAACACTCCAATTTTGTATCCCAAATCTTGAAGTACACAAGCTTTTTTTATCAATTCATTTTCATCCATATATCCAGCGTGGTAACTAACTCTGATAGAACGGTACGCATCTATCTTTTTGTTACCAAAACGAGTGGGGGTTGTGTTCTTGGCAAATTCTAACACATCAAAAGAGAGATTGGTAAGTAAATCTACACTTATATCTTCGCGAAGATTAGCAAGAATGTCATAGAATTCTTTATGGAGAGTTGGTTCTCCTCCACCAAACGTTAAATGAAGATCACCATAATCTATTCTGTTGAGTGCTGTTGTCCACTCTTTTGCATTAAGTTCTTTACGTGTTCGTGTAACTCCTGAATGTGCGTTTATGCAATATGAACAACCAAGATTACAGCGCATTGTTAGATATGCTTCAATATACGTCATTTCGTCAGGCACTTGCACCATGAATTCCTCCTTAATAAAGTTCTCTATAATCTACCAATAGTGTAGAAATGTCACGAACCATCGCTTTTTTGTATTCTTCAATAATTTGGTTAGAACGTATGAGACTAACAACCGGAAAGGTAAATAACTTCCTATAAACATCAGTAAAATCTTGAATGTGTTGTGGACCTGGATGAAACGGCTTAATACCACCCACTGTCGCTCTTACAATCACCTTTGGTTTGAATTCACCTCGACTCATAACAGTAATTTTATCAAGGTGATTGACCAATTGATCTAAAGCGAGAAGGGTAAAATCATGACGTTCAAAAATTAGCACTGGTTGATAACCACCAAGTGAAAGACCAGTGCTCATACCAGCCATTAACGCTTCAGCTACAGGCATTTCAACAATTGAAGAATCTGGGACATCCTTCATTGTACCGTACGAACGTGAACCATATTGTAAATTGTAACCAATGAAAACACTCTTTGGTTGTTGAGCTAAAAGTGCCATAGATTGTGTTAGTGATTCTTTATATGTCATCAAAACTCCTACATATAATGTGAAATTATTTTACCAGTTTGAACATGTGGATATTTACGAATATATTCATATCTCATTACATTATTAGGCCATGGAAATTCATCTTCTCCACTTCGCACACACTTTGGTGTATCAACAGATAAATTATTATCTTCAATTACAAATGTACAAGGAAGCTTCTTTGTATGTGAATAACGAACTGCTTCATAAAATGCACCTTGTTCTTCTGCACCGTCGCCAATAAAACACCAAACGTGCTCACCGCTTTTTTCCTTTTGTATAGATTTTGCAACACCAACAGCCATTGAAGGTGTACCACACACGATAGCAGATGAAACAAATTTGATACTCTTATCAAATACATGAAGACTATCACCACGAACAATCATCTCCATCAACTTTTCAGGTGAACCACCTTTAAGTAGATAGTGGTAATGTGAACGATGTGTAGAAAAGACCCAATCTTGTGGACGAATCTTTTCGAAAATTCTAATTAGCTCATCTTCATTGCCACCTGAAAAATGGATAGGAAATGGTATTTTTCCATTCTCAAAACGTCGTTTAACTTCATTTTCGAAAGCTATCAAATCTTGTTTTTGCATATAATTCCTCATATTCTCACAACAAATACAAACTTATTGAGCCATACAAGAGACTCTTAAATAAAATTGATTCCTCGAGGTTTATTGAGATATGTGTATATAAATTCATTACACTTATCTAAACGACATGCACCCTGACATTGTTTTTGAACATTAAATTCTTCACTCATTTTGCGAAGAATTTCCCAATAACGAGCTGAATTAAAAATATCTCGGATACGTTCTGTGTGCACATTACCAAATTTATACTGCTGAAAGTGTTCTTTGTTACCAAACATAAAACCGCAAGGAAACCAATCACCATTACCACTCATTTCTGAAATAAATGGCACAGCAGGGCAACCTTTATAAGGACGTTTACCTTTTTGTTGCATTATATTCCATTTTGGAATAATTTTAGTACGTTCATTCGAAAGAGATTCACATTGTTTCAACACATTGATTGTGTGCTCACTATCATATGCTTTTACATCAAATTGCACCATGCCAGTTTCGCCATCATCTGGAAGAGAACATTGTTTAATGACAAAATAATCTGCTTTCACACGTACAGCGAACTCTGATTCACGAAGCATTTCTTCAGCCATCAACGTAGGAACAAAGACTGATTGTAAACCAATTTCACATTTATAACCATATTGATCGCGTAAATGAATGGTTCGTTCAATATTTTTAACTACACGATCAAATTTATCTACACCGTGAATTTTTATATATCCTTCTTTTGTGCCGGCACTAATACAGAACCTCATCCACTTACAGGATTTAAGAATTGAATGAATGCGCTTATCATTATCAAGAAGAACCCCATTGGTAGATGTTGCCATATCTAAACCAAGACTTGCACCTAACTCAAGTGCTTCATACATATGTGGATTGCAAGTAGGTTCACCATCGCCAATGAAAGCAATCGATTTGACACCAATTTCAGCCGCATCACGAATAGCATTAAGAAGTGCTTCACGTTGAATGAAGGTCTTTGTCATTTCCTGGTACTTGCCGTAGCAAAACACACATTTTACATTGCAGAATTTTGCAATGCCCATATCAATATGAATAGGGGCAACACGATCATTTTGAAAATATTTATGAACTCGGTCCATATGCCACAACAGTTTAGTATCATCCATTCGACGCTCTTTATCAACTTTCACGTTCAACCTCCATTGCTTTTCTAATTCGTACTACATCATTGTCTTTAAATTCATTTACCCATTTACTATATTGTTGCTGTCCTTCTCTAATCTGTGCGTTTACCCATTTATAATTTTCATCATCATTTGCTGTATCCCAAGCAGGATGCATGTGTTCAATATTAACTTCAGGCACATGAATGAGTAGATTCAATTCTCGACCGAGTGTTTGTAATTGATTATCAACATATGTGTGTTTAAAAACTGGGGAAAAAAAGTATTCTTGTGCTCGTAACAACTTTCCAGCCATCATAACAGCTGATGGTAGATTACGTGTTTTACCATAAGCAACAGACCATCCATTATTATGTTTTTCAATAGCATCAATGAGTTTTTGATCCCACTGTGACGTGCGAAACACGTGATCATCATTTACTTCATTGTAGTAAGGAAGGTTAGGATATTTTTCTGTAGAGAAGTAATTTAAAACTGCTGGCATAAATTTACGTTCACCAACCTCAACTTCGACATCTTTATCAATATATTCATCCATCAACATTTGATATTCTTCTAACTTTGGATCATCATTTGAGATATATACACACATTTTTGTACCTTCACTTTTAGTATCTCGCCAACTATCGATCATAGTTTTTAATCGAGCTGGTCTATTTCGTGAAGAGCACATGGTCAACACTCGTGCATTTTTATGTCCCGTTGGTTTTTCTTTTTCCTTTGGCTGATCTATCTTTTTCCAAAGACATTCTGTTTCTTCAGAAATATTATTTATTTCACTCTCATCGATAATTGTCCCCTTACACTTTTTCATTTGTTCTGCTTTCCAATCAACATACGATTGATCTAAAGCACTTTCTGGATGAATAATTGATATTGTTGTGGCTACTGTTGCTGTATATCCAGCTAACTGAATATCTCGGAGAAGATATCCATCATCACCCGAGTAAACACCCATAGTCCTATATCCTCCAACCTTTTTCCACGCTTCAAGATTGACAAATATACTACCACCAGCAATACCACAACCGTTATGACACCATTGTAGAGTCTCAGCTCCAACGTTTGCTTTCATGTTGAATTGGTGAACCCAATGACAGTTGTTTTCAGTTTGATTGAGTGCAACCATGCCAAAAGGGTGCTTTAGAGCTGTTTCAGACGTTGTTGCAATTTTCAACAATCGCTGAAAGATATGAGGGGTAGTATATTCAAATATAATGTCAGAATCACATGTGAGTAGGTAGTCATATTTATCCACTCTATCAGTCACAATGTTATTCACAATGCATGCCTTCCCTCTATTCTTATCATGTCGTGCATATTGTACATTAATGTCTATACGTTTGGATTCGTTTTCAATCATTGATGAAATTTGCTCCCAATACTCATCTTTACGACAATACCCTTCAAACACAACATCTACAGGATATGGGTTTTCTTCTATATACCGGAAAAAACTCTTAATTGACCAGCAGTTAATTTTTGTCATTTTATCACTTGGGCAGAAGATTGGTTGAACGTATAATATTGGTTTCCTTTTGTCCTCTCCTGTTTCATATTGATTTTTGACGTCAATATCCTGAATATCCTTTGATTCATTAGTGTGTTGAAGAGTTACATCATCAGCCATTTTAACGTAAAGGGGGTTTTTAGTTTCACGTCGCCACGACATACCCTCAAAGTGTGTGAAATATTTATCGATTCCTTTCGCATTTGCAACCTTTAATCCCTTTTGTGACACCTCTTCATAGAATGTTGAACCTACGTCATAGAATATTTTTGATGGATCATTTTGTTGATAAGGTATGTTGTTATAAAAACCTTGTGAAAGCGTTTGGTCTATAAGACGTTGATTATGGAAGCAAATCCCATGTTGTTGTATTTGTTCTACATCTATCAGACAGAACCAAGGATCAACTCGTGGTTTCAAATTATAACCACCTCGATTTGCAGAAACACTGCCAAGAAGAGCAAATTTGTGTTGCTTCATTGTGGTGATTAATTTTTCAATGTTCACTTTAAACAATATATCTGTATCTGCTAAAAGTGCATATTTTGTATGACATTTGCGAAGAGCTTTGTCTACAGCTAATGAATGTGTTAGACCATTATTACGAATGTAAGGGATGTAGTTTTCGTTGAGCAACTGCTCTGTAGCATCATCAGTAGAGTTTTCCATTATGATGATATTATGTGGGCCCTTACCGTGACAATTGATAAACGATTTAAGCATGGTGAGGGTTACAAACGGTGTATTATACGAACAAACAATCATCGTCAAGTCTTTAAACATAAACACTCCTTTTCAAAATCAATTTAATATACAAACAATTGAGTCAACTTTTCAACTGTTATTTTGCTTTACCGTATGGACGGGGATTATCGTCTTTATCAAAATCCTTTTTGAAAATACCAACTCCGGAATTTATAGGATACCATTTGTCCGACTTTGGAAGACCTCTTGGAATACCTTTCTTTATTCGTTTTGCTTCTATATCTACGTCTGATTGTTTAGCAAGCATCACTGGAGTTGGTGTTCGAGTTTTAATATTTGACCATTTTTGCCAAATATTCTTAATTGTAGCAATACCTTTTTCATCCACCTCAAAATGTACCGCCACATTAAAATCAGCCGGGTTTTATTTCGTTTTGAAGTCTTATAAAATCTTTTTTGTCAAGTTTAGTGGTCATCTTCTTAAATGTGTCCCAATCATTATCAATAAGTGCATTACGGACTTTTGTTGCACTAATATCTTCA
>Ga0114918_10002708_pt1 | contig 15814 bp, 11 predicted proteins | sample LantaG_FD_87015 | JGI IMG/M metagenome (GOLD analysis project Ga0114918, IMG submission 87015) | Deep subsurface microbial communities from Baltic Sea to uncover new lineages of life (NeLLi) - Landsort_02402 metaG | ecosystem: Environmental > Aquatic > Marine > Oceanic > Sediment | place...
AATGATGCCGATCCCGCCTTCCTGGGCCAGCGCGATGGCCAGGGCCGACTCGGTCACGGTATCCATCGCCGCCGAGATAATCGGGATATTGATCGTGATATTGTCGGTCAACTGCGTGCGGGTATCCGCCTGGCTCGGCACAAAATCGCTCTTGGCCGGGACCAGCAGAACATCGTCGAATGTTATACCTTCAGCAACAATTTTGCCATTATCCATTTTTAACTCCAGATATTAGTCGCCTTCTTGGGCTGGTATTAAAATTACCAATTATAATCAAAGAGTCATCAAAAATCAAAAATCAAAATATAAAACCACAAATTTTAAATTCAAAACCATCCCCAAAGCCTACGGCTTTGAGGCTGCCACCCATTTTTATTAATCCTATCGTGTGGATGGTTTTTGCCATTTGCATTTTAGCTTTTGATATGTATCATTGCCGTGGATGTCTGAAATAAAAGAAATTCTGGTTGCTACCGGCAATCCCGGCAAGATTGCCGAAATCGGGGCGATGCTCGACGCCGACGTTTGTTGGCTGTCTCTTGCGGACCTGCCGCCGGTGGCCGAGATCGAGGAAGACGGCTTAACTTTCGCAGAGAACGCCCGTAAAAAAGCCGCCGGCTACGCAAAAGCCACCGGCCTCTGGACCCTTGCCGACGATTCCGGGCTGGTCGTTGACGCTCTCGGCGGCGCCCCCGGAGTAAAATCCGCCCGATTCTCCGGCGAAAAACCCCAAGACGCCGACAGGACGCTGATCGACCATCGAAATATCGCAAAAACGCTGGAGCTTCTTCAAGGCGTGCCGCAAGACAAACGCACGGCGAGATTTGTCTGCCGGCTGTGCCTGGCAACCCCCGAGCGAATCCTCATCGAGACCGAGGGAATGCTGGAAGGTCTTATAACCGACAGGGAAATCGGGCAGAACGGCTTCGGTTACGACCCGATTTTTTTCGTGCCGCATTTGAAGAAAACCGTCGCCCAACTGACCGGCGAAGAAAAAAACGCCATCTCTCACCGCGGCAACGCAATCCGAAAGCTCAAACCGCTGCTTGATGACCTCCTGAAAACTCACCTGTAATCTATAGAGTGGCAATTACTATAATAGCAGGCAGGGTGTTCTGAAACGCGTGAACGCCTGATGTGACTAATATCGCCCGCCGCCCATGAGCAACGTCTCTAAAGGCGGGCCAATTATAACCATCCCGATGAGCAGGCCAATGGCCGGTCCTTCGAATTCAGGGCCTGTTTCTTCCGTTATTACCCCGGTTAGTCTCAAAATCATCGCGATAACGAGTGAAGGTACGAGACTTATAAGTCCTGTGCGCAGAACGTACTTCCACATCGAAATTTGATTATCGAACAGCAGGGAAAGCAGCCTCGGCTGTTTTTTCTGCTCGACTGTTATATTCTGTTCCGGCTCCAGGTTTCACCTCTGTAAATGTTCTGCAAATTACCCAAAATACCTGAAATACGCAACGATTAAACTCACTTTGTACGGCCGAATTGATGGCTCAAATGTCTTCCTGAGTCAATTATGACCTGTTAGGTTCCCGTCCGGAGCCTTATAGTGACACGAAAACCCGATAATTGTTTTCTCTTGACATTTCTAAAGCATGCCGGTATTTGTCCAATTCTAAATTTTGTTGTCTAAATAGCCGATGAGTTGTTCGGAAGTAAGAGTTTTGTCTTCCTTGAGACAGCAAACCCCGGGTAAAACCCGGGGCTAAATACTTATTAGGTAAGCTTTTTTATGGCAAAGACAAATTCTAAAAAATCTCTTGTGATAGTCGAATCGCCTGCCAAGGCGAAAACTATACACAAGTATCTGGGCCCGGATTTCGAGGTACAGGCCTCGATGGGGCACGTACGCGATCTGCCTTCGAAGGGCCTGAACGTCGATATTGAGAACGATTTCGAGCCTACATACGATATCATGCCCGGCAAGAAACGCACCGTAACAGCACTGAAAGCCGCGGTTAAGCACTGCGACAAGCTGTATCTGGCAACCGACCTTGACCGTGAAGGCGAGGCGATTGCCTGGCATCTTGCCCAATTGCTCGGCGTCCCGGAGGAGAAGACCTACCGCGTTATATTCAACGCAATCACGCATACGGCGATCAAGCAGGCTTTTGCTAAGCCGGGCAAGCTTGATATGGACAAGGTTATGGCCCAGCAGGCCCGGCGAATCCTTGACAGGATTGTCGGTTATCAGATCAGTCCGCTGCTGTGGAAGAAAGTTACCCGGGGTCTTTCGGCCGGCCGAGTTCAGTCGATTGCGGTTAAAATTATCGTCGAGAAGGAAAAAGAGATTCGCAAGTTCGAGGCCCAGGAATACTGGCTGATTCCCGCTGTTTTCACGGCTGATTTGCAGAACGATTACAGTCGCCAGTGGCTCGATTTCATGCAGACTAAGTCCGAGAATGACAAGCCGCCGACTCTCGCGGAACAAAGTCGATGGCTCACGGAGCGTAAGGCATTCAAGGCCGAACTCTACAAAATCGACGACAAGGAATTCAAGGCGACCGGCAAAGAACAGGCTGAGCCTGTTTTCAACGCGTTAAAGCAGGCGGAATTCAAGCTCGCCGATTTGCAAACAAAACAATCGGTTTCCAAGCCCTCGGCGCCATTTATCACATCCACTCTGCAACAGGCGGCGGCAAACCGTCTGGGCTTTGCTACAAAAAGAACCATGCGTGTCGCCCAGCAGTTGTACGAGGGCATAGACCTCGGCTCGATGGGTTCTCTTGGCCTAATTACGTACATGAGAACCGACAGCACCCACCTTTCGGGTGAAGCCATCAAGGAGGTTCGAAAGTACGTCGAGATGCATCTCGGCACGGATTACATGCCCAGGGAAGCCAAGTTTTACGCTTCCAGGAAAAACGCGCAGCAGGCTCACGAAGCCATCCGCCCGACCGACGTGGACCTTACGCCGGACGATATCAAGCCGTTTCTGAGCGACGAGCAATATAAGCTCTATAATATTATCTGGCGCCGATTCGTCGCCTGCCAGATGGCCTCGGCCATATGGGATGTAACGAATCTTAATATCTCGGCAGACACGTCGGTAGGTTGCTGCAGGTATCGAACGACCGGTAGAATTTTGGTCTTTGACGGCTTTACGAAAATCTGGCCGATTACGTCAAACGAGCAGGAACTGCCTTTGATGGAGGTCGGTCAGACGCTGGCGGTGGTCGATATCAAGGCCGATCAGCATTTTACCAAACCGCCGGCAAGATTCACCGAAGCGGCCCTGGTCAAGGCCCTCGAAAAAGAGGGGATCGGCAGGCCGAGCACTTACGCGTCGATCATAAGCACAATACAGGATCGAAAGTACGTCGAGCAGAAAGAGAAGAAATTCTACGCCACCGATATCGGCGAGGTCGTTACGGAAAAACTCAGCGAGTACTTCCCGAAGATAATGGACATTGCATTTACCCGCTATATGGAAGAGCAGCTCGACAAAATCGAAGAACAGCACCTCGACTGGATCGGGGTACTGAAAGATTTCTACGGACCGTTCAAGGTAAATCTCGATACGGCACTGGCCGAAATGAAACACGCAAAAGCGGAAGTGACTCCCAGCGAATACGAATGTCCCAAGTGCGGCAAGCAGCTCGTTTACAGATTCGGTAAAAACGGAAAATTCCTGAGCTGCTCGACATACCCGGAGTGCACGTTCGCATGTCCCTGTGACAAGGAAGGTAAGATGGTCGAGGAAAAATTAAGCGAACACGAATGTCCCAAGTGCGGCAAGCCGATGATGCATAAGAACGGCCGGTTCGGGCCGTTCCTTGGATGCAGTGACTATCCCGAATGTAAAACGACTCTCAAACTGGACAAGGAAGGTAACGTCCTGCCCCCGAAACCGCCCGCAGAGCCTACCGGCGTTAAGTGCTATAAGTGCAAGAGCGGCGAACTGGTAATCAGGCAGAGCAAGAAAGGTCCCTTCATGGGCTGCAACAGGTTCCCAAAGTGCAGGACCATTATCAGCGTCAAACAGCTTGACCATCTCAAACAACTGCAATCCGAAGGGAAATGGCCGCCTGAAACAATCGAGCAGGCCGACGTGCTTCTCGGACGTAAGAAGGCCAAAGAAACAGTAAAAGCCAGACAATAACACCGCGCCATTCCCGAATTAGAATCCCAGTTTGCTTATACAGAGCCGCAACTGTAAAGCAGCGGTTACTGCATCAAGCGTATAGTGTCAAACGTCCCTTTTTATCGAATTTTTATACTCCAACCAATTTTGCAGAAAACCCCGAAAGCCTGCCGATATAGATTAATTGTAACTGTTAGGTGCCGTGGTTTGCGCGCCCGTGACTAAAGCATGCACAGTAGAGTGAGTAAAGGAACTGCGGCCCAGGTATTGGCTTTGAGAACAAGCCTCTTATGGGACGTAATAAAGTGTTGGAGGTGTGAACCCCGTCAGAGATGCTGTTACGGGGGACATAACGTAATGAATAAAACAATCCGCCGAAGCCGGAATAACGAAGTGAAAAAGAAAAAAACATATAAAAGAGCTAAAAAACACCAGGCACAAGGTTCGATATCTCGGACGGCGCTGAGGTGCCTTGGGGTTGGTGTGTGTCTCGTGCTCTTATTCAGTTGCTTGAGTTTCGACATCGGTGACTGGCCGAGTGGTTTTGAGTCTCCTAATAATAACCCGACGGCTAACTGGTGCGGCTCGATAGGGGCTTTTTGCGCTTACTATCTTCTCTACTATGTCGGACCGGGCATCTTTATCGTGCTGGTATCGGCAATTTACCTATGGGGTTCCAAACTCGCAGGTCGTACCGTGGATCAATTGATTTTACGGACCGTTGGATTAGGCCTTGTCACGGTGGCCGCTTCGATGAGTTTCTATTGCCTATGGCCCTATCGTTATTTCAATTTCCCGACCGGGTCAGGGGGAATTCTCGGGACCGGGGCGGCACAGCTTATGCAAAGTCATTTTGCTTTACTTGGTACTTATATATTACTTGCGGCCATCTGGGTGGTCGGAGCGGTTTTGTTGGCCGATGGCCTGATGTTAATGGTGCTAAGCGGGCTCGGCTATACGACCGCCAAGATAATGGGCGTTGCAATACCGGCCTGGTCCGCTGCAAAGGAGCATTCACAGGTTCTCAACGAGATATGGCGAGAATTAAGTGCCCGGCAAAAACCCGCGGTTGTCACAAGTGAAATACCGAAACCGCCGGAGATTGACAAGTCATTACGACCGGAAAGTATTGCAGTGACACGTTCGGAAGGTAAAAAGCCCGGTCCCCCGGGTGACCAGGCATCTAAAAGTCCTTTCGTTCAGCCCTCCTACGATGATTACGAGCTGCCGCCATTGGATTTGCTGGCTGAACCTGAGCATAGTTTTGCTGCGGTGCAGGAAAAGGTTGTTAAAGCAAAGGCAAGCGCTTTAGAGAAGCTGCTGTCGGAGTTCAATATCAATGCGCGGGTGGTCGCGGCTGATTCCGGTCCTGTTGTGACAATGTTCGAGCTTGAGCTTGCGGCAGGTGTTAAGGTCAGCCAGATATCCGCCCTTTCGAACGATATGGCTCGTGCGCTGGGTGTCGGTGCCGTCCGTGTTGTGGCTCCACTGCCCGGCAAGCACACGATAGGGATCGAGGTGCCAAACAGCGAGAAAGAAAAAGTCCGCATGAAGGATATGTTCGAGCTGGCGGGCAGCAAACCACAAAAGATGCAGATACCGCTGTACCTTGGCAAGGACTCTTCAGCCGAGGCGCTTGTTTCGGATCTGACGAAGATGCCCCATTTGCTTATTGCCGGCACAACCGGCTCGGGCAAAAGCGTCTGTATAAACAGCATCATTACGAGCGTGCTTCTCACGAAACGGCCGGATGAGGTCAAGATGATTCTTATCGACCCCAAAATGGTCGAGATGACGGCTTTTAATACCATCCCGCACCTGATGTGCCCGATAGTCACTGAGACCAAGATGGCTGTCCAGATACTCGAATGGGCTACGGTAAAGATGGATGAGCGTTATGCCCTGCTGGCCGAGGCCAAGGTTAAGAATGTTGCCGAGTTTAACAAACTCGATTCCGACGAGATTCTCAGGCGGTTTAATCCGAGCAGTCCGGAAGAAGAAGCGATGATTCCGAAGAAACTGCCGTATATTGTGATAGTGATCGATGAGCTTGCCGACTTGATGATGACCGCGCCCAAGGAGATAGAGGCTTATATCGTTCGCCTCGCACAAAAGAGCCGGGCGGTCGGCATTCATATTGTCCTGGCTACCCAACGGCCTCAGGCAACGGTCGTAACCGGGCTGATCAAATCGAACATGCCGACACGTATCGGCTTCAGAGTTGCCGCCAGGATGGACAGCCGGATTATCCTCGACCAGAACGGCGCTGAAACACTGCTCGGCGAGGGCGATATGCTGTTCTTAAAACCGGGAACGAGCGATCTGGCTCGTGCCCAGGGCACTTATGTCGATGATGGCGAGATAAAGCGGATTGTAAAGCACCTGAAGGAGGTTGCCGAGCCGCAATTCCATCCCGAGCTTACCCGGCTTAAGACAATCGATACGTCTGATATGGCCAGGGACGAGCTGTTCGACGATGCGGTGCGCATGGTACTGGAAACCAAACGAGGCAGCGTCTCACTGCTTCAACGAAGGCTTAATGTCGGTTATGCCAGGGCTTCGAGGATAATCGAGATGATGGCCGCCTCGGGAATACTCGGCGAGTACAAGGGCAGCCAGGCTCGCGAAGTGATGATGACATTGGAAGAGTATGAGCGTATCCGTGAGCAGATGGACTCGGACGCCGAGGCGGGTTATGAAGACCTCGCCGAGCCCGACGAGTCTTCGGAGCCGGCTTATGTCAGTGAGGGTCAGCGGGAATACCTCGCCACCGACAGCGACGATGAAGACTGAAACGATATTTAAAAAAGCAGATTAAATTTCATAAGATTTTGATTTTGTCATTTCCATTCGCAATTCGACAGCAAGGCCCGTATCTGGTAGACTTTTACGGTTATGAGCAGGGACCTTAAAGACAAAACGCCGGGCGAGATCGAGCAGATCGTGGAGTCTCTGGGCGGCAAAAAATACCTGGCAGGATACATTTTTCATTTCATCCATACAAAGGATGCCGAAGAGATTTCCGAAATCAAGCCTTTGAGCAAGGTTTTTCGAGAGCAGCTTGCCGGCCAGGGATATTTTATCTCCCGGCTTTCCGTGCTGAACAAGCTGGCAGACAAAGACGGGACCGCTAAGTACGCCTTTGCCCTGGGCGACGGCGGCCGGATAGAAACCGTACTGCTGCTCGACGGCAGAAGGAGAACGCTGTGCGTTTCGACCCAGGTTGGTTGCGCGATGGCTTGTACATTCTGCGCTACGGCAAAGCTCAAGCTCCGGCGAAACCTCACGTCCGCCGAAATCGCCGACCAGGTCAACACCGTGCAAAAAGACGCCGGCCGAATCAGCAACGTGGTATATATGGGAATGGGTGAGCCGCTCGCTAATTATGCCGCGGTGGTAAAGTCGCTCGGGATTTTGAACCATCCGAAAGGCAAGAATATCGGCATACGGCATATAACGGTCAGCACGTGCGGCCTGGCGCCGGAGATTCGCAAGCTCGCATCCGAAGACGTGCATCCCAGGCTGGCCGTCTCGCTGAACGCGCCGACCGACGCACTGCGGACGAAGCTGATGCCGATCAATGCCAAATACCCGATAGCCGAATTGCTCAAGGCCGTACGGTTTTATCAGGACAGGACCCGCCAGCGTGTCACCTTCGAGTACGTGCTGATTAAAGGATTGAACGACTCGGCCGGCCATGCGAAAATGCTTGTAAATTTGCTTAAAGGACTGGCATGCAACGTGAATCTGATCGAGCACAATCCGTTTCCCACATGCAAGTATGCCGGTAGCGACAGCGCCCGCATCCGGGAATTTGCCGCTGTGCTGGACCAGGCCGGCATCGAGACGACCACGCGCTTCAGGATGGGCCGGAATATCAAAGCCGCCTGCGGCCAGCTCGGAGCCGACTGGCTGGGTGGAGACACGAAATGAGCAGAAATTCAATCATTACAATAGGCCTGTCGCCCGCGTGGGATATTACCTGCCGGGGACGGAATATCGACTGGGGCCTGCACCAGGAAATCGACGAGCAGACCGTTCGGCCTGCGGGAAAAGCGCTCAATGTCTCCAAGGCGCTCGCGTGGATGGGGCAGAGAAATATCGCGGCCGGCCTGTGGGGTAGCGGCGACCATGAGCAGATGCTGGCAGCCGTGCGGAGCTTATGGCCGTCGATTCGGGTAAAATTGACTCCCGTTGCAGCTCCCACGAGACAGAATATCACAATTGTCGATTCGGCCAAAAACAAAGAGATGCACCTGCGCAACAAGAGCCGGCTGGCCTCGGCAAAGACTTTGAAAAAATTGCAGGCCGACCTGGAAAAAATCGTGCACAAGGGCAGCATTTGTGTCTTTGCCGGGACAATGCCGGACGGCGGGCTTTTGGGCGATGTGATTCGGATTGTCGAGTTCTGCAAAAGCCGCCGGGCAAAATCGTTCTGGATACTTCAGGGTATCCCTTAAAAGAGATAGTTAATACCGGTTCCGCCTGGCTGATAAAGCCGAACGTCGAGGAATTAAGCGAACTGCTGGGCGAGCAGGTTAAGGATGGGCCCGTAAGTCTGGCCCGAGCCGGCCGAAAGTTGCTGGATAAGGTTGAAATTGTCCTTATCAGCCGTGGCGCCAGGGGCGGCGTAGTCGTTACCAAAGACGGCGCCTGGCAGGGCAGGTGTGCCGGCCGCGTAAAGGTATTCTCGACCGTCGGCTGCGGCGACTTCCTGCTGGCTGGTTTCCTGAAAGATAGTTCTGTCATGGACGCTGCACTCAAGACCGCGATAAAAGTCGCCACGGCAAGAGCCTGGGGCTGGACCGAGAAAATGAACTGGCTGGATGCACAAAATAGCATGGAAGTACAGGTCAGGCGGATATGAAAGAAACAGGCTGGAAATCCCGTGACACATCCTGGTCACTGCTGTTTACGGCAATTCTTCTGTCTTTTTATTTTATTTACCTGCTATTACGAATAGATACGAAACTCATCTACCAATCTCAGGAGCCGGTCTTTTTCTTCGATCGATACTTCATCAAAGATTTTTTCAGCTATCCGGGAGGAGTAAACGAACTGGCCTCCGGATTCCTTTCACAGTTCTTTTATTATTCATGGACGGGAGCGTTGCTGCTCGTTCTTGTTTTCGCCTTTGTCACCTTGAACACATGGCTGCTCATCCGGTCAATCACCGCGATTCGGCCGATTCTTTATCTGCACTGGATACCATCAATTATCCTCCTGGCCTTACACAGTGACTATAAATTTCCGCTCGTTCTGACGCTGGGACTGCTCTGGGCTTTGCTCGGAATCAATATCTATATTCGCCTTGCTCGGTCAAAAAGTATCCTGCGATTACTTCTCTATCTGATTCTCCAGACAATCCTGTATTATGTGACTGCCGGCCAGGCTTTTATCTTTTCGCTGGTTATAATACTCTATGAGGTTCTACATCATCGCAGCATTGTTTTATCTTTGCTTTACACCTTATTTGCCGCGCTGCTGCCCTATATCACAGCTTCGACATTATTTATTATTCGCGTTCGAGACGCTTATACTATGCACCTGACATCCTGTGATATGTATAGGGTGACCTGGTTGTCCTGGGTGCTGTACGCATTCTTTCCGCTTGTTCTGCTGCTGGTAACGGTTGAGGGCGGATATATCAAAGCCCGGAAAACCAACGCGACCAATCTTTGGGACAGGCTTGCATGCCGCCGTTCTGTTCCGATACGATTGATCCAGGCTGTCATGATTTTTTCTCTCGTTGCCATATCCACCTTTTACTCATACAACAAAAAGGAAAAAGCTTTTTACTTACTCGACCACTATTCGCGATTTGAAGAATGGCGAAAAGTTCTCGATATCGCGCAAAAGGGTCTTCCGATTAGTAATGTCGTTCAATGCCAGGTCAATAGAGCGTTGTACCATGCCGGTTATTTGTGCGATAAAATGTTCGGCATGACACAGCTTTTCGGGAGCGATGGAATTTTCATGCGTGAAAGCGTTCGTGCACCTTTTGCGCTCCAGCACAGCGATCTGTTTTTCGACCTCGGTCTTATCAATGAGTCGGAACACTGGGCACATGAAGCCGTAGCCGCCAATGGAGATACAGCGTGGAATCTTCAGCGTCTTGTGCTGGTGAATCTGCTGAAAGACAAGCGTGACATCGCGGCCAAATATCTGGTAATGCTGCATAAAACCATGTGGCATAAAAAATGGGCTGTAGAACATCAAAAGTACCTTTCCGGCGAGAATGATTTTGCAGAGCATCCGAAATATCGATATCTCAAAAGTGTTATGCCCGAATCCGATTTCCTCGTTTCTCCCGCCGAGCCGGAGCTGTGCCTGGAAGAGCTGTTACAGAATACGAAGAATAAAATGGCATTTGAATATTTCATGGCGTGCTGCCTTCTGGAAGGGCGGATCGGCCGTTTTGCAAAGCACCTCCAGCAATTGAATTATTATGATTATCCAAAAATTCCACGGCATTTCGAAGAAGCCATGCTTATTTACAATCAACTTGCAGGCGGCAAGGGCATCGCCTTACAGGGTAAAACCATCTCAGAGCAGACAATTCGGAAGTTCGATGATTTCAATAACATTATGTCAAAGCATAAAAAGGATAAAACAGCAGCACGTAAAGAGCTGACAAAATACAGAGATACTTACTGGTTTTATGGATTATACTATTTTAGACCCGACGAGTAATCATATGCCCCGATTAAAGATTTTCATTATTATTATTTTTGTCTGCATCGCAGCGGTGACATCATGCCCCGGCTGCAAGGGCGAGAAGCCGAATCTCGAAGACTGCAGCTCTATCGAAAAACAACCGGCCATATCTCCGGATTATACCAATACGACCCTCCCTCCGAACATTGCACCGACCAACTTCATCATCAAGGAATCGGCAAGCGCATATTATGTTCGGATTTCATCTGAACAAGGCGAAGATATTGACATATTCAGTCGATCCTCCAACATCAGAATTCCTGTAAAACCATGGAAAAGATTGTTGAACCAGAATCGCAACAAGTCTTTGCTCATAACAATTTTTATCCGGGACAACAAGGGCGCATGGAGTCGTTTCGCTCCTATTGAGAATTTCATTGCTCCGGAAGAAATCGACTCGCATCTCGTTTACCGGCTCATGAAACCGCTGTACCAGTATTGGGACAAGCTGGGTATATATCAACGTGATTTGACAAGCTATGACGAACGTCCCATTGTTCTGAACACGGCGATGGGCAAAAATTGTGTCAACTGTCATTCTTTTCATAATTACAATCCGGATCGAATGATATTTCATATGCGAGGTGGGGCGGTCGGCACCTCGATGATACTGGCATACGATAATGAAACTTACAAGGTCGATACATCAACATCTTTTAATCACGCTACATCATACAGATCATGGCATCCGAACGGCCAAATCATTGCGTTCGCTTTTAATACGGTCAAGCAGGTTTTTCACGCCGTCGGCAAAAACCTCGATGTTTACGACAGGGCCTCCGACCTTCTGCTTTATAATGTCAAAACCAATACAATCACAACATCCCCCAAAATATCGACTTCCGAGCGCTTGGAGACATATCCCGAATGGTCTCCGAACGGCAAGTACCTCTACTTTTGCAGTACACCGGCGCTGGACATTTATGACACAGATGAACATCCCTTAAAAAAAATGAGATATGATTTAATGCGTATCTCCTACGATGTTCAGACCGATTCATGGGGCGAGATCGAACCTGTTTTGCTCGCAAGCAAATTGGGCCTGAGCGTCGCCCATCCGAAGCTCTCGCCCGACGGCAAATATATTCTTTTATGCATGTCGGAATATTCATATTTCCCGCTCTATATGCCGGATTCGGACTTGTATCTGCTGGATACCGAAACACTGGAATTTCATAAGCCGGAAAAGATAAACAGCGACCGGGCCGAAAGTTATCACTGCTTCTCCAGCAACGGCCGATGGGTCGTATTCAGCAGTAAGCGTCAGGATGGATTATGCACGCATCCTTATTTTAGCTACTTCGATACTAACGGCAATTTCAGCAAACCGTTTTTACTGCCGCAGAAGGACCCGGAATATCACCAATCACGGATTATTGTTTACAACATCCCGGAATTCGTAACCGGCCCGGTCAAAATCCCGCCGCAAAAGCTGGTAAAGACAGCCTGGTCAGAACAGATAGTCAAAGCCAAACTCGATCCCAAAGTGGGCACGAAACAGGGCGATCAAACCGAAGAGACGCCCTACAAATCCAGTCTTAAAGATGCCGGACCCTGAAATTGGCTTTGAATTGGCTTTGTTTTTTCGCCGTCTCAAAGCATGAAATTCTTCATAATCACCTTTCATATAGATACTTAAGCTCATTTTGCCCTTTCGCAAATTGGCTTTGTTTTTTCAACTTAAGCTCAATTTTTCGTCGTTTTCTACTCTTTTTCACCTGTTTTTTTCATTAATTTGGATTGTTTTTTCAAATTAACCACGAATTAACACGAATAAACACCGAGAAATAATATTGTCATCCCTGCGAAAGCAGGGACAATAATCAATAGTCAATAATCAATGACAAAGGTGCGGGCTAAAATTCGTACTGCGTTCTCCGTGATTGGACCTATCATTTATCAATAATCAATAATCAATAATCAATAATCATTCAGTTTAGTATTATACGAATCTAATCGCACAAGGGCGGGCTAATTCCAGATAAATCTCCGATACACGGCGTTCTTAAATTGGCCACAGAGAAGGAATCAATTTCATTAACCGAAGATAAACGCTGATGGACGCTGATTTATCCTGTGAGATGCCGGATTTGCCTATCTCACGGGATTAACGCAGATTATTGAGTAAATTCTGATTTCTGGCTCCTGAATTCTTGCTTGTTTCATTTTTTTAAATCCTTTTTCCGCGTTTTTGCGGGCAATAATGAGGTTTGAAAAAGTGTTTTCAGAAAAACACCGATTTTATTGTTGACAAATATGGTCTCTGGCAGTACTATAGTACTATAATGCTATAGTATGAAAGGAGAATGACATGATGACTATTGATATTGATTTTGATGTTTTTAAGGAATTAACTCATCGCCGATCTTCAGAGGAGGTAACCTATAATGATGTGATTCGTGAGTTACTCGGTCTAAGCATCAAAAGGCGCGTCCCTATAGTTGGTACCACAACTGCGCGAGGAGACTGGGTGACCAAAGGTGTGCGTTTTCCCCTTGGGACAGAGTTCCGTGCAAACTACAAGAGCCAGACATATCGTGGAAAAGTTGAGGATGGGAAACTTGTAGTTGACAATAAGCGTTTTGATTCAGCTTCTGCTGCTGCTGGTGAAATAACTGGTAAGTCGGTCAACGGATGGACTTTCTGGGAGTGCCGCGTGCCGGGTGAAAGCAGATGGCAGACGATCAAGTTCCTCCGGAGATAAAGAAGGATTAGGCATAACGCCCAACTCGCCCTAACTCGGAATAACGCTGCCACGTTTTCGAGCGAACCGGATGGGCAGAAACTAGGAACAGCGGAGCAGCCGAAAAGGCTATGAGTATGCCTCTGTTAGCTATCAACAATCTGGAAGAACTCACAGCCGGCGCATCTGACGGACCGCAGGGGCTGCGGAAGGTGGAGTTGCCGGGCACAGGTTTTGATCACTCATTGGTCAAGTTCAAGCCCCACGGATGTTGCGAAGTGCTTGGGTACCAATTGGCATCACGGATCGGGATTTCAGTGATACCTGCCGTGCCCATCTGGTGCCCACATGCATTTGCCCGTGTGGACGGAGAGGTAGAAGAAGGGCGGATTGGACTAGCCATTCAGTACCTCGATACTTTTGAACACGTCACCAGGAAACAGGCCGCCTTGCGGGCTCCGGAGATAGTTGCCGCAAGCCTAGTTCTTTGCCTGCTCGACAGGTATGAGTGGGGTCAATTCGCAGCGACCAAGTTTGGCCTGGTCTTCTATGACTTAGAACGACTTTTCCCCGCCTTTCGCTCCGGACGCGTGGATGGTGAGACCTGGCGTGATGTTGCTGATGACGTGAGTAAAGCTGCCGCTGGTTACAAACGTATCGCGGCTTCCTTTGTGCGAGAGGTCCTTGATGAAGCCACCGAACTGGGGCTGACGGAGTGGTTCCGATCCGCTGTCGCCGACGCCGCAACCATTTCATCCGAAGAGTTTATAAACATCTTTGATCTTAAACCTCACCCACTTGCTACGCAGATTCGTAAGATCGCTGCGTATGTCTGCGTGATGCAGTTCGGACGCGCCGCGCGCCTTCTCTGCATTTGAAGAGAGAATCCCGGGGGAACCAGAGCGAATTCATCTATTCGTCTGTGGATTAGCATTTTTCGAGTTTATCTCTGTGTTCTGAGGGGAATGAGATTTGTTGATCGTGCATCTGCGTAATCCGTGAAATCCGCGGTTTGTTTAAGTAGATTCCTCGGCTGCACTCGGAATGGAGAGAATTAAAGGTATACAGTACGAATAGCGGGACTATAACCGCATATCGGTCTTTTTCGTAATTATTGGTGGCTTCAGGCTACGATTGATGAAATTACTTCTCAATGCAGTTCTTGTTCTCTTTTGCGGCAAGAGCAGTATCTTCCAATTCAAACGCGGCCTCTTGTCGATGGGGGAAGTTTCTACTCATCAATCCCATAACATCCCGCCATTCGATAACGTTCCTAATATTCCCATATATTCTACGGCTGATTATTTTTCAGATAGTCTTATCTTTCCGAGCGGGTACCAGCCGTCGGCTTCGCGGCCGGAGATGGCGAGCTTGACTTTGGGTTTGTCCGACTTGCCGTCGAGGATGCCGATTTGCAGGTCGTATTCACCGGGGGGCATGTCCGCCGGGACCGTGACTGCGTTGTCGTAGAGATTGTCGCCGGGCAGCCAGGTTCTTATGTCGGCGCCGGTAGTGAGTATAGCCGTCTTTTCGCCGCTTTTGAGGCGAATAGCGAGGGGGAATTCCCTGTAACACGGTGCTACACCCGCGTTTTCCCACCATGAGGTGAAAGAGAGCTTTCCGCCGGGCTTGAGTGCCGACGGGTAGGTGAACTTGCGAAGAATGAATCTGTATCCCATTGCCCGCAGCCAGCTATCGACCGACGGCTGCCAATCCTCGGGCACGGGCGATGATTTGGCGTTGAAGGAGGAGATGTGCCATTTGAGCGACTCGGCGATTATGTGGTCGACGTCCCAGCCCATATCCATCCAATGCTGCATCACCCAGCAGACCTCCAAGGTCACCGGGGCCTTTTTCCAGGCGTCCCGCACGCCGAAATTGATGATCGCCTGGGGATAAGCATCGTTCATGTGCGACCACGTGGGACTGAATCCTCCCATATCGCCGAGACAATCGACCCTCCAGCCGACGTCCGCGCGGGAAAGCGCGTAGCTGTTTGTCTTTTCGTCGGTCAGGAGCATTACGAGATGCGTTTGCTTGAACGAGTCGATGTAGGCGTCAACCAGGGCACGCCTGGTTTTGTCGGACAGAAGGTCCGAGCCCGCGCCCTCGCCCCAGGCACCGACTATCGCAACGTCCACGCTTTCGAGGTCGGCGTGCCCGTCGTAGCGTTTGCCGAGGCTATTTATCATCGCTGTAAAGTGCTTGACATATCGCGGATCCTCCGGATCTACCTGCCATTTCTTTTCCCGCCAATCCTTTTTGTCGCCGACCAGGGTGCGATACCAGTCCGGCACGTCGTTCTGGTTGCCCGT
>Ga0114918_10002709_pt1 | contig 15809 bp, 15 predicted proteins | sample LantaG_FD_87015 | JGI IMG/M metagenome (GOLD analysis project Ga0114918, IMG submission 87015) | Deep subsurface microbial communities from Baltic Sea to uncover new lineages of life (NeLLi) - Landsort_02402 metaG | ecosystem: Environmental > Aquatic > Marine > Oceanic > Sediment | place...
GCTGCCGTGGCAATCGAGAGATCATATTTGACTGCAATCAAGGACTCGGAGCTACCCACTGCTGTCGTGCTGGTTCCTACCAGGGTTCCGTTCACGTAGAGGTTCAGCGTTGAGTTGGCCAGGCCGCTCGTGGATGCCCTCACACCTATTCGGACGGTAGGGCCGTCCATCAGGGCTCCGAGGTACCAGGTTGCCGTGGTTGCCGAACCGTGTCTCCAGCGGAATACGAACCACCCTTTGTCCTGTGTTGCCGGCAGCGTCTTCTGGATTGCGTACCATGCGTACGCCCGGAGGCAATAGCGGGTGTAGCTGATCGACAAAGGGCCAGCGAATATCCCGGTCGCTGAAAGGTTCGGAGTGCTGGCATAGCCGCCATACCAACTAGGCATCGCAAATAGCTCGGCCTGGCTTAGGTCCCGCCAAGCCCATGCGAATGAGACGGCCATCAGAACACCCCCGGATGGTCAAGATGGGCCTGCTCGATTGTCGTGGCTACCCAGCCCAACTGCTGCCAGCCATCAGTAGGACAGCACACCAGAAATTGGTTCGTTGCGGCGACGTACAGGTACGTTGCGCCTGGGACCGGGACCAGTGGCTCCAGCGGGTCACCGCATCCGGGCACCGTCAGCGGAGACCACGGAGTAGAGCCAGGCTCGTCATTCCAGTCGTCTGGCTTGGTTGTAGTGAAAGCGTCGGCATAGTAACATTTCAGGGCCATCAGATAGGTCCTCCGGATAGGGCGTACTGGACATAGCCGAGCGGTGTGCCGGTGATGTTGTCGACCATCCAGGTCACACGGTAGTACCGGTAGCCGTCGGTCTTGAGAGGGATCGTATGTCCGGCATTCGCCGCTACTGCGACCTGGGGCTTGTAGGGGCTCAGTGTGCCGACTCCTGCCGCAACCACCTCGGTGTGCACAGACTGCCAGTTGGCGTTATCTAGGCTTCTCTCGATGGTGAGTGAGAACAGCGTGGCCGAGCCCACCGTCGTAATCTTCGTCAGGACCGCGAGGTACTTGTGGCCCTTCGCGTCAATGGTTGCGCCGGCTGTTCCGGGGTCCACAGGGATGGCGATAGGGACTGCTGGTGTGCCCAGGTAGTCGACGGATGAACCCCTTCGCCCCGAAGGGAAATAAGCCATTTAGAAGAGCCTCCAGATCATGCGACAATCCACGCGCCAAGTGCTGCGTCAATGAGGGTGAGGGTCGCGTGCTGCGCAGACATTACCAGGGCACTCGTGCCGGTCTCGCCCAAGATGGTGTCGGATCCGTCTGGCGTGAGGTCGAGGTCCGGAGCTGCACCGGTGACCGATATGGTGACCGGTCGGCCGGAGCCCGTCGCTACCGGGAGGGTGACGGCGTCGGTGCCAACGCCGGTTCCGGTGTAGAGAATGAGCTGCTCGCCCGGAGCCAGGGCGTGCGATCCGCTGGCGAAGGTGGCCCCCGTGAGGTTCCCGCTCGCGAAGGCTGCCCCTGAAGCGGACCCGATGACGTATCGAAGGGTGTAGGTGTCCGCGCTCGCAGTTACGTCCCCGTGGACTGATAAAGTGGTCCCCGAAAGGCTCCACTCCCCCTCCGCCGAAGTTGTCGTGACTCGATCCTGGCCGACTGCGCCGTTCCGAAGTAGCTCAGCGTTGTCGAGGACGTTGGTGTTGCTCGATGCCGCTGTCGCCAGCGTGAAGGTGGACCGGGGCGAGCCGAAGGTGAAAGCCGACGCCAGAACCTTGACGGTTGCCCAGGCGAAACCAAGCTTGGTCTCGTTGACTCCTGCCACCTTGATCGAGAGCTGGCGTAAGTCTGTGCCCGCACCCTCGAACTCGGAAGCGACGGTGTCGATTTGATCAATGCGGATCGCCATGGGTAAGCTCCTTCATGGAGACTGTACCCATAGGCGAGCTACCGGGGGGTCATCCCTCCCTCTTGGACGTGGAGCATCTGGGGCTGCGGGACGCCCTCTCTCCACTCCAGGGCCACGGAGCGAACGAGTCGGATCACCTTGGTGACCATCGCGGCTGATGAGCCGGTGATCTCCGCGATCTCTCGATTCTTGCGGCCCTCGTAGAGGTAGTCGACGCAGGAGGTGGCCAGCTTGGGGTCGTAGCCTGCCGCTGCTGCTGCTCTCTCAATACGAGAGGAGAGGACCGCCAGGGTCGAGCTGAAGGAGACCTGGTCTTCCTGGACCGCCTCCACCCTGACCAGATCCGCATCCGCGACATCGACCATCTCGTCGTTCACGGTGAGGACTCCGAACACCTCGTTCCGTGCCAGCCGGGAGTAGCGACGATGGTAGTTGGACACGATGCAGCCACAGACCATGTGGACGTAGTGCCCGAAGGAGGATTTAGTGGAGTCGAAGGGACACTTGCCCTTGTTCCGCACCAGGATGCCTTGGTATATCTCCTGGAGAACGTCCTCGGGGTCGTAGCCGTAGCGATGGACCCTGCGGGCAAAGCCTGCGAAGAACAGCTTTCGCACCTCGTGGGCGCGTTTCTTCAGGTCGATGCCACGCTCCGGCTGGAAGACCGTGAGCTTGGGGCTCGGGGTGATCTTCGGCGCGGGTTTCGCGATGGCGATCTGGGCCTTGGGGCGGAACAGGTCGAACACATCAACAGAGAGGGCAGGGCGACGGTTCAGTCCATGCCGACCTCGCCTGAAGTACCGGTCGAAGGTGAGGTGAGGATCATAGGCACCAGGAGGAGGCTGAGGCGTCCGGTTCACAAGAGCGAGGATGACCTGCCTCTTCGAGGGGTAGGTCACCGAGCCATGAGGCCAGTTCACCTTGAAGGCCGATCCCCCTTGAATGGGGACGACCCGGTGCCCCCCATGCTCAGTTCTTGCGAAAAACATCTGCATACAGTGCTCCTTCTATGAAACTTTCGACCCGTGCCGGGGAAAGTCGGTAGTTGCCTTATACCGGAAGGGGTTGGTAACTGTTCGCTGAAACCTACCTAAACCCATCCAAAACCTCTCTCCACCGGACTTGACTTGACTTGGCCTGTAAACCTAAAACAGGTAGGCTCCTGGTTGAGTCCTTCGATAGCCAAGATCGACTCGCTTCTTTGAAAATCTGATACGGTTCTTCGGGAAAGCCTCCCGAAGATAAAATCAGTAAGGTACTGACTTCTCCCTTTCGGGGGAAACCAAGTCGCCGTAAGTACGACGGAGACTTAAAACGCCTGTGGAGGGGACGTAAGACTAGGTTTAAACTTCGGTTTAGCATAGCAGGCCTCATTGAAGCAGGAATCCAGATTAGCTCTACCCTTGGGCGGGGCTTGTCAGGCTGGAGGTTCTCACCCGTAAGGGCGGGATTCTTGAAATCAAACTTTCGTTAGGTTTTGAGGAACGGTTGGTAAGAGCGAACCAATACCCCACATTGGCCCCTTAGACGGCTCCCCTGGTCCCCTTAGAGGGTGTAAAATAATCTGGGGTCGCGTAGGTGCTCCCCCTCGCGCATCGGGCGTTCCCACTAGAACAGGCCCCCCTTGCTTTGCCTCTTCCTCTTCTCGCGCCTCCCACCACTTCCTCAGTGACTGGTTTGAGGGGCGGCCCCCTCAAACCTCGATGTCCCTCATCCGTTCGGACTCGCGACGACAGGCGGCATCCACCCGCTCCCAGTCCTCCAGGTGCAGGATGGAGAAGGTGTGGAAGATGGGCTGCCCGTTGATCGAGCGGGAGAACGTGTTCTTCATCTCCCCGTAGAGGATGCCCACGTCGGCCCCCCATCGAGAGAAGATGCGGCCCTGCCTCTCCACCCACTCCTGGTAGGCGGCCTCTCTCTCCGCCGCCCTCTCTTGGTGGAGAGCCAGCTCGGCACCCCACGCAGCGATCAGGCGCTCGTGCTCGGTGTCGATGCCCCTTCGGATCTGGGTGTGCCCATCCAGAAGCCGATGCCACTCCATCGAGTCCTCCTCCCACTTCCGGATGCTGCCCTGGTTCTTGGCCTCGACCCATTCCAGGTGGTTCTCCCACTCCTCTTCCTCCATGTCCCCCCACTCCAGGGCAGATTTCTTGGTGGGGTCGGGCCGCATCATCATTCGAGTCGAACCGTGACGCCGCTCGGGGCATTAAGTAGCCCGAGGGCCTCGCACCAGCGCGACCGGGTACTGTAAGTCATGGAATGCATCTTTCAGTTGCGCGACGGCAAGCAGATCCGGGTCCGAACCCGAGACACCGACGACGTAGAGAACCTTGAGTGGGGCTCGGCTGTTCCCTACGTCCAGGAGTTCCTCGCTAAGAACCGAAAGAGCACCTCCTTCTTCTACGGTGAGTTCTCGATGAGGCTCTACTGCTTCTTCCAGTTGCAGGGTGAGATCGCAGGAACCTACGAGTCGTTCATGGACATGCTCGGTGGCCTCGGCTGTACCGGCAAGATCTTCGAGGAGGACCCGGCCCAGACGTTCCTGAACGACCTGGATGACTCCTGTTTGGATATTCTGCGGGCCAACTTCATTCCCGAGTGCGTGGTCAAGCACGACGCCTGCCACTTCCCCTGGGAGGACCAGAGCTACGACCTTGTGTTGTCCGACTTCAACAACCTGACGCTGCCCCGTGCCGTCGGCGAGTACCAGGACTTCCTGACGGGGATGTTCGACCACGCGGACAAGTACGTGATCATCACCGAGTGCTCCATCTTCCACCTGAAGTACGGGGAGCGCTCCTACGAGAACTACGAGCGGCTCATGGGGGTCTCGTTCCCCCACACCCACGAGGGCTTCTTCATTGCAGTCCGAGATTGGTACAGGACGCTTTACCCAGACTGGTGGTTGACCAATATCGAGTACTTCAGTGCCTCGGCCTACTTCATGTTCCGCAAGGAAGACCGCCCACTTCGGACCCGCTACAACTCGCGGGACGACATGGAAGCGAACCGACCCATTCGGTTGGACCCGGTTCCATCCGAATTGACATTTCCGGACGACTACATCGGGCAGTCCTAGCGGATTCTCGAGGACGAGATGCCCGACGTGGTCGACCGCCTTGCATCGTGGAACGGGCCAGCGATGGAGAAGAGCCGTGCAGCAGCGCATAGGGACGCGAGAGACCCGTGCGTGGTTGGTGACGGCCCCTGGGTGGGGCGACGCCCCTGAAGGCCGAGAGCGCTGACCTAGACGCCGAGAGAGGCCGGTCCCGGTAGGTCCGCTATGGCTCCCATAGGCTACACCCTATGGGAGCCATAATGCGACAGAAGATGATCCCCGCCATCAAGGTTCACACCCACGTAGCCTCCTCTGTTTCCGAGTTCCGCGCACGTCGGGAAGCGGCCAACGAGTTCCGAGGAGCGGGCCAAGCGACCCCGAACACCAGATCTGAGCCGACCACTCTCCGCCTGGCTGTTGGCGCCGAGCCGTGCATCAGCATCGGGGAAGCATTCAGCGGCGGGTTCGCTCGCCGCGCCGCCTAGAGAGACGCCCGCTTCAACAGAGCGACGTTGTCTGGCTCCTGTAGGCTGTGGAACCGAAGCCGACCGAGTGCCTCGTTCAGCAGAGGCTCGTTCCGGTCCCCGTCGGTCATCTGTAGGGGTGCGTCGAAGACGACCTTGGCGAGCTCCCACGAGATCCGGATGAGCTCCGCGTTCTCCCGGACCGATTTGGTCAGGGAGGCTGCCTTCCATGCCTTCCCCTTGTAGGTGCCCTTGAGCATGCCTGGGTTGCCGGCAGCCTCTAGGACGCCCTCTACGCCTCCGTAGGCCGCGAAGAGCTTGTCGACGCTGACGGGCCCACACCCGGCACACCCCGGGATGTCATCTCCCGAGTCACCCAAGAGAGCCTTCACCTCTGCTACTCTGGTCGGGGGCACGTTCCACTTCTTCTCGACCGCAGCCACGTCCCAGATCTTCTCCTTCCCGCCGCCGAAGCCGGGGCTGACCACGTGGGTGTTCTGGGTTACACACTGGTGGAGGTCTTGGTCGGTGGTGTAGATGGCGACCTTGCCCGACAGGTCGTACAACCGAGCCAAGGTAGCCATCACGTCATCCGCCTCGAAGCCGTTGGCCCGGCACTGGGGGATGCCCGCAATCTGGAGGATCTTCTTCAGCCCGCGATACTGACCGGTGAAGGTCTCCTGGTTGTCGGTCTTGTCCTCCTCTGGAATGAGCTCCCGGTTCCGGCGACTGATCTTGTAGTCGGGGTAGATCTCGACCCGGTGGTCGTAGCCCGCGTCCCAACACACGATCACCTTGCAGTCGGTGTCCGCGAACCGCTTGATGGTCGTCATCAGGATCTGGAAGAACCCATACACCATCCCGGTGGGGTGGTACACCCCATTCTCCCAGAAGCCCAGGTCGTAGGCGTGAGCAGCTCGGTGTAGGACGTTCATACCGTCGATCAAGATGAAGTCGTATTTCATGAGCGATATTACCCGGTCGGTGCGTTGCCTATCCTCCCCAGAGGGTCACCGGAGCAAACCATGAAGAACCTACGTCAGCTTCTCGCCCAAGAAGGACTCGTCAAGACGGCGGGGTTGTCTGCCACTGCCTGGGATTACCGGACTCACTTGGGAGTGAGTATCGACGTTCAGCGGGTCACCGACCAGGAAGTAAACGACGAGGGCCGATGGCAGAATATGGATCTGCACACCAGCCTGGCAGTGGTAATCAAGACCACCCCTGACCGCAAGGAACACGAGGTTACCCTGTGGTCAGGCAACGCGGTGATTACCATCGAGAGTATGTCGGGGGAATGGGACAAGGATACTGACATCAACGGCGTGAAGGCGGGCACCCCTTTGCCGTTCCTCGAAGACCTCATCGGCATGTGGCTTTCGGAGCTTCCGAAGGGCGCCATCCAGGGGCTGTGGGACCGGAACTACCGCCCCTGAACGCAAAGGGGCCGAAAGGGTGCCCACACACCCTCCCGGCCCCAACCCTCTCCCAAAGGTGCGTCTACGCGGCGTCTGCCACCTTGACGGTGTACCAGCTCGTGTCAGGCACGATGCTGATGACCAGGCCGTTGTCGGCGACGTAGAAGATGCCCTCCTGCTCGGCCTTCGCCAGCTTGACTCCGAACTTGGTGGCGAAGTCCTCAGGCTCGTAGCGCTTCATCGCCGCCTCGACCACGGTCGGCAGGAGGCCGGTGCAACCGATCTCCATGACCAGACCCTGCAGATCGTCGTCGACTGCCTTGACGGTGGCCTTCTGGGCCCCCAACTGGGCAACGACTTCAGCGTTGGAGAGGCGCGGGCCGTTGAGCAGGATGTCGTCAAACACCTGGGCCATCAGCAGGTCCCCAGCGGTGTCCTTGGCCCGGCCTGGCGGCTTCACGGCATAGCTGGCACCCTGGAGGTAGGTGTCCAGCTTCGGTTTGGGCACGGCAGCCCCGCTCGAGTCGGTCACCGCGTAGCGACGAGCCAGGAAGGCGTTGCCCGACTTGAACGCGCCGGCATTCAGGATATCGGTCGTGCCGAAGTACACCCGGTAGCGGGTGAAGGCATCGATCTCCCCCTTGGCCACCGCGTCATCCTTGTCGGCGTAGTGGGTGTGCGTGGGCGCCGAGAAGTACAGGGCAGGGCTGAGGTGGACTTCCTTCAGGGCCGCGACCTGCTCTGCCGTGTAGGGGCTGGCCTCGCCCTTGTCTTGCATCGCCGAGAGAGCCTTCACCGCTGCCTGTGCCGGACGCTGACGGGTCAGGCCCGCCAGCATGTCGTCGACCGTGGGTGTAGTGTTCGCTTCCATCGCGAACCGCTTGAGCTCGATCTTGATGACCTTGCCCGGCGTGAAGTCCTTCTGCTTGGACGGGATGAGGAAGACCTTGAGAGCCTCCCACGCCTGCTGGGTGTAGACCTCGAGCGGTACGACCTCGACGTTGCGCTCGCCGGACGACACCAGGATGTAGGTACGGAAGTCCTGCAGCTTGTCCAGGTTGATGTACTCGATCTCTCGTACGATCTGCGCGCTGGTCTCGGCGCCGTTGGCGTCGTGGGTCAGCTTGTACAGGTCCACGGCCGAGGCGGTGGCGAGCTGGACCGAGGCGTCGGTCGTGTTGAACTCGACTCCACGGATGTAGACGCGGCCATCGCGGCTCTGCAGCTTCGCCTTGGGCGGGATGACAGAGCCGTCCTCCTCCCGGGAACCCGCGACGCGCTTGATCGATCGGCGACGGTACACTGCGTAGAAGGCGTCGGTCGCCAGCCCGAGGGAGCGGGCAGGGAGACCGTTGATGGCGTTGGCCAGATCGAAGAGGTTGTACTGCGGGCGGGTGTTGCGACCCATTTCGTAGTTGGTGTTGTTCCCGGCCACGACCCAGCTGGACAGGTCGGTCAGCATCGCGGACAGCGAAGACGGGGTCATCGCGGCCTGGTGGTCGGTCCAGAGGGTCTTGTTGCCCGAGGCGAACAGAAGGTCCTTGGCCGTGCGCAGGTCCTGCGAAGAGGTGTACGCGGTAGCCACCGCGCCGAAGAGGTACGCTTCCTCGGTCGGAATGACCGTGACCCCCTTCGGGAGGCTGTAGGTCGTGGGGGCCTTGAGCACGGCGTAGATGTCGACCTGGTCGTTTTCGCCGACGCCCCGCAGAGCGAGTTCTCCGAAGGCTGCATTGACCTGGCCGGTGGAGCGATTCACGGCCATGTTCATCACGTTCGCGTCGGCCGGTGCCGGCACCACGATGGCGGGACGGACGTTGCCCGACAGCAGAGCCTGGGTGTCCTTCATCGCGTCGAGGACGTCCTTGAAGGACTTGGCCTTGATGGTCTTTCCCGACAGTGCGTTGGACATCGCGTTCATGCGGGGCCAGTCACACCAGTCGCGGTAGCCGATGCAGTTGAGGAAGAGGCCCGGGTGCTCCTGCGCCTTGCGCACGAAGGTGTCCATGGCCTGGTTCTCGGCGTAGCTCGAGGGGCTGTTGGCGTAGCCGTCCGTGAACAGCGTGATGCCGGTCGTCTGGTTGAGGTCGACCTGCTCGAGAGCGAGGTTGAGGCCCTGCGAGATGCCGGTGAGGAAGGTTGCCTTGATGGCGCGGAGCTGCTTGATGAAGGGTCCGTCCAGCTTCATGACGTCTTCGACGGCGACCTTGGACCAGTGAAGGGTCACGTCGCCGTGGGTAGAGAACGAGATCAGGCTGACCTGCGCGCCGCCACCGGAGTAGTCCTCGACGGCGAGTGCTTGCTCGATGCTCTGCTTCAGCTTCTCAATGTCTCCCCACATCGAGCCAGAACGGTCGACCACGAGGATGTGGTGACTCACTTCGGGGCTGATGGAGGGAACGGGGACCTGGAGGCTTTCCAGGTAGAACACGTTGTTTTCGGTACGGACGAATCGGGATGGGGACATGATGTCTCTCTCCGGTGGGGTGAAGGTATCCAACCGTTTTACCGGTTTGGGGGGGTCCGAACCCCCCTCGGTGGTCAGCCTATCCTACTGCAACTGAAGTCGGAGGACTCGTGCGCACTAACCCAGCTCGTCTTGCCTTGCGCTACGCCCTAGAGAGGCAAGGAGACCTGTCCTCACCCCTGGGTTATCCCGGCGGGTCTTGCCAGGTCATAGAGCGTATCGACAGCCAGGTGAGCAGCCCCAAGACCAAAGAAGTGCTGATCCAGAAGATCGAAGAGGGGCACCCTGACACCGAACTCGACAAGAAGGAAACAGCAGCGATCTACCAACACGTGGACGTGGAGCGGGGAGCCCCCGGCACCCAGTTCAAGTGGATCGCGCTGACCCGTCACGCCCAGTACCGTATGGATCTGCGCGGGATCACTATGGGAGACCTCATCGTCTTCTTCGCCTCTTTCCACAAGGCATACAGTAAAGCAAAGGAAAGTAAATCCCCTGTCTTCCGGGACTGGGACCGGGCTTACCAACGGGCCCAAGAGATTGAGTGGGTCAACAAGAACCTAGTGGTCCGGTTCATCGTCGCCAAGATGGGGGGTAAGTCCGGCGTCCAAGTGAACACGGCCTTCTGGATGGGGGGTTCCCGCCCGTCCGCAGTGGAGCGGAGTGAGTGTGATGCGTTCACCGGCTGGGCCCCCCAGACGGCTTCCTTGGTAGACCGGCATATGCTACGGACGGCAGGGCTGGACGATTCCGCCCAGCTGTGGGCCCCTCAGAAACCGGACGCTTCTCAGGTGGCGGCCCGGTACGCCAACAGTCAAGAGTGGCTGCAGTGGATATCCCTGCCCTGGACGGTCCTCAAAAAGCATCACCGAAAGTTCGTAGACGGTCCACTGGACGACGCCTCGGACGCCATTCTCCGAGACCTGGCCCCGGAGCTGGTGAGGGGCATTATAGAGCAGGAGATTGATGAAGACGTCCAGGAGTATCTAGAGGGGGCCCAGGAGGGACGCTTCGAAGCCTTGGCCGGTCAATTCGGGGATCCGGAGCCGGGCAACTCGGCAGATTACGGGCTCGGCTATGCGTGGGGGTACGCCAACGCTCAGGGTTGGGACGGCAAGAAGCTTCCCTCCTCACTGAAGCGACGGGTGGTCCAGGACCAGCTCAAGGAGTTCAAGGGGGAGATCACCGAGCAGGTGGTGATCGCTGCGCTGGAGAAGGCGTGGTCTTCGGTGAGCCCCAAAGAGATTTTCCTGACGGTCATGCGGGCCGTGAAGCAGCACGGTTGGAAGATCGGGTTGGTGTACGGCATCGGGGAGATCATCGAGAACCTGGTGATCCCTGCCGCGTTGTCTGCTCTGACTGGGGTTCCGGTCCCGCCAGGTTCCCTGGCGTGGCTCCCCCTCAACGACATCGTGTTCGCGGCTATTGTGAAGCGGCTTGGCCGTGCAGGGGTAGATGACTTCGATGAAGACGGGCATTTGGACTGGTACGAGGGGATGTACGGTCCCATCCGTATCGCGGCCCTGGTGGGGCGGGCTGCTTCGTTGGGGGATTGTTACGAAGCGAACGGACGCTGGTTCACCGGCAACAACAAGCCAGGGATGGAGATTGTCCACGGCGAGGTACGGGGTCAGGGAACCCTGGACGGGGTGCAGTACGGGCATTGCTGGATTGAGGACGGGTCCACGGTGATTGACTTCAGCAACGGGCGGACCCTGCGGATGCCCAAGGCGGCGTACTACGCTCTCGGAAGCATCAACCGCATCGGGAACTTCCACTCCTACACCTCTCGGGAGTTCACTGAGAAGATCCTAGACACCGAACATTGGGGTCCGTGGGATCTCAAGACCAGTACAGGGTACTGATGGCCGGGAAGCTCCTATTCGACCGCCTAGAGAAGCGGAAGCAGCGAGTTCCTCGAGACGTCTTAGAGGCGCTGGCGCTGGCCCAAGGCAAGGTGGCTCTCAAGATGGCCCCAGAGCCGGGCTACCAGACGCTGGTCCGGGAAGACGGGGAACAGGCGCAGCCGACCGCTCCCGATCGCACTCCGGAGTCGGTGCTCCCTCTCCCGGGGTCGGCTACGCCGGGTGGTGAGGGACGAGACATCGGCAAGTTCGAGTTCAACACCCCGAATAATGACATCGACCTGCGTCCCCGCACCCTACCTGAAGAAGGTGAGAACCGAGGACATCCGGTCAACGACAACCTGTCCAGCTTTTCCAGACGGACGATGACAAGCGCGTCGCGGCCTGAGTTTGTGTGGGAAGGAGATGACTTCGAGGGTGATCCCTGGAAGCTGGCGAAGTCCGTGGGGGTGAACATCCTCTCCAACAAGGATTTCCGCGCGGGCTACACTGTGGACGGAGAGATCATCGCAGCTTTGTTCGACGCTTCCGACTCGGACGGCTACGAGTTCGACATAGCGGTTCGGAAGGACTGGCAGCGGAAGGGGCTCGGGGCGAAGTTGATGGACGTCGCCTTCGGCAACTTCGAGGAGAACCGCGACGCCTACGGAGATGACTACACCCTGAACCTGGATGTGATCTCCCCGGTCGCAGCTCTCATGCTCAGGAAGCGCGGGCTCGTAGAGGTGGGCCGAGAAGGGGGCCACATCCTAATGACCAAGCGTGCGGGCGTCTCCGGTTCCCCGAAAAACGAGGAAGAGGAGCCGCTCAACCGAGTGGCGTCTGCCTGGAAGCAGCGCTGGACCCCGGGCAAGCGTCAGCGGAAGCAACGCGGCAAGCAACGGATGAAGAGCCGCCAGTATTACCGGATGAACAAGTCGAAGCTGCGGCGCAAGCAGAAGATCCGCCGTAGCCGGTCCAGCTGGAAGAAGAGCCCTGCCCGGAAGCGGAGCGAGGGTCGTCGCCAGCGCCAGAACCGGCATCGGGTCGGGTCAGTGCAGGGCCCCGCTTGTTCGGCGTGCGTGGCCGAGCGTTGGCTGCAGGCCAGGATGGAACCGGCTCGGGAGCGCGGCGGGGTTGAAGGCGGCCCTCAGCGTCGCCAGAAGTACAACGAAAAGCGCAAGGAGCAGAAGGACTACTCGGGGAAGGCCAGCCGCAGGAAGCGGGATAGCCTGCGCTAGTACCATCGGAAGTGTAAGCCGAACCCCAACTGTAGGAAGCGCCGCAAGGAGTACAACGAGGACCCCAGCTACTACGAGCGTCGCGCTCCCAAGCAGGCATCGGTGTTGACGGTCCCCGACATCGCCTTCGTGATCGGGCCGGATATGGTCCTGGGTTACGTGGACACCATCTCCCCGATGACCGGCATGGTCAACTTCCGTATCGATGCTTCGCACGTGTACCAGATGGGATCCCTGCCGGTGGAGATATTCCTGCGGGCAGCTACCCTACTCTCGGAAGAGGACCTGACTGCCTTCCTGGAGTTGGTGGACGTGGAGGTCGGACTAGAAGCCTACGAGGACCTGGACGCCGAAGGGCTCCAGGAATGCGCGGGGTTGTACGGCATCGATTCGAAGTCGGAAGCCTTCAAGGCCCAGTGCTTCGAGCTCGTCGGCGAAACCGATCCGGATGCCATGAACGCGATTCAGTTGGACCTGGTCAACGACCATCTCGTCCTGGGAGTCCTGGAGGGCGGCGGGGAGCCTCGCGACAGTGAGGACGCGGATGATCACGACGAGACTATTCCCGACACCTACGACCCCTACTTGTTCTACGGCGAAGTCGAAGACTCTAAGACGGAGGACGGCTGATGGGCGAGGTCATCCAATACGACCAGGACACTGGCGCGGACAAGCAAGAGGTGAAGCAGCCAGGTGACGACGTGGACTACTACGCCGACTCGTCCACCACCTACAACACCCAACCCAAAGGGGACAATCAGCTACCCCCAGGGAACCCCGGCTTCACCAATCTGCCAGAACGGGACCAAATGAACCCGGCCACGTCCACCGTCATTCCAGACCAGATGAAGCAGACCCTGTACGAGCAGCTGACCTACCCCAAGGCTGCAGAACGGGTGGCGGCCCGGTTCAAGAGCGCCGCCACGATGGCCGACATCATGCGGAACACCGGGCCGGACGTCATCAAGCGGGCGCGATCGGTCCCGCTTCAGGCGAAGCGATTCTCCCCAACCAAGGGGTTCTGGACGTTCGCTGCTCGAGGTTCTACGGGAGAGACCTACACCGTCCGGATCAAGGGCGTCAGGAAGTCCCAGGCGGAGAAGAAGCTCTCCACAGTCTCGGTGAAGGTGTCGTGTACTTGTGATTTCTTCCGGTGGCAGGGTCCGGAGCATTGGGCTAAGCGGAATGGATTCCTGTACGGCAGACCCCGGGGAACCGCCAGCACCCCGGACGTCAAGGACCCCAAGGGACGCCACTGGGTGTGCAAGCACATCGCGGCGGCATTGAACCAGGCCCGTACCTATCGGTTCTCGTCGGTAGGCTCTTGGAGCCTCGACGGGGAACTAGAGCCGATGGCCGATCCGGGGCGGGTGGTAGCACGCTACCGTACGAAGCTCGCCCGCCCTAAGACCGCTTGTGTGGTCGGAGTCGCCACGGTGGGGAAGGAGACAATCCTCCTCAAAGTGCGGGACCGGAACTATGTCCCACGCATCAAGGTCGTGCGGGAAATGGTGGCGGGGACCGAGGTCGCCCACGTCTACGACACTTGGACGGGCTGGTCAGAGGGCATCAACGAGTACGGCATCAGTCTGGTCAGTTCCGCACTTCTGGTTGAAGTAGATGAGGGCGAAAAAAAGGAGACAGACGGGAACAGCGGAACGGGTCAGAAGATTCGACAGGTGCTTGGTGCCCGGACGATGGACGCGGCCATCGAGATCGTCATGGGGAACACAATCAAAGGTTGTACCATCATTTCAGATGGCCGGGCCACCGTTCTGATCGAGTACGACGGGAACAAGGACAAGGGCGGCCTTGACCCCGTACTGAAACACCTGAAAGGCGACGTGGTGACGTGTCGGACCAACCACGGGGTTTTCTTGGAGGGCGCTGGCTACACCGAGGACTACAAGGACGGAACGGACCTCAAATCATCCAAGGTACGCAAGACCCTCACGGAAAAGACGCTTGCGGAGGCCACCCGCGTTTCGGACATTGCAGGTGCCCTGGCTCGGACGCGGAAAAAGGACAGAAAAAGCCCCAACAACGCCATCCGGGCGACAGACAACATGTTCACGTCCACCCAGATTGTCATGAGGCCGAAGGCTCGGACCATGATGGTGTACTTGATCCCCGGAGAGGTGGACTTCCTCGGCATCGAGAACCGGCTTCCGAAAAAGCGGAAGCCCAAGGTCAAAGTTGAGGTGTTCGGATTCACTGGCTGGGATTCCAACAACCCCAAACCCGTGTCTATGACGGGAAACTTGGAGGTGTTCCGGCTATTCACCTACGGTTCCATGATGGGGAGCCCCGTACACGGCAACGCCATCATTCGCTCGTACAAGGCCACCTTGAAAGGCCACCACCGGGCGTACAACCGCTCCAGTCAGGTGAGAGGCGGAACCCTCGTGATAGGCACAGAGCCGGGAGGAGAGATCGAGGGCGTCATCCACGAGTACCCCGTTTCGATGGCTCACCGGATGTTGGGGCAGGTGGACCGCCGCGAAGGGTTCCGCACAGAGCGGGATAGGAGTTTGAACGCATACCTCCGGGGACACTTCGCCATCCAGACCCCGGAAGGCGAAGAGTGGGTCGTCGCCTACCTGAGCAACCCGAAAGGTCCGAGCTACCTCAAACCGCTGGCCCCCAAGCCTGCTGCGAAACGCATACAAAGCGACGGGAGCGAGGCCAAGAAGTACCTTCGGGGAATCGTGAAGGCCCTTGGGGAGTACAAGGTGAAGGACTCTTACGTCTCGGACATCTCAGAAAAGGTGGAGCAGATGAAGGGTGCCGCCCACAAGCGTGAAGCTCGGGGGCACCCGTTCGCACGTGACCCTTCCCCGGCCCGTGTCCTGGCCCGGTGGCTGGAAGCCTGCGAGGCGGTCAAGGTTCTCCTGAAGGAGGACGGACAAAGACCTCTCAGATATGTTGAACGGGTAAGGTGAAGCATGCCCACCTACACCTACCATTGTGAAGCTTGCGACCACCCCTTCGAGAGGGTACTCCGGATGGCGCAGTACCAGGAACCGCAGGATTGCCCCGTTTGCGGGGAGGGCCCAGCAAAGAAGACTGTTTCGGGTGGGGTGGGGTTCATCCTGAAGGGGGACGGATGGGCCAGCAAGAACAACCGCATCAATGGTCAGATGAGGAAGAATCGCCAGAGAGCGGGATCTCGTCAGAACGCGATGGTGAAGGACGCCCCGAGCGTGACCCTAGTGCCCAACGTGGGCGGGGAACGAACCGAGAGCTGGGCCGACGCGTCCAAGCTGGCGGCTTCGAAGGGGAAGGACACCTCGGGGTACGACGCAAACGCCCGCAAAGAAAAAACGAAGAACTAGCCTACCCTGAGTGGAGCGTGGCCCGGCAGACGGCCACCGTGGTGGGTACAGGAGCCCTCATCCTCGGATTGGTGGCCCTCGCCCTCCCCATCATCGCCGGGGTCGTAGTGTACCGGGTGACTCGCAAGC
>Ga0114918_10002711_pt1 | contig 15799 bp, 11 predicted proteins | sample LantaG_FD_87015 | JGI IMG/M metagenome (GOLD analysis project Ga0114918, IMG submission 87015) | Deep subsurface microbial communities from Baltic Sea to uncover new lineages of life (NeLLi) - Landsort_02402 metaG | ecosystem: Environmental > Aquatic > Marine > Oceanic > Sediment | place...
ACCCAACCTCCGCAGAGGCATCGGTCTCGGCCTGCCAGCCGCTGGCCGGATCGGAGAAGTCGTCGGTCCAAGGCAATGGTCCACCCCCACAAGCGACCATCAGAAGCACCAACACCACGACGAGCAATCGTCTAAACCTTTGCGAAGGTTGGGCAATGGCTTTCAGGCCAAAAGTGTCTTCGCCCGCCGGGAACCCCTCATTGTCAAGGCTGTCTGCAACCTTCGCAAGGGTGACTGAACACTGACTGCTTACCATTGACATCCACCTATGTTTTGTGCTCGCAGTAACGGTTTCAAGCATTTTGGCGGGTTGAACGACTAAAGTCATTACTACGAACCTCATCCGTTGCTGTCCTGCAATCCGCTGTTCTACGGCCTGGTAACGAGGAAGTCGTCGAACTGGACGCGAACGCCACCTCCTGGGCCACTTCCAGCCCCGATCCCTACGTCGCCTTGTGCGTGGGTGTCATTGGTAACCATCTCCAGCAATTCGCCGTTAACGTAGAGACTCAGTTTGTCCCCCTGGCAAACCGCCAGAATGCGATTGGTCTGCTCGCCCGTCCTGATAACGGGAGAGGGAACCATTCCATTGCCATCACCAGTGAGGACTTCCAAGTCGCCCCCGTCCACACGCTGGAAGATGGCGTAATAGCCGTCGGCGCTGATGGCAAAGTAGTAGAAATTATCCACGTCCACGTAGCGACAGAGGACACCGAAATGGCTTCCCTGGGAGCCGGAGGACAGATGGGCCTCTGTCTCAACACTCACGTCCTCGAACTGCTCACCAGAGTAGGCCCAGGTGAACCAGTTTGGCTGGTACAGTTCTATGAAGTACTCGCCTTCCTCATAGCCGCGCTCGAACTCCTCGCGCTGATCCGCGCCCCAGCCGCTGCGTGGGTTGTCGAAGTCATCCCGAAAGAGCAGCCCCTGATCGTCGCCCCCAGTGCAGCCACAGGTCAGCAATAATATACCAAGCACGATCAGGCAACTCTTCAGGCGACAGTAATGTCTCTCCATCATCGCCTCCTGTCCACACGGAAGTGGTCCGGCATATAAACACAGCGAGATTATAGCACGGGCAGAGGATTTGCAAAAGGCGGGCATTGCCCATCTTCGATGACTATGCTATAATCAAACTCAGGGCACGGACATACATGGCCTCATTCAAGGAGCGAGTGCAATGGTAAAGAAGCGGGTCAGCACAGGAGACCGTCGTAAGGCAAGGGAATACGAGAAGCAGGGCATTCAAGCCTACGAAGAGTGGGACATTGACCAGGCTGTCAGATGTTTCGAGGCCGCCGCCCGTCTCATCCCCGACGAACCGGATTACCGGCTTCACCTAGCACGGACGCTGGCTCGCAGCGGCGATTTCGACCAGGCTTTGCGAGCATTGGCCGACTTTATGCGGCTGGAGCCCGACTCGCCGCTGGAGAATCGCTTCGAGCGACTCTTTGCCAGCGGGATGGACGAGGTGGAACTGCTGCTCACCGACAAGATGACCGCGGCAGGGGTGCCCATCGAGGAAATCGGTGCCGCCATTCAGATGTGGCTAGAGTACCGCATTGCTCTCGGACGCGAAACGCTCATCGTGCGCAAACCGGAGACCTGGGCGGCAGCGCTCGACTACACAGTGCGCAAGGTCAATCTACGCCCGGTGAGGCGACAGGAGATCGCAGCCCTCCACAACGTCAGCAATGGGGCAGTGCGAGACCGACATAACGACCTGGTACGCACGCTAGACGTGATGCCGTGCGACTACCGGTATTTTACGGGCAAGGAAAACCCGCTGGACAAACTGGTTGAGGCAGCGGAATTGCTGGAACAACTGGAGACCCGTTTCAAGGAACCGTAGGCAAAGATACAAGGATACAAGTAGACAGGTAGACAAGTAGACAAGTAGACAAGTAGATGTCTTCCTTGTCTACTTGTGTACTTATACTTGTGTACCCTACGCTACTGGAATGGTAAAAGTGAAGGTGCTTCCTTTCCCCACTTCGCTCTCGACCCAGATTTCGCCACCGTGCAGTTCCACCAGGCTCTTGGTGATGACAAGTCCCAGCCCAGTGCCGGGCACACTATGCACGGCCGGATCGTCGGCACGGAAGTACTTGGTGAAGAGCCACTCCTGATCTTCAGACGTGATCCCTATGCCGGTATCGGCTATCGAACACAGGACAAACTCATCTTGCCCAACGGCACCTCGCCCATCTGACCACCGTTGAGCGCGAATCGCGATGTGCCCCTCCTCGGGTGTGTACTTGCAGGCGTTGCTCACCAGGTTGGTCATGACCTGCACCAGCCGGTCTCGGTCCCCCCTCACGAGCGGCAGGTCGGATGGAATGTCCACCTCCAAAGTTTGTTGCTTGGCCTCGATCTGCCTGCGGGTCATTCGCAGCACCTCTCCAATCGCTTTCTCAATAGATACGCTCCTGAACTCCAGCCACATGCGGCCGCTCTCAATGCGCGAGATGTCCAACAGGTCGCTGACTAACTTATTCATCCGCTCCACGTTCGAGCGTACCGTCTCAAGAAAACTACGCTGCATGTCACTCAGTTCGCCCACTGTCCCCTTGGCCAACAGGTCAGTATAGCCTTTGATTGAGGTCATCGGCTGCTTAAGTTCGTGGGAGACGAAGGAGATGAACTCGGTCTTGGCCTCATTGGCGCGGCGCACCTGCTCGAAGAGACGGGCGTTCTCGATGGCAATGGCCGCGTGGTCAGCCAGGCGGATGACGAATTCCAGCGCCTCCTGGTTGAGACGATCCCTGCGGGAGGACTCCAGGGTGATTACGCCGGCGATTTGCTCCTCCCGCCGGATGGGTACTGTCAATTGGACCACCATCCCCGGCACCACCGGCGCGTAATCAGGGTCATTCTCCACATCCTCCACGAGTTCGGGTTTACCAGTCCGCACGACCCGCCCTACGATCCCCTGTTCCAGCGGCCAAGGCTCCTCCTCATGGGCAGAGATCAGTTCCTCCGGATAACCCCGGTTGGCCAAGAAGTGCAGCCCGCGTAGGCCGCTCTCCGTCTCTACAACTACAGCCACGCCCCCCACATCGGCTCCCGTCATCCGCAACGCCCAATCCAGCGTCAGGCTCATCACCCGGTTGTAGTCCAGAGTGGCGCTGAGTTCCCGGTCAATGCGCTGCATCATCGAGAGTTCTTCCACTCGTGCGGCGAGAGCCTGATCGGTTTGGGTGAACAGCCGGGCGTTCTCAATGGAAATAGCGGCATTGGCTGCAAACGCCGTCAGCAGCCGCTCGTCATCCTCGTCAAATGGCACACCATCATGCCGATTGAGCAGTTCGACCACACCAATGATGCACCCCCGGCTGACCATTGGCACAGCAATGATGGAGTGGGTAACAAACTCGGTGCGGTCATCGAGACCCCGGTACCAGCGCTGGTCGGCCCGCGCGTCCCTGATGGTCACCGGCTTGCCCCCCCGGACCACCACGCCCACGACGCCGGTGCCAGGGGGGAGGCGCGTGCCCACCAGATCGGCAGAGCCTGGGCCAGCAACCACCGCGAAGACCAGTTCGCCGGTGTCCTGATCCACCAACACCAACGACCCGGCCTCAGCCTGGAGGAGTTCTACCGCCTTGTCCATAATCAGGTTCAGCACCGTCTGCAGGTCCAGCGTTGAGGTGAGAACACTGCCAACGTCGTTGAGGGCAGTCAACTGTCGGGTGTGCTCCTCCATCTCTCGATAGAGGCGCGCTTTGTCCAGGATTGCGGCCGCCTGGTCGGCAATGGCAGAGAAGATCTCCAACTGTTCGTCGGAATAGATCACGGCAGGATCGAAACTGGAGACGTTCATCACCCCGATGACCTGGTCGCCAGCGCTGAGCGGCACCCCCATCCAGGCCCGCCCCGGCTGGCCTCCGGGCGTGATCTCCCGGCGAAGACATTCCTGGATATATTCATCCGCCACGATGGGCTGCCCCGTGCGCACGATTTCGCCGGTCAGGCCCATCCCCACCGACCACTCGTCATCCGGATACAGGCGCTCACCATCTTCGACGTAGAAGGCAAATGAGAGGGTTTCTTTCTCCGGGTTGTACAACGCGATGTAGAAGTTGCTGGTATCAAGTACACGGCTGGTCTGAGCATAGATCAACTCCATCAGGTCATCCACACCCATCATGAAATTGACCGCCTGCCCAACCCAACGTAGCACATCCACCTCTGTCACTCGCCGCTCCAGGTCGCTGACGAGGTGCGCTTTTTCCAGGGCCACCGCTACATTAGAACCAAGCGACTCCAAGATGATCAGGTCGTCTGAGGAGAAAGGCGCACCGCTGCGCTTGGGTCCCAGCGTCAGCCAGCCGTGGCCCGGTACCGGGACGAAGAGGGCAGGACGCAGAACATCCAGTGGTTCGCGCTCGGCCATCAGGTGAGGGGGAAGAGGGCGGTCCCGGTAAAGGTAGATACTTTCGCGCCGCTCGAGCATCCGGCGGGCGAGCGGTCCCTCCCGGGTGAAAGTCACAGACGGGAACGGCCTGCTCCCGATGACGTGAGGCACGTAGCACGCGCGCTGCGGATCGTGCAGAAACAGGGCGGCGAATCGCGAGCGACAGGCCGCCTCCAGCGTCTCATCCAGAACATCCAGGACCGACGGCAATCCCATGACCTCGGTCAGCCGGCTGACGAAACGCTGCACTATCTGGCGGTGGTCAACCGCTTCGCGCAGGAAGACTCGATCCACCGCACGCTGCAGACGCACCCACACCGGATTCAGGAGCAGCGTCAGCAAAAGGACGAAGATGCCGAGGACCAGGGGATGACTGGCCCGCAGCGTCACGCCGAACACGCGGCTGATCAGATAGAGAAGGAAGAAATACGTTCCCACTACCCCGGCGCTCAGCAGTGCATAAGCAACGCCCCGACTGACTACCAGGTTGATGTCAAGCAGGCGGTAACGGAGGATGGCATAAGCGATAGACAGAGGGAATAAGACGAGCCAGGGCAGAATGAGCGCCGGGGGGAAAGCCCCGCCAGCGTAACGGCTGACGAGGAACCAGGCTGCTATCGGGCCGAAAGCCAGTAGACCACCCCATAGGATGGTGCGTGCCTGGGCCTGCACGACGGGCGATCGAGAGCGACGATACCAATGGATCATCATCGCCAGAATGGCAGCAATGCCCGCAATCCCAAAGACAAAGGCCGCGTACCAGGTGTCAAAGTAGGCTGTGGGCGCTTCGAAGTTCAAGACGGCAAATTGATTGGCAACAGCGATGGCCGCGCCAGGCACGTAGGCCAGATAGCGCAGGGAAGGAGCATGCTCAAGAAATCGCACCCGCTGGGGGAACACTAATGCCAGGTGAATAGCAACACTGCCGATCAGAGAGATGGCGGCGATCCACACACGTGGGAAGTGGTGGGTGGTGTAAACGTCGAACAGCAGGCCCAGGATCAGCGCAACCACTGCACACAGCGTCGCGAACACCTGCCCGGCTGGTTCGTGCCGCCGCGCCAGGAAGACCCAGGTGCCGACCCCCAGATAGATCACCCCCAGGATGTAGGGCAGGACGAAGAAACTGGTTAGCCCTTTGATGGGGAAAGACTCCAGGTGCACGTGGACGTCGCGTAGTGCACCGTCCTCGCCGCGTGCCGTCAGCGTGACCACGTCACCCGGCTCGTAGCGTGCCAGTGCGCGCATCAACGCCGTGGTGCTTTCCAGCGACCGACCGTCGAGGGCTACCAGGCGGTCGGGGAAGTGGAGGCCAGCAGCGTAGCCGGCCCAGGTAGAGTCGCCCAGATCGTTGACGATCAGGGTGGGCTCGGTGAACAGGCCGGGGAAAGGAACCTGCATCGTGCGCCAGGCCAGGAAAGCGGCCCAAGCCAGAAGAAGCACCGTCGCAGTGAGCACCACCACGACGATCCACGCCTGCGGGGTCATTCTGTCCTGGGAGTGTCCAAGAGAGTGTCTAAGAGTTTGGGGACCGCTTGCATCTCCCACGTCGCTCACCTCACACGCTGTCTGATGCCCGTACGCTAGCGCCATTTTAGCACAGAGGCGGCGAATTGTCTATAACCCCGCGACGCTTTGAGTGCCGACCGCTGACCACTAACTTCCACCCCAAAAGGGTGTAGGGGCGCGGTTACCGCGCCCCTACTGCGTGCACAATCGCCATGCTCAGCACTCACTATACCCACAGGCGTAGCATCTCCGGCAGCCTTCCTCGTTCACCAACGCCGCGTGCCCGCACTCCGGGCACAGGTCGCCTGTGGGGAACAGCGACAACTGCTCAACCCCCTTCGTTTCACCCGGGGACTCGACGATTCCCAGGTGCTCGGCCAACACCTGTGCCACGCCGTCAGGCAGGCTCCGCACCCGGTCACGCCCAAAGCCCAGGGGCCGTCCGCCACCGATGCCCTTCAATTGTTTCACCACCTGCTTGAGCCGGCGCGTCGCCGAGAGGGGCGAGGGGATGCGAAGGATCAGTGAGATCAGCCGCCCGATGGCCTCCGCCACCGCCGCAGTATCCGACCCCGCCTTGCCCACGTTCAGAAACACCTCGAAGGGCTCGCCGTCGCCGTTGGCGTTGATAGCGATGTAGGCTGTGCCCAGCGGCGTGCCCAGACGATAGGTTTGGCCCTCCAGGCGGTGCGGACGGGGCCGCACGGTCGCAGGCACCATCATTCCACGGGCCTGCTGCCTGGCCCGCCGCGTTGCCTCCGTCTCCAGCACCACCTTCTCCCGCGAGCCAGTAACATAGACTGTGAGCCCCTTACAGCCCAGTTTCCACGCCAGTTGAAAAGCCCGGGCCACGTCGTCAGGAGTGGCTGCGGCAGGGAAATTGACCGTCTTCGATATACTCGAGTCCACAAATGCCTGGAGCGCCGCCTGCATGCGCACGTGCTCCTCGGCGGTGATGTCTCCGGCGACGACGAAGACATTGCGCACTGCAGGAGGTACATCCTCAACGTCCTGGCAACTCCCGGTCATCATCACCTGCTGCACGATGCGCTCGCGGGCTGTATCATCCAGCCCAGCCTCCTCCAACGCCCGCAGGAAGAGCGGGCTTACGTATCGGAGTTCCATGTCCTGGCCATTGTCATTCACGTGACGCACGTAGGCCAGCGCGAAGACCGGCTCGCAGCCGTAGGCCTCGCAACCGGAGACGGTGGCGATGGTTCCGGTCGGAGCCACAGTTGTCTGGGCGGCGTTATGGATACCGTAGCGCCGGATGCCCTCGACAATCACCCCCCAGTCCAGAGGCGGCCGGCCCCACCTCTCCAGCCGCGTGTAGGAAGTCAGGGGTCGTGGCGGCGTCCAGCGCAGGTCGTCAGGGTCGTAGATGCTGCCCCGGATCGCGGGGAACGGCCCGCGCTCTCGTGCTAACTCGATGCTGGTATGCATCGCGTGGTAGCGGATGAACTCCATCACCTGGGCTGCCAATTCCTGGGCTTCCTCACTACCGTAGCGCACCTGCAGATGATACAGCAGATCACCCAACCCCATTACGCCCAGCCCGATACGACGGGTGCGATGGGCCGCCTCCTTGAGTTGCGGCACTGCTGGCACGTAGGCATTGGCGTTGATCACGTCATCCAGGAAGCGCGTCGCCAGTTCGACCGTCTCCCGCAACTTCTCCCAGTCCACCGCCGGGCGACCGTTGTCTCCATGGCTCACGTGCTGCGCCAGGTTGACCGAACCCAGGCAGCAGTTTTCGTAGGGCAAAAGGAATTGCTCACCACATGGATTACTCGCCTCATATTCCCCCAGGTGCGGACACGGGTTGGACCGGTTGGCCGTGTCCAGGAATAAGACGCCTGGCTCTCCGTTGCGGTGGGCGCCGGCAACGATCTCTTCGAAGATCTCTCGCGCCCGCACTGTCTTCCACACCCCCCTTTCATCCCCTCCATTGGGGGGGAAACAGGGGGGGGACTGGGGATTGACCAAGTCAATCGTGCCGTCCTCCTCCACCGCTCGCATGAAGGCGCCGGTCACGCCGACGGAGATGTTGAAGTTTGTGATAGCGTTCTCGCTGCTCTTGCAGTGGATGAACTCACGGATGTCAGGGTGATCTACCCGCAGCACGGCCATATTCGCCCCACGGCGCGCCCCACCCTGGCTGACGATCCCGGAGGCGACGTCGAAGACCCGCATAAAGCCCACCGGCCCAGTGGCCCGGCCTCCGCTGCTGCGTACCACGGCGCCTCTGGGACGCAGGCGGGAGAAAGAGAAGCCCGTTCCACCGCCCGTCTGCTGGATGAGCGCCGCGTCGCGCAACGTCTGGAAGATGCCGTCCTCCCGCCGTCCCATGTCGTCCCCAATGGGAAGGACGAAGCACGCCGCAAGTTGCCCCAGCGGTGTACCCGCACCGGTGAAGGTCGGCGAGTTGGGCAGAAAGCAAAGGCTGGTCACTAGATCATAGAAAACCGCCTCTGCCGCTGCTACGTCACCGCCCCACTCTTCTTCAACACTAGCGATGTGGGAAGCCACACGGTGGAACATCTGCTCGACCGTCTCTACGGGCCGGCCGTCAGGTCCCTTGCGCAAGTAGCGACGCTTCAGGACGGCGAGCGCGTTTTCGGTCAACCTGACCCCCCTCGCCGGCTGCTTGGATAACAAAACTCCCGGTGCTCGAACCGCGTTTAGCATCGCCTCCTCCATCACTGAAGATCACACCTACCCTACTTCCGCTCCCCCAACAAACGATCAATCTCGGCCCGCACGGCCTCCAGGTCCTCCAGCCCCAGATAGACAATAGCGTAGCGAATGTAAGAGACTGGATCCAATGCCTTGAGTTCCTTGATGGTCAAGTCGCCGATCACGCGGCTGGGAATCTCCGTTTTGCCCATCTGGCGGATGTGGGCTTCAACCCGGTCCACCAACCGCTCTAAATCGCCGGCCGAGACAGGCCGCCTGGCACAGGCAGTACGCAAGCCTGAGAGCAACTTCTCGTGGTTGAACTCCTCCCGCCGGCCGTCCCGCTTGACCACCAGCGGGGCGGTCAGGACGGCTCGCTCCATTGTGCTGAAACGCCGCCCGCAGGCTTTACATACACGGCGACGACGCACACCTCGTGCACTGCGAGTCGTATCAATCACCCGCGTGCGAGCATCACCGCAGTAGGGACACTTCATCGCCTTGTCCTCCCGAACCAGGTGGGGCTTACAACATACGCCAGATATGGGGGTTGAGGAAAACAAAAACCCCACATCTGGGGTATTCCGCGTGCATAACGCAAATTATACCACACACTGCGCAGCACACAAGCGGGCTCACGCTACGCTATCTTAAAAATCTCGCAGAATGACGAAGTTTAAGATTGGGGGATGGAGATAACGGGTAGATGTGCGGGCAGGCTCTCCTGCCCGCACAAGATCAAATCAAGGCTGGCAAACGAGGTTGTGCCTGAACGACCGCAACAAGCGGCGGCTTCCGCCGTCCTGGGACGACCTGTCGCCAGCGTAAGCGTCTAGCGACGCTGCGCCTCAAACCGACAGGTCAAATGGTACACAGATGCACACTGATCTTCGCAGACAAAAAGAAATCAGCGAAGATCAGCGCTAATCTGCGTCCGGACCTAACGACGGCGGCGCAGGAAGGCTGGAATCTCCAGGTCGTCCTTGTCGAAAGCGGGCAGCGGGAATTCCACCGCTTCGCTGAACACCGTGCGTGCCGCGCGTGGGCGCGGTTCTGTGCTATCGAAGCCGGTGGCGATGACAGTGATACGGATCTCGTCGCCCATATCCTCGTCAATGACGGCCCCAAAGATGAGATTCACGTCAGGGTGCGCGGTCTGCTTGACGATCGAAGCCGCCTCGTTGACCTCAAACAGGCTCAGATCCGGCCCTCCGGTGATGTTGAAGAGGATGCCACGAGCGCCGTCAATCGTGATATCCAGGAGCCGGCTGGAGATAGCCTGCTGCGCTGCCTCGACGGCCCGATTATCGCCGCCAGCAGTTCCAACGGCCATCAGCGCCGCACCACCCTCGGACATGATCGTCCGCACGTCGGCGAAGTCCAGGTTGATCAGACCCGGCACGGTGATCAATTCCGAGATGCCCTGGATGCCCTGGCGCAACACGTCGTCGGCCAGAGAAAACGCACTCTGCAGGCTGACCCGCTTGTCAGTAATCTCCAACAGCCGGTCGTTGGGGATCACGATCAGCGTGTCCACTGCCTCCTTGAGTTGCTCGATCCCCACCCGTGCCGTCTCCGCCCGCACCGCACCCTCCCAATTGAAAGGACGGGTGACGACGCCGATGGTCAACGCCTCGATCTCCCTGGCAACGCGGGCGATGATCGGCGCGGCTCCGGTGCCAGTGCCGCCGCCCATGCCAGCGGTGATGAACACCATGTCGGAGCCCTGCAGAACTTCGTACAACTCGTCGGCCGACTCCTCCGCCGCCTTGCGGCCCATCTCCGGGTCACCGCCCACACCCAGCCCGCGCGTCAGTTTATCGCCGATGCGCACTCGCTTGGGCGCGTTGGAGAGCATGAGCGCCTGGGCATCGGTGTTGACCGCAGTGAAATCAACACCGCTCAACCCTTCGGCGATCATGCGATTGACGGCGTTACTGCCGCCACCTCCCACGCCGACGACCCGGATTTGTGCGAAACTCTCCATCTGTGGTGACTTGTGCATTCTGTTCCTCCTGTTCGTTCGTGATACGTGTCGCGTGTTGCATATTGCGTGTTGCGTGATCAGCCGGGCAGGAAGGCCCTGAGCCAATTGAGAAAGCGCCTCCCGACGCCTGGGCCGGTCTTGCGCAACTGGGGTCGTGTATCCACCATCATCCCCCACTCCATCAGGCCAGCGCCTACTGCATGGGCGGGGTTGGAAACCGCGTCCACGAAACCGTGCAGTTCCCGGGGTGCTCCCACTCGCACCGGTAGCCCGAGGATGTCTCGCCCCAGTTCCTGGATGCCAGACATTTGCGCCGTGCCGCCGCACAGCACAACTCCGGCTGGCAGCAGCCCGTCGTATCCAGAGCGCTTAATCTCCTGCTGTATCATTGAGAGAAGCTCTTCCGTTCGCGCTTCTATGATCTCCGCCAGTTTCCAGCGCAGCACCACCTGGGACACCTCTCCGCCGAAGGGCGACACAGTGAACCGCTCCTCGGGTGGCACTTGAGAAGCGCAGGCGTGGCCGTGCTGCACCTTGACTTGCTCAGCAGTGGCCGGTGGCAGCCGCAGACCAATGGAGATATCCCCAGTGATGTACTCGCCGCCCACGCCCAGCGTGACCGTGTGCCACACCGTGCCATCAATGAAGATCGCGATGTCGGTGGTACCAGCACCGATGTCGGCCAGCACAACCCCCATCTCGCGCTCGGTGTCCGTCAGTACAGCGTCGCCAGCGGCTATACTCGCCAGGACCAGCTCATCCACCTCCACCCCGGCCCCCTCCACACACTTAACCAGATTCTGGATCGCGCTGCTGGAACCGGTGACGACGTGGGCCTCTACTTCCAACCGGAAACCGTGCATGCCTACCGGGTCGCGCACACCGCCCTGCCCGTCCACCACGTAACCACGGGGGATCACGTGCACGACCTCCTGGTTGTGGGGCACTGCAATGGCACGCGCAGCGTCCAGTACCCGGTCCACGTCTTCTACTATGATGCCATGCTCACGGCGGGAGATGCCCACCACCCCACGGCTATTGAGCGAAGAGACGTGTGTACCACTGAGGCCCACGTAAGCCCGCTCGATCTCGTACCCTGACGTACGCTCGGCTCTCTCGATCGAGGCTGCAATGGCAGCCGTGGCATCCGCCACGTTGACCACCACCCCTTTGCGGACGCCCCGCGAGGGCACCAGGCCCACGCCAATCACGCGGGCGTCCCCTTCATCGTCCACCTCGCTCACCAGGGTGCACACCTTGCTGCTGCCCACGTCAATGCCCACGATTGTGCGTTCCACAGCCTGCCTCTTCCTGCTCCTAGAAGCCTTGCTACCAGTCGTTCGTCAACGAATAATAGGGCGCATCAGAGAAGCGCACGTCCACAAAGCGGGGCGTCAAACCGCGCCCTTCCAGGTCGGCCGCCAGCCACTCCAGCACCTGCAGCCGCCTGTCCATTCCCGGCCCCTGCCCTACGATCACGCGCCAACCCCGCTCATCGGTGAGCACCAACCCCCGCCCCGGTACATAGGATAGCGAAGGCGATACGTCCGCCCCAGTCGCCCACAACTCGGCCAGCGCGACGCGCATGCGCTCGTCCAGCCGGCCATCTTCATCCCGTGGCAGTGGCCCTCGCACCAGCCAACTCTCTGCCCCCCCTTCATCCCCCTCAACGGGGGGGAAAGAGGGAGAGACAGGAAATATGACGCCATCCGCGTCAATCCACCACAACTGTCCATTCTCGTCCCACATCACCCTCGGCTGCCGCTCCATCACAGTGATGATACACGATGCCACCGGTAGTCCGGCGCTTAACGCTGGCGGTTGCAGACGACAGACGGCCCGCGCGCTCTCAAGCGTAGGCAGCGCGGCCAGGATACGGGCCTCGATCTCGGCGGGACGTGCCCACAGAATGTGGAGCCCCGGCAAACCGCTGGCCCGCAATACCTCATCGGGTGATACCCGGACCGCGCCCACCACGTTAGCGTCGTAGATGTAAAACCGGTCGTCAAGCGCCAGCCACAGCGCCCCAGCCGCCACCATAACCAGCGACAGTAACAACAAATTGCGAATTGCAAATTGCGAATTGCAAATTGCGAATTGCAAATTGCGAATTTTCGACGGTCGTCTGACCCGCGTCCGGCCCAGAACTATCGTACCCGCCGCCTCAAACCGTTTCTTCTTCCGCCGCCGCCTTTGGGATTCTGTCATTGGTCATTAGTCATTGGTCATTGTTCATTGGTCATTGATGGATGGCTGGTACGAAGTCTCCGAACGCTCTTTATCCCGGTACCGCTCCAGCGCTAACTCAATCAGCCGGTCAATCAACTCTGGATAGGGGATACCACTGGCTTCCCACAACTTGGGATACATACTGATCGCGGTGAAACCCGGGATGGTGTTCAGTTCGCTGACGTACAACTCTCCCGTCTCACCGGAGAGCAGGAAATCGGCCCGCGCCATCCCGGTGCAGTCAATCGCCACGTAAGCCCGCACCGCCAGGTCACGGACCCTCTCTGTCATCTCCGGTGGGAGAGGGGCAGGGATCAGCAATCTCGACGCCTTATCGCCATCGTCAATGTACTTGGCCTCGTAACTGTAGAACTCCCGGCTGGGGATGATCTCGCCCGGCAGCGAGGCAATGGGGTCATCGTTACCCAACACGCTGACCTCAATCTCCCGCGCCTGGGGCACCGCCGCCTCCACCAGCAACTTGCGGTCGTACCTGGCCGCCTCGGTCAGACCCCGGGCCAATCCTTCCCGGTCGTGGCACTTGCTGATGCCGACGCTGGAGCCCAGGTTGGCCGGCTTGGTGAAGACCGGACAGCCCAGCGCCGCCTCGACCCGATCCATCACCTCCTCCGGGTCCACTTCCCACTCCTTCCGCTTGACCAGCAGATAGTCGGTTATCGGCAGGCCGTGGGCCCGCATCACGTCCTTGAAGATGACCTTGTCCAGGCCCAAGGCCGAGCCTGTCACGCCTGCACCTACGTAGGGAATGTCAGCAAGTTCCAGCAGCCCCTGGACCGTGCCGTCCTCGCCATACGGGCCGTGCAGGACAGGGAAGACGACGTCGAGTTCCGCCAGCCGCGTCGCCTTGACCGCCTGCTCCGTGTCTTCGAGCCGCATCAGGCCACGCCGGGAGGGATCACCCAGCAGCGCAGCAGGCTGGCTTACGCCTGCGTCGCCCGCCTCCAGCGCCCTCAGCGGATCACCCGAGGCGATCCAGCGGCCTTCCTTGGTGATGCCGATGGGCACGATCTCGTACTTCTCTTTATCCACCGCGCTCATCACAGAGCGAGCGGAGGCCAGGCTAACCTCGTGCTCCCCCGACCGACCGCCGAAGATCACCCCGACGCGGATCTTGCGTGCCATCGCCCTCCTTTTTCCAAATCTACGAATTTACGAATCGTTACTACTCAGCCTGCCCGTGATGCGTCATTCCGAGGAGCGTAGCGACGAGGAATCTCGTTTTTCGAGTGTCGAATCATTGCCAATCCGAGATTCTTCGCTCCCTTCGGTCGCTCAGAATGACGATACCTGAGCAGTCACTACGAATCTACGAATTCACCAACCTACCAACTCGATCTCCAACTCCAGTTCCAGCCCGAACTGCCGCTTCACCTCCGCCCGCGCATGCTCGATAAGTGCCAGCACGTCCGCTGCGGCTGCATCGCCGGTGTTCATAAAGAAATTGCCGTGCAGTTCCGAAATTTGTGCCCCGCCGATGCGGTACCCCTGCAGCCCGGCCCGCTCAATGAGATACCCCGCGTGGCTGCCCGGCGGATTCTTGAAGGTCGAGCCCATCGTCGCCCCGCTAGGATGGCGCGTCCTGCGCCACTCCAGAATCTCGCCCGCCCGCGCCGCCAGCGATTCCGGATCGCCTTGCTGTAATCCAAACGTCGCTGCGAGAATCACGTATCCTTCGCCTCCTGCTTCCTGCTCCCTGCTCCCTTGATCCCCTGCTCCCTTGATCCGACTCCCCCGGTACTTGAACTCGAACCACTCTGCCGGCCTTTCCACGACCGCGCCATCCGGCTCCAGCATCGTCGCGCTACGCAGCACGCTGGCGATGTCGCCCTCGAAAGCGCCCGCGTTGCCCACCACCGCCCCGCCCACCGTTCCCGGCAGCCCTGCCGCCCATTCCAGTCCCGCCAGCCCATGCTCGACCGCCTCACGGGCCAGCACGGCCAGCAGCGCGCCTGCCTCGGCCCACACCATCTCACCATCGAACCCAATACGCGCCGCCCGATTGACGATTACCAGCCCGCGTACCCCGCTGTCTGCAACCAGGACGTTGCAGCCGCCGCCCATTAACCGCCAGGGTACGCCGTGCCGCCGCGCCAGTCCTACCGCCCTGACCACCTCGTCCACGCTCTCACAAACGATTAGCAGGTCGGCCGGGCCGCCGACGCGCATGGCGGTGTAGTGCGCCAGGGGCTCATCGCGCCGGACGCGCCGTCCCAGCGCCATAGCCAGAGTATCCATCAGGCCAGGGCTAACGGTCACTTTCCTCCTTGGCTCCTCACCAGGCGCAGTTTCATCGCCACCACCTTACACTCGAATCCGCGCCGGGCACGCTTCCGCTTCCGCACGCCCTTCAGCCGTCCTCCCAGCCGCCCACCCCCCTCATTTTCCTCTGTCCCTTTCACCTTCATCTTTCCCTACCTCCTGCCTCCCGCCCCCTCCCCCATTGTTCATTGTTCATTGATTCATTGTTCATTGCCCAGTACCTCGAGCAACCACTCACCAACCCGGTTCCCATCTCCCGCGCCCAGCGTCAGCACCACGTCGCCAGGCTGCACCCCGGTACCCAGCCACACCACCGCCTCATCCAGCGATCCCGCACAGCGGGCATCGGGGTGCTGCATCGCCGCCACTACGTTGGCGCTGCTGACGCCCAGCGTGTCCGTCTCGCGGGCGGCGTAGACGGGCAACACGATGACGTGATCGGCTGCGCTGAAGGCCTGCACGAAGTCCGCCATTAGCGTCTTAGTGCGGCTGTAGGTATGGGGCTGCCACACTGCCCACAGGGGCCGGCGGGGGAAACGCTGCCGCGCCGCCGCAAGCGTGGCCCGAATCTCCGTCGGATGATGCGCGTAGTCATCCACCACGACCACACCACCGGCCTCGCCCTTGACCTCGAAGCGCCGCCCCACCCCGCGAAACCCGGTAAGCGCAATCCTCGCTACACGAAAGGGGACGTCGAGAAA
>Ga0114918_10002712_pt1 | contig 15799 bp, 10 predicted proteins | sample LantaG_FD_87015 | JGI IMG/M metagenome (GOLD analysis project Ga0114918, IMG submission 87015) | Deep subsurface microbial communities from Baltic Sea to uncover new lineages of life (NeLLi) - Landsort_02402 metaG | ecosystem: Environmental > Aquatic > Marine > Oceanic > Sediment | place...
AGAATGCGTGCATCAGAATGCGTGCATCAGAATGCCGGCGTCTCGCCCGCTCTGCTTTCGAGAGCCCGAAGTGCGCAGCAGCGCTATGAACATCGCAGTTGCGACTGGCGCGAAGATGCGGGCGAGACGCCCGCGGTCCAAGATGGCACGTCGCACCGCTGTTCCGAAAATAGCCTGCCATCATCGCCGCTGGGGCCGGTGTTAGCCCCGACTGCGTCGGAGGTCCATGCCCCTTGCCGAACGCTCGACACAAAGACGGGCTCGGGCCTCGACAGGGTCGAGGATGACACCGGCCCGAGCAGATTTGAGGATAGAATGACTCTCATGCTTACTCGATATAGCCCAGGCGACGCAATCGCTCGCTGAGCTGTTTGTCGCCCGCCAGCTGTGCCTGGAATCTATCGGAGAGGTGTTGGGTTCCCCGGGATTTGGCCAACGTGACCAGTTCCTCCAGCTTCCGGTGCAGTCGGGCTGCCAGCTCGGGTTGTGCCGCGATCCGGTTCTCGAGCTCCGCCGGATCGGTGCTCACGTCGAAGAGCTCGGATGGCGCATCATCGATGGTGACGAGCTTGTGCGACCCCTCGTAGATTGTACGCCGGATCGATCGGCAGCCAAATAGATGGACCGCTTCAGGGTTCCGCTGTTCGATGAGCTGCACCAGCGTGATCGGCGGATAGGCCTCAGCCCAGACGGGATCTTGCACCGTGGTCTGCCCGTTAAGGCTGTTGCGTAGGGATTGCCGCGCGGCATCTGTGGTTGCTCTGTCATCCGCCATGCGCTGCGGTTCCACGCCGGCTGCTTCCAGGATTGTGTGGAAGATGCGGCGGGTTGATACGGTCTTGTCCACGCGTTGGCCCTCCGGGAAGCCGGGGGGGTAGCGGACAATCAGCGGCACCCTGAGGAGGTCCTCGTAGACGACGAGGGAGTGGCCAATGTAGTGATGATGGTCGAGGCCCTCGCCGTGGTCGCTGGCGATGATGACCATCGTGTTATCGCGAATGGCCGGCTGATCCAGGCGGCTGAGCAGCGATTGGAGCAGGTGGTCCTCGTAGGCGACCTCTGCATTGTACATCTCATTGAGGACCCGGTGCTGGGCCTCGGTGAAGGGCTTGGTGACCGGCGCGATCCAGTCGTAGGTGCGGTAATTGAACGCACGCAAGAAGGCTCGGGCCTCACGATCGTGGTGGTACGTCGGTGCAAACTTGCGGCTGAACGACGGGGGCACACGGAAGGGGAGGTGGGTTTCCATCAGGTTCAGGTAGACGAAGATCGGCTGCCGGTCCTCTCTGTCGTGGTGCCGGCTCAGCGTCGCCAGCACGTCCTGGATGGATTGATGTGTGTTTCCCTTGAAGTTGATATTGCGCTCCCACATCGCGACCAGCCAGGGCTGGAGTACGAAGTTCAGCAGCGCACTGTCGCGCGTGAAGACCGACTGAATGGGCCCGTTGAACCGGCTGATCTGTTTCTGCAGCCACGTCTTGGCCCGCTGAAATCGATCCGCACGCCGCCCAGACGTGTCCGGGCGGTTGGGCAATACGCCTCCATAGTTGTAGAACTCCTGGAAGCCGCGGTCCAGATCGTTCTCGACTATGCCTAGGAGCGGGTTGTTGCAGAACCCGGCGGTGCGATAGCCGCCGGCGGAGAGGTGTTCCGCCAGCGTTGGGTAGGCAGCGCTGTGTTTGTCGAAAATCTGCGTGGTCCCGTGAGCAGAAGGCTGCTCACCGGTGAAGAGCGAGCCGTGCGCCGGGATCGTCCACTGTGCCGGCGAGATTGCGTGTTCGAACAGCACGCCCTTCTCCGCAAACGCATCAAGGTGCGGTGTGGTCTCTGCAGGGTGCCCATAACACGAGAGCCGATCGGCTCGGAGTGTGTCGAGCACGATGAAGACGATATCTGGGCGCTGGGGGCGGTTCGACATCATCAGCCGGCGCGCTGAGCCGGCCTCCAGGGTTGGTAGCGCGCGATGATGTAGACGGCCCCAATCGCGGCAAAGACGATCGCAGGGGTCTGTGCCGAGGTACCATCCGTGCGCCAGTAGTCCATGAAGAAGCGGATGATCGAGTAGCCGATCAGATACCCGGCGACGAGCGTCCCGTCCTTCATCGAATCACGGAACCGGTCGGCGATCCAGACGAGCACCAGACACAGCAGCAGGTTGGCGATCGACTCGTAGAGGAAGTTGGCGTGAAAGAGCGTCTCCGGCGGGTACTGGGCAAGGTCATTGTACGGGGGCACGCGATACTGCAGCGGGATGTCCAGACCCCAGGGCATCGTGGTCGGCGGGCCGTAGAGCTCGCGGTTGATGAAGTTACCCCATCGCCCGATGGCGTGCCCCATAGCCATGCCCGGAGCGGCGAAGTCCAGCAAGCGCCAGGGACGCGTTTTCGTGGCAAGCGCATAGCCGAAGACGCCCAGCGCTCCGCCCACGATCGCGCCATAGATCCGGAGGCCACCTTCCCAGATGTAGAACGCATTGGCAAGGTGCTCTTTGAAGTAGGCCCAGTGCGGCTGCACGATCACGTATTCAATACGCGCTCCGATGATGCCGGCAATGACCGCGACCATCAGCATATCCCAGATGCGATCGGGATCCTCCCCTGCCTTTTTCGCCAGGTAGGTCGCGACCTGCGCCCCCAGCAAGATACCGGTCACCACAAGCACGCCGTACCAGTGGACGGTGAAGGACCCAATTTGGAAGAGTATCGGATTAACGGGTGGGATCATGAGAACCTCCGGTCGGGAATCAAGAGTCAAGAGTCAAGAGTCAAAAGTCGAAAGTCGAAAGTTACACGTTGAACGTTTTAACGTTTGAACGTTCTAACGTTTGAACGTCTGCCGAACGCTGCCGTTTTCACCATCCATACTTCTCGTGGAGCGTGATGCGGACGTCATCGAAATACTCACCGAGATACGGGTAGCCCACGCCGATGACGCCGAATCCGAAGAGCGCACCGGTCAGCGTGCGCAGCGCAGGGATCGTCTCGAAGGGTTGGTCCAGGAGGCCCGGGAGGAACTGCCAGACCGCATAGGAAATCCACTGTATGCCGCCGTCCAACATCATCGGCACGATGCCAAAGGTGAAGTAGAGCCACAGCGGCATCGGTGGGACCTCGGTGAACCGGCGCGCCACGCCGTAGATCGTGCCGGCCATGGCCATCATACCGTAGATCGCCACGTCGCGTTGGCAGAGGGCCACCTTGTAGCCGGCGTCCGCAGATCCGACATAGCTGCTCAGCGCGTTCATCTGCAGGATCGAAATGGGCTCGCGGAGTGGGTGTGCCATGGCATCGCCATACAGAAACCAGGACCGGAAGGGGTACTGGTGGCAGAAAGGCTTGTAGAAGGCGTAAATTGCACCTGCGGCCCGCTCAGCCCCAGCGTGCATCAGGACAGGGGCGAGAAAGGTCCCGCCCAGATAGAGCAGAATCAGAACGGTGAAGAGGCTGACCCAGTGGTTGGAGAGCCAGAAGACACCGCGGTTCAGCCGCAGGACTGTCGCGCGCCGGCTCTTCTGTTGTGGCTCGGTTGGATGCCCGGCAACGCGCTGCTGAGCCTCTTGGAGGATCTCCTCGGCTGTCAACGGCTCGCCCTGTTGGCCTTTGTCTATATTCCCAGGTCCCAACCTATACCCCTCTCCTCGAGCCAAAGTCCGATGGATGCGAAGCTGTTGGTCATAAGGATGATGCCCACGATGATGATCAGCACCCCGGTGGCTTTCTGTATAAGCGGCTGATAGGGCGCCAACTTGCGGATGAGTTTGCCGGCACGGTCAACCAGGAGTGCCGCCAGGATGAAGGGAATGCCCATGCCCGCAGAATAGGCGAGCAGCAGGAGCAGCCCTCTCAGTAGCGTAGCCTGATCGGCGCTGAGGACCAGGATGCTGGAGAGCACCGGACCCACGCAGGGCGTCCAACCTGCTCCGAACGCAAGCCCTGTGAGCAGCGATGACGTATAGCCCCAGTCCGCTCGTTTCTTGATCGAGAGCTGTGACTGGCGCTCGAAGAGCGGGATGTGCAAGGCCCCTGCCAGCGTCAGGCCGAAGAGGATCATCAGCGCACTGCCCAGATACCTCAGCCAGTCGCCTCGTACCAGTCTGCCGAGCGCGCCGGCGGCAGTGCCCAGGAGCACGAAGACGAGTGTGAACCCAAGCACGAAGGACAGGGCATGCATCACAACGTGGCTGCGCGTCTTGGCATCCACCGTCTCGGACGAACCCACAGTGTAGCCGCTGAGGTAGCTGAGATAGGCGGGCACGAGCGGCAGGACACAGGGCGCGAGGAATGAAGCCATTCCTGCCAGAAATACGAGGCCGATGTTGACTTGATCTGGTAGCATTGGGACATTTTCCTTGTGAATCTCGTCCGCTCAAGAACGCATTATACCATCTGGGGTGCTATGGTCCAGCGGGGCGGGGGTAGGGCAATCGCATCTCAGGCGACGGTCTTGTAGAGACGTCGCGCCGCACAAGACGTGGCACCGCCACGTCTGTACGAAACTTGATGGCGTCTCGTACAGACGACCCGGTGGGTCGTCTTCTGCCGCTGTTCGCTGTCCATAGCAGCCCGACGTCGTCACCGCGGAAGACGTGCCACAACGCCGTCTTCCGGCGCGACGTCTGTACAACGAAACCACGCCGCCGGCGGGCCCTGTGGGTCCCCTGAGGCTGAGTTGCGGTCCAAACGCGATAGCCCGGTAGGAGGGGACCGGGCATTGGCAGGATCATACCCGTGTCACTCTGTACACAGAGAGACCTTTGAGCTTTCCTTCCAGAGAACGTAACCTCAAGACAAGGAAAGCTCAAAGGTCTTTTCTGCGGGTTGTGATGCCTCGCCCTTACACTATTCCTCCCGAGTATACCGCAGCACCGGATGGCGCGCGGCGGTGACCCCGTCGAGGCGGCGGACCGGGGCGGTAGTCGGGGCCTGGTGGAGGAGCTCGGGGTCGCTCTTGGCCTCCTCGGCTATCTTCAGCAAGGCGTCGGCGTAGTCGTCGATAGCCTGCTTGCTCTCGGTCTCGGTGGGCTCGATCATCAGGGCATCGTGGACGATAAGCGGGAAGTAGTTGGTTGGGGGATGGACGCCATAGTCGATCAGCCGCTTGGCGACATCCAGTGCGCCGATGTCGGGCACGCCCGCGAACCGGCCCTCGGCCACAAACTCGTGTTTGCAGATCCGGTCATAGGGGATGTGATAGGTGTCCTTCACCAGGCTGCGTAGGTAGTTGGCATTGAGCACTGCATACTCCGCTACCTCGCGCAGGCCTTCGGCACCGTGCATACGGATGTAGGTGTAGGCCCGCACGAGGACACCGAAGTGTCCCCAGAAGCTCCCCATCGGGCCGATTGTCTTGGGCGGGTGGTGGAAGGCGTAGCGGGCCGGCTCACCCTCGACCGTTGATTCGGTCTTGACCACCACCGGGTCGGGGAGGAAGTCGATCAGATGGGCGGCGACGCCCACCGGGCCTGAACCCGGTCCGCCGCCGCCGTGTGGCGTGCTGAAAGTCTTGTGGAGGTTGAAGTGCATGACGTCGATCCCCACGTCGCCAGGGCGCATCACGCCGATCAGGGCATTCATGTTGGCGCCGTCGCCGTAGACCAGACCGCCGCAGCCATGGATAATCTCCACGATCTCGGCAAGTTGCTCCTCAAAGAGGCCCAGCGTGTTGGGGTTGGTGATCATCAGCCCCACAACCCGGTCGGAGGCCTGGCTGCGCAGGGCTTCTATGTCGACGTTGCCCCGCTCATCAGACGGGATCTGCACGACGCGCAGCCCGCTCATGCTCGTGGAGGCCGGGTTCGTGCCATGCGCCGAGTCCGGGACCAGAATGGTGTCGCGCTGCGTCTCGCCACGATCTATCTGGTACTTGCGCATGATCAGTACGCCGGTCAGTTCGCCCTGAGCGCCTGCCGCCGGTTGTAGGGTGACGCCGTCAAAGCCGGCGATCTCCTTGAGCGCTTCCTGAAGCTCGTACATCAGCTTGAGGGCGCCCTGAACTGTGGCCTCCGGCCGGTTTGGATGGAGCCCGACGAAGCCCGGCAGGCGTGCGGTCTCCTCGTTGATCTTGGGGTTGTATTTCATCGTGCACGAGCCCAACGGGTACATCCCCTTATCTATGGCGTAGTTGAGTTGGGAGAGGCGCAGGAAGTGTCGCACGACATCAATCTCGCTTACCTCGGGGAGCGGCAGGTTGTCTCGAAGGAGATCTTCCGGTAGTGCGCTTTCAGGAACGTCAAGCTCAGGAAGCCGAGTGCCGTGCCGTCCCGGTGACGACAGTTCGTAAATCAGCGGTTCGCTCATCTTTGGCCTCCCTGCTGGTCACCAATCGTTGCTGGCGCGCGTTGGCGCGCGCCCGCGTCCTCAAGCGCGTTGACGAAGAGATCGATCTCGGCTCGGGTGTTCATCTCGGTGACCGCAACCAGCATCTCGTTTGTGAGCTCGGGGTAGTCCTGGCTCAGATCGTAGCCGCCGAGGATAGGGGTGTTGTCAAACCCGCCATCCAGCAGGACCTGATTCAGTTTTGCGACCGGCACCGGGCAGTGGACGACGAACTCGTTGAAGAACGGTGCAGCAGACGGTACGGCAAAGCCCGGAAGGCTGTTGATCTTCTGTGCAGCGTAGTGCGCCTTGTGGTAGTTAAGCTCAGCGAGCTGCCGCAGCCCTTGCTTCCCCAGCGTCGATAGATAGACGGTGGCCGCCAGCGCCATCAGCCCTTGGTTGGAGCAGATGTTGGAGGTGGCTTTGTCACGACGGATGTGCTGTTCTCGCGTCGTGAGGGTCATCACGTAGCCATCTTTGCCGTCAACATCGGTCGTTTTGCCGACAAGCCGGCCGGCCATCTGGCGCACATACTTCATACGCGTGGTGTAGAATCCCAGATAGGGGCCGCCGAAGTTCAGACCGAGTCCCAGCGGCTGTCCCTCACCGACGACGATATCGGCGCCGTAGTGTCCCGGCGGCTTCAGCAGTCCGAGACTGATCGGGTTGGCGGCGACGACCAGGAGTGTGCGGCTATCCCGCTCTCGTATAGCTTCAGCCAGTCCGTCGAGGGACTCCAGTTGCCCCAGGAAATTGGGGTTCTGGACGATGACACACGCGGTCTCCGAATCCACCTGGGCGACCAGATCCGAGATACTCGTCTCCAGGGTTTCGTCCCCGACGATCTCCAGATCCATGCCCTGCGTGTAGGTGCGTACGACGGCTCGATAGTGTGGATGGACGGTGGGTGCTATCAGGATCTTGCGGCGTTTTTTCCGGAAGATGTTGTAGGCGTGGATCACGGCCTCGGCGGTTGCCGTCGCACCGTCGTAATGACTGGCGTTGGCCACTTCCATGCCGGTGAGATCGCAGATCAGGCTCTGGTATTCGAAGATCGCTTGCAGGGTGCCCTGGCTTACCTCAGCTTGATAGGGTGTGTAGGCTGTTGCGAATTCCCCACGGCTGATGACATAGTCAACAACGCTGGGAACCCAGTGCCGGTAAGCGCCCGCGCCCAGGAAAGTTGGTGTGCGATTGGCGTTAAGGTTCGTCTCGGCTAGCTTCTGGAGTTCACCCATGATCTCCATCTCAGACCGGGGCGCGGGCAGGTTAAGGGATGGAAATCGGACCTGCTCCGGCACATCGGCGAATAGGTCCTCGACTTCGGCGACGCCAATGGCATCAAGCATCTGACGGCGTTCCTCCGCTGTATGCGGTATGTAGACCATATGTCAAACTCCTTCCCAACTCAATGGTGATGCTGGTGTCCTCAGTCATCACATCAGCATGACAAGCTAGAGCCCGCTTGCGTGCGGGCTCTTATGTTCCGAATGCTCGGCGGCTACTCTGATGCCTCTTCTTCCGTGACCTTCTTGTAGGCTTCGACGTCCAGAAGCCTGTCCCATTCGCCCGGATCGCTGGGCTTGATGCGCAGGAGCCATCCATCACCGAACGGGGATTCGTTCACCAGTTCGGGTGCGTCCTCAAGTGCTTCATTGACTGCCACGACCTCACCGCTCATCGGCGCGTACATATCTCCCGCAGCTTTGACCGACTCCACAACACCCAGTTGGTCACCCTTGCTGATCGTTTCGCCGATCTCGGGAAGCTCAACATAGACGACATCGGAGAGTGTACTCTGAGCATAGTCGGAAATACCGACGACAACTTCATCATCGTCTTTGCGGGCCCACTCATGAGTCTCAAGATAACGAACGTTCGGATCGAATTCCATAGTCTGACCTCCGTATGAATTGGTAATCTACCATCTGGTATTGAGCACAAACTCTGTGTCATCACGCTGACCGGACAGTGCTCACGGGTGAAGAGGTGCCTGTACTACTGATCTCCTGCAATGCCACGGTCATCACGCAGCAGTTCCAGATATTCCTGCTCATCTGCCGCGATCATGGACCATAAGTGGCTGAAGGCCGAAGACGTTGTCAGCTCATCAAAGCTCTCAGTGTAGGGTATGAATACGTCAGGTGTGCGCGGCAACCCGATCGAGATGTCTGAAGGTGTCTTGTTCGTGCAATCATTGAACAGAAGGACCAGAGATCTGGGGTCGACACCCCTGCCGGGAAGTGACGTCATCAGTTCCGTCGCGAGCGCGCACGAGGTGTTGTCCGCCGAGGTCACGATACCGAGCCAATCGCACTTCGTCGGAGTGTCCCACATCAGCGGCAAGGTTGCGTGCCCCAGGTCGAGTATGACAATGTAGCCGGCATCGCGCAGGATCTCCAGCACACGCTCCAGCGCCTGAGGGCGTACAGCACTCAAGTCCGTGAGGGTTGCCGGCCCGGGGACGAAGTAGGATCCATACACATTCTGTAGACTGTAGTTCTTGATCACACTCAGGTCAATCTCTGAGGGGGCACGTGATAGCAGCGACACGCTGTTCCTGGTGCCGGATATACCGCTCCACAGGCTGATGCTGCCGACCGGGAATGCCAGATCGATGAGGATCACCTGGCGATCGCTGACCGTGGTGGCGTGCCGGGCGAGGTGCATGGCCAACGTGCTTACGCCCACGCCTCCTCGGAGGGACAGGAGCCCAATCACGCTCCCTCGTGATGTCCCGCGACCGGACTCACTCAATCGGTCGGCGCGTTCGGTAGCGGCTTTGATCCGTACACCCAGCTCCTTGTAATCAGTCTGACTTTTGCTGATGAAATCATCCGCTCCCATCGCATAGCCCTTGATGCGGTCCTCCAGCGAATCGAGGGCAGTGAGGAAGAGGATGGGCACGCGATGGAAACCCAATTTGCCCCGCAGCTGCAGGTAGACCTCGTAGCCATCCATGTCGGGCATCATGATATCCAAGAGAATTACGTCAGGGGCCCGGCGGAGCGCGGCTTTGATGCCTTCACGACCGGTCGTTGCTTCGGAGACGTCGTATCCCCAACTGCGCAGCATAATGCCATACATCATGCGGGCATCGTCATCGTCCTCTATGACTAGAATGTGCGTCTTGGGCATACTGACTTGCTCCTTCTAGCTAAGCTAACTTGACGCTCTCATTATACACTGACCTGAGAACGGGGCAAAGTGACTGGGTGAGATTCAGGTTAGGGGCAAGTCAGCAACCCTGGCGACGCTGCTAGATCAGCGAGTCGCACGTCGCCCCTCCTGAAACGCACCCGTGGCCTTCAGGTTGCGCAGACTTGCATCTGGTTATTGCTCCCGACATAAAAACGCACCCCTCTACCCTGGAATTCCAGTCCGTGAACTGCGGCAGTGTGCTGGTGGACCGGCGGCGCCGGTCACGCGGCCGCTACCGGCACAGTGAAGCTGAACGTGCTACCTCTGCCCGCTTCGCTCTCCACGGATATTGTCCCGCCGTGCATCTCCACGATGCTGCGCGTGATGACCAGACCCAGCCCCGTGCCCTGCACACCGCGCACCGCCGACCGTTGTGATCGGAAATACTTGGTAAACAAGCGCTCGACTTCGTCGGGCGTCATACCGATGCCGGTATCCAGGACGTTCCAGCGGATGCACGATGTGCCGTTATCTGAGACGACATCTGCACGGACCGTGATCTTGCCACCTTCGGGCGTGTACTTGGTGGCATTGCTGATCAGGTTGGTCAGCACCTGGATCAAACGGCCGCGATCACCGGTGACGGTTGGCAGACCCTCGCTGACTTCTACGACGAGTTCCTGGTTTTTGGCCGTGATCTCCTGTTCGAAGGCTTGCGTGGCTTCAGTGACGATCTCCGCCGGTGCTACGGGCCCTATCTCCAGCTTGAATCTGCCGCTCTCGAAGCGTGAGACATCCAGGAGATCCTGAACGATACGGTCCATCCGTCCGGTGTTACTGCGTACCACGTTGACGAACTGTGCCTGCTGTTCGTTGAGCGGTCCCCCTACGCCTTTGATCAGCAGGTCGGAATAGCCCTTTATGCTGGTCATCGGCTGCTTGAGCTCGTGGGAGACAAATGAGATGAACTGCGTCTTGGCGGCGTTGGCCTTCTGCACTTGCTCAAAGAGCCGTGCGTTGTCGATGGCGATCGCCGCGTGATCCGCCAGACGCTCGATCAACGCCACGTGTTCTTGCCCCCAAGTTTCCGAGTTCGCAGACTCCACCGCAATGGCACCGATGACGCGTGTCTCGCGTTTGATCGGGACGGTCAATTGTGCGGTCATACCTGGCTGAAGGTCGCAGTAATGGTCATTCGAGGTGACATCCGTCACCAGTGTCGTGCTGCCTTCTAATACCGTGTGCCCTATCAGCCCTTTGCTCAGGGGCCAGAGCTCCTCTTCGGAATACTGTTCCAGGTTGGTCTCGCTGTACCCCTTGTGAGCCAGGAAACGCAGCCCCTGCGTGCCGTTCTCGTCTTCTTGAAGCGCCGCAACAATCCCGACGGTCGCACCGGTGATGTGCAGGGCCCATTCCAGTGTCTGTTCCATCACAGCGTCATAGTCGAGCGTCGCGTTGAGCTGGCGGTCGATGTATTGAAGGGTCGTCAGCTCCTGTACGCGCGCCTGCAGGGCCTGGTCTGTGGTTGTGAATAACCGTGCATTCTCGATGGCGATGGCGGCCGGCGCGCCAAAGGAAAGCAAGAGCTCGCCGTTCTCTTGCGTGAAGCCCCGGCCTTCTTTGCGGTTGACCACCTCAAGGGCGCCGATGGTGCGTCCCCGCGCGTTGAGTGGTACAGCCAGGACCGAATCCGTTACGAATTCGGATTGCTCATCGAACCTCGGATACCACCGACTGTCTTTGCATGTGTCCTCACTGATTATCGGTCGGTTTTCCGAAAAAGCCGCCCCGGCGATGCCTTTGCCTGCCGGAACTCGCAATCCGACCAGATGCTTGCCGGTCGGTCCGCTCGAGATCCTGAAGACAAGGTCTCCGGTGTCCTCATCGAGCAGCAACAGCGAGCCGGCCTGCGCGTTCAGGAGCTCGGCTGCGTTGCGGACGACCAAGTTGAGCACTTCGTCGAGGTCGAGGCTTGATGCAAGCAGGGTTCCGATCTCATTGAGAGTCGCGAGTTGGCGTGCGCGTGACTCCAACCGACCGTGGAGCGCCTGACGCTCCAGGAAGGCCGCGGTGTACCCGGCAACGGCGATGAAGAGGTCCTCTTCGGCCTGCGTGAATCTGAGCGTCGGGGAGCTGGCCGAGATGATCATAATGCCGAAGCCGTGATTGGCGGACGTCAACGCTGTACCCATCCAGGCTTTTGCCCTGTTGGGGCCGGCGGGCTCGAGGCCTCGGTTGTGGCACTCCTCTACATAGTCATCGGTTCGGATCGTGGTGTTGTTCTTGAGGATGATGCCGGTGAGCCCTTCGTCGGCCGACCAGCGAAAGTCCGGATGCCTGCGCTCATCGTCCTCGACATAGAACGTGAAGCTAAGCTCTCTATCGTCAGGATCGACCATCGCGACGCCGAAGCTGGGAACTCGCAGCACGCGCTTGAGCTGTGTGTAGATGAGTTCCATCAGAGTGTCGGCATCCATGGTGAAGTTCACGGCTTGCGAGATCCAGTAGAGGACCTGCAGTTCCTCAGCGCGATTCCCCTCGGCTTCCACAAACGCCACGTGTCGGATCGCGAGTGCCGCGGGCAGGCATAATGCCTGGAGGAAGCTCAACTGACCTCGGGAGTAGCTCTGGCTTTCCCTGGGTCTGCCCAGAGCGATCCACCCGGGTTTTCCCAGCGGGATCACGACCTGGATCTGTTGATCGCGCAGTAGGTCGGCTTGCTCACCTGGGGGGATTCTGTCGCAAGAGATGGGCACGGCGACTGCCTGGCGCATGATCCATTCCACGAAGCTGTGAGTTGAGGAGAGCACCGACTCTTCACCGGTGGCGCGGTATCCCTGGCTGCGCGGGTCGTACAGTGTTGTTTGCTGGGATGTCGGGTGGACTGCCAGGGCAATCTGCTCGTGCAGGGCTCTGAGGATGGCCGCCTGCCCCTCGCCGGAAGCATCGGCCTTCTGAACCGCTGCGATGGCCCCCGGTGCGGCTACGCTCAGTGACGATCGCCGGGCTATGGCACGTCCTACAGCGTGGACTGCGCGCCGCGCCATTTCGAGGGCGCCAGCCAACACCACGGCTGTGATGACCAGGTTCAGGGCGCTGGTGAGGGCCAGTTCGTTGAGCACCAACATTAGCAGCCACAGGATGGGGGAGGCCAACAGCAGTGGGATCAGCCAGGCTGCCCACGTGTGAAGCTCTGTTTGAGTTTGATCGCTAAGGATGTCTTCGACAGCTTCCGATGCCGGTGACTCTATGCCCATATCTTAGCCTTTACCTTTGCGGGCCGCCTAAGTGAATTCTAGCACGGTTGGCAGATCACTGCAATTGGTATGATACGAGGTCGCCGTATGGAGTCTTGAGCGGCGTGAGTCGGAAACGATCGTAGACCACAATTGCGTATTGGCTCGGCTGCACGTCCAGGCCTACCACCGGATGCGGGTCGCGGACCACTTGGTTGCGTACGACCCACTTGAGTGTGGGAATCGCGCCCAAGCCGGGCTGCATGTCGTGAACGCCAAGCCACGTCCCGTCAGTGTCAAGGAACCGAGTACTGATGGCATAGTCCTGCTGCAGCGGTTTCGACGTTAACCACCTCAATGTCAGCAGGGTGGTCCCGGATGCCGGGCCGGCGTCGTAGGCTGTTATCTGGTCGTCGATGAGAAGGAGCTCGTTGCCATACGGAAGATAGCGTTCGCCACGGCGCGGCCCGGGCAGCGGGAGGCTCAGCAGCTTCGCGGCGGTGCCGTCTTCCCTCATCAGAGTTAGGTCGAGGCTTGCTGTTGAGCTGAGTGGCAGGCGCACGGTCTGGCAATCTCCGAGCTGCAGTCGATCGACCTGAGCCCGGTTCTCGCCTGCCTGGACCACCAGCGGCTGACCAGGCCCACACCAATGGAGGTAGGCTGTCACAGCATCGCTGCCTGCAACGTCATAGTCGATGCCGCGCAGGTAAGGTCCCGATGGCGAGGCCAGTCCGGGCCAGGCGCGTCGGGTCGGCAGTCTGGGGTAGGTGCAATCGGCGGCAACCGGTGGCAGCGAACTGGTGCCCATGTCCTGAAACGCGCCGTCCACCACGGTGTAGACGCTTACCGTGGGATAGATCTCGAGGGAGCATTGGTCGATGGGTAGCTGGTGTGTCAACCGGGCGAAGCGGATCTCGCCCGGACCAGTGTCGCTGCCCAGAGCCTGGTCCGCGGCGGAGAGCAAGGTATTCCCGTCACCCCGTATGCGCGTGGCCAATGAGGGCTGCGGGTCCTGTGGCCCCATCGCCTGCCACGCGATCTGGAGTTCTAGCGTGGCACCGGGCGCCGGCTCCCCTGACCAGCGGAAACCCAAGAGCTGCACTGATCCCAGAGCCGCATCAACTTCGGTGAAGCCGAGCTCGGCGGGCAGCGCTGACAGCGGTCGAGGGTAGAGCCGGAATCCTCCGCCCACCGGCGCAAAGGTCCAGTCCTCCCACAGGTAGTAGTGTGTCGTGAAGATCGGGTTGTCGGCAGCTTCGCCGGCCCTCAGTCGCCAGACGTCCTCATACGCTAGCTCGTCCTCAGGGCCAACGTACTTCACGTCCGCCATCGTCCCCAGCTGCTCGGTTTCCTGCAGGACCCACAGTGGGGTTGCCCAGCGCCAGTCGGCGAGGATCGTCGCATCTTCCGTCGCCGAGGTTAGAAGGGGTTCGACATAGTCGCGAATTGAGCTGTCAGCAGCGAGTTCCGCGAAGTCTCTCAGACGTGCTGGGATGCGGCCGGCGAGCAAGAGCAAGACGGCTGCGGTCAACAATCGTTCGGTGATCTGTCTTTGATGGAGGGCACGCCGTGCATTGGTGAGCAGCGCTGCCACGCCCAGCCCGAGGCTGAGTGCCATCGGGGTGTAGGCCGGCATCAGGTATTCGATCGTCTGCGGCGCCCGGTAGGTGATCGTGACGAGGGTCATAACGACCCAGGGAACGAAGAGTGCAAGCGCAATCCGTGAATCTCGCCATGTGATGTAGAGCCAGGCGGCAGCTATCCCCAGGAGCATCAGGGGCGAAAATTGCATCTTGAAGAGGCTGGGCAGGATAGGGAGTCGCAAGGTGAGGTTTCTCAGCGTGGCGAACGCGAACATATCGCCGCCGAATCCGCGGGCCAGGACGTGATCCCAGAACCCCTGCCACGTGGCGAGACCAGCAGGGGCCAGCGGGGTCCCGGGCATGCTGCCGCGCAGGGGAAGATAGAGTTGGGGCACTGCCCAGGCCACAGCCATCATCAGGCCCGGCCTCAACCATAACGCCGGCTGCAGCGGGAGCCGCGGTGTCAGGAGTAGCAGCGTTAGCGCCCAGCCAATGGCCACAAAGGCCAGAGAGGGGTGGTGGCCTATGCCCAACCCGGTCGCCAGTCCCAGGCTGATGAGCGCGCGTTGTTGCCGGCTCGGGTCATCCTTGGCGGCTTGATAGGTGGCGAGCGCCAGATATCCCCACGCCGTGAACAGCATTGTTGGCATGCGAATATTGGCGATGGTGGCCTGTGCCCAGAAGGTGGCTGCCGTGCCGAGGGCCAACACGGCGGCGATCCCGCCCACGCTGCCTGGAACCCGTTCCATTCCCAATTCTCTTGCCCAATGCTGGACACACTTCAGGCAGAGGAGCAACGTGGTGGCTGCCAGCGCAGCGCTGAGCAGACTGACCCTGAAGGGCAGGGCGCCCAGTGGTATGAGGCGTGACCAGAGCGCACTGACCACCGTGTATAGGGGATATCCCGGCGGATGGCCGATCCCCCATCCGGCAGAGATGAGCTGGAATTCACCGCCGTCCGCCGGCAGGACGTCGCGAGCGGTGGTAGCGGCGTAGACAAGGAATGCAGCCAGCCAGACGCCGACTTCAGCCTTGGCGCGCCCCGCCAGGGGCGCGATTCTCTGTGACGTGCGTGTGGCCCTTGCGTCAGTCACGTGTTGCCCCGGGCTTCGCCGCGGTGGTGCGTGCATCCCCACAGTCGATAGCGTGGCGGGCAGTGGCTACTTCGAAAATAACCCGATACTCGCTGGGGCCGGCGCTTGTCTCGAAGCAGAAAGTCCAATGGCTCTGCGGACCGCGTGCATCAGAATGCCCACATCTTGCCCGCTCTGCTCCGAGGCCTCCCATGTGCGCAGCGGCTGTTGTGGGCAAACTGGTGAGAACTTGCGCTAAGATGCGGGCAAGATGCCCGCGGTCCAAGATAGCAGACTGCACTGCTACTATTCCGAAAATAACCCCCGCCCGCTCCGTCATTCTGAGCGAAGCGTAGCGGAGTCGAAGAATCTCTCGTCTGCACACGCGCGAGATCCCTCGGCTCCGCAGACTCCGCTCGGGATGACGGTGCTGCGAACCCATTTTCATCCTG
>Ga0114918_10002713_pt1 | contig 15792 bp, 13 predicted proteins | sample LantaG_FD_87015 | JGI IMG/M metagenome (GOLD analysis project Ga0114918, IMG submission 87015) | Deep subsurface microbial communities from Baltic Sea to uncover new lineages of life (NeLLi) - Landsort_02402 metaG | ecosystem: Environmental > Aquatic > Marine > Oceanic > Sediment | place...
GTTTCGAGCTTTCTCGCATGGCCAACTTCATTCGCCGCGCTTTGGAGGAGCATTATGGCTGCGTCCGAGAGATCGTCGCGCCTGCCGCGCCTCTATTATGAAAATTTGGATCTACTGAGACTATCCGACTACCAGACTATGCTGGAGGCGAATGGACGTGAGTGAACCCGGAGTGTTGGAAGGCGCGTTTTTCCTGGACGGCGACACGGCCGTTGCCGAGGGGGCCATCTGTGCTGGGTGCCGCTTCTTTGGCGGCTATCCTATCACGCCGGCCACTGAGATCGCCGAACGGATGGCGGCTCGGCTGCCTGAGGTCGGCGGCGTCTTCATCCAGATGGAGGACGAACTGGCCTCGATGAACGCGGTGGTCGGTGCGGCGTGGGGTGGGGCGCGGGCGATGACTGCCACCTCAGGCCCCGGTTTCAGCCTGATGCTGGAGAATATCGGCCTGGCGATTATGACCGAAACTCCCTGCGTGGTAGTCAACGTGCAGCGAGGTGCTCCGTCCACGGGACTTCCCACGCTGACTAGCCAGGGTGACATGATGCAGGCCAGGTGGGGTTCCCACGGTCATTATGAGATAATCGCCCTTGCTCCCGGTTCACCGCAGGAGGCATTCGACCTGACCATCCGCGCCTTCAACCTGGCCGAGAAGTACCGCACGCCGGTGCTGGTGATGAGCGACGGGGCGGTGGGTCACATGACCGAGAGGGTGGTCATCCCGCCGGCGGAGGAAATCCCCCTCTACCTGTGGCGCAAGCCCCGGCAGCCGCCCGGCCCCGACTTTCTTCCTTACGCGCCGGATGAGGACGGCGTGCCGCCTTTCCCGATCGCGGGGCTGGGCTACCGCGTCCACATGACCGGCCTGACCCACGACGAGCGCGGGTATCCGGTTGTGACGGCGGCGCAGCAGGCGAAACTCATCCCGCGCCTCATCGCCAAAATCCGCGACAACCGGCACGACATCATTGAACTGGTCGAGGATGGCGTTGATGACGCGGAGGTCGTGGTCGTCTCCTACGGTATCTCGGCCCGCACGGCGCTTCTGCCGGTGCAAATGGCGCGGGAGGAAGGGCTGCGCGTGGGGATGCTCAAACTGGTGACGGTGTGGCCCTTTGCCGAGGAGCGCGTCCGTGAACTGGCGAAGCGGGTCAAAACATTCGTCGTGCCGGAACTCAACATGGGGCAGATCGTGCTGGAGGTTGAGCGGTGCGCGGCCGGCCAGGCGCGTGTCATCCTGGTGCCTCATCCCGGCGGCGACATCCACGATCCGGTGGACATTCTGGACGCGATCCGCGAGGCAGCGCGGTAGGAGGGAGTGGAGATGGAAGACGAACTGGCGGGCGTGCCGACAGTGGAGGAGATCAAACGACATCCGATGGATGAACTGTTGCGCACGGAGCGACTGCCGCACATCTGGTGCCCCGGCTGCGGGCTGGGCACGGCACTGAGTTGCTTTGTCAGCGCGCTGATGCGCTCAGGGCTCGATTTGGACAAGGTGGCGATAGTTTCCGGCATCGGCTGCACCGGCCGGGTGGCCGGCTACCTGCGACTCGACGGCTTTCACACGACCCATGGCCGGGCTATTCCCTTCGCCACGGGTCTCAAACTGGCCAACCCGGAACTCAAAGTCATCGTTTTCTCCGGCGATGGAGACCTGGTCGCCATCGGCGGCAATCACTTGATTCACGCCGCCCGCCGCAATATGGACCTCACGGTCATCTGCGCCAACAACTTCAACTACGGGATGACGGGCGGGCAGGCGGGGCCGACGACGCCGATGGGGGCTCGCACCAGCACCTCGCCTCGGGGCAACCTGGAGCATCCTTTCAACATTCCCAATCTGGTTTCTGCTGCTGGCGCGACCTACGTGGCCCGCTGGACGGTGCTCCATGCCCGGCGGTTGGAACGTTCCATCTACAAGGCGTTGCTCAAGCCAGGCTTCAGCGTCGTCGAGGTCATCTCTCCCTGTCCCACGCTCTTCGTGCGCTTCAACCGGAAGAGATTGGAAGGTGGGGATATCCTGAAGTACTATCAGAAGCACAGCGTTATCCGCCACGACGCCAAACCGTGGGAGGTGGACGTCGAACTGGGCGGGGAGATCGTCTGCGGCGAGTTCGTGGACATCGAGCGGCCCACTTTCCAGGACCGTCTGCGGGAGATGTACGGCGAGTTGCGTCCCTGTGAGGATCTGGGACTGCTGCACCGCCCTTCCGCAGAAGCGACTACTTCCTTCGAGGTGGAGATAGCGTTGGGGGAGGAGAAGCCCGCCGCCGTGCCGACCAAAGTCAAACCGCACACTGTTGCCGGTGCCGGTCAGGCCGAGGTGCGGTTGGGTGGGTTTGGCGGACAGGGTATTATCCTGTCCGGGAAGATTGTTGGCAAGGCGGCAGCGCTATATGATGGGCGGGAGGCGACGCTGACCCAATCTTACGGTCCCGAGTCGCGTGGTGGGGCCTGCAGCACTGCGCTTATCATCTCCGACGGCGCGATTCTGTACCCCCGCGTCACCCGCCCGGCGGTGATGGTGCTTATGTCGCAGGAAGCCTATACCACCTACCACGGCCAATTAATTAGGGATGGATTGCTCTTAGTGGATGCTGACCTGGTGGAGCCTGATCCGGCTGCTGGTCAGCACATCGTCCCCATCCCTGCGACCCGCATCGCCGAGCACGAACTGGGGCGGCGAATCGTGGCCAACATCGTCATGCTGGGGGCGCTGACCGCGCTCAGCGATGTGGTGTCAGAAGAGGCTATGCGCAAGGCCGTTCTCGACAGCGTGCCCAAGGGGACGGAAGAGTTGAACATGCAGGCGTTCCAGCGAGGGTACGAGTACGCCAGCGCGATGCTCGGCGGGGGGGCCGACGCCTGAACCGTAGTCAGGTAGTCAATATCAGCACCGTTAAGCCTCCCGCAGGTTCTGAACCTGCGGGAGGCTTAAGTAGTGACCACTGGCCCAAAGCCGCGTTTTGTGGGATAATGCAGTCCTGAAGGAGGTACGGGCGCGGTCACCGCGCCCGTACAGGCAAACGAATGAATGCACCGGATGCTGTAGAGATTGTGGAGGAGAAAAAGGCCCGCGCCAGACGCCGCCTCCCGCGTGGACATGTGACCGTCTTCCCCAATTGGTGCAAGGGCTGTGGGCTGTGCGTCGAGTTCTGCCCGGCCTCGGTGCTGGAGCAGGGACCCGACGGGCGGGTCATCGTGGCCCACCCGGAGAAGTGCACCGCCTGCCGCTGGTGTGAACTGCACTGCCCGGACTTCGCTATCTTCGTGACGGACATCGAGCCGGAGGAGGAGGCGGAATGACTATGAGCCTGACTGCGAAGGGGCTCCTTCCCGCATCGGGGGGGCTGGGTGGGGGAGGCGATGACGCTGACAGGGCTACAAGGCTCCCCCCCGCATCGGGGGGGCTGGGTGGGGGAGGCGATGACGCTGGCAGGGCTACAAGTCTCCCCCCCGCATCGGGGGGGCTGGGGGGGGTACTGATGCAAGGCGACGAAGCCTGCGCCGAGGGGGCCATCGCTGCCGGCTGCCGTTTCTTCGCTGGCTACCCCATCACCCCGGCCACCGAGATAGCCGAAGTCCTGGCCCGACGGTTGCCCCAGGTGGGTGGCAAATTCATCCAGATGGAGGACGAGATCGGTTCTATCGCCGCCGTCATCGGCGCGTCGGTGGGTGGGGCCAAGGCGATGACCGCCACCTCCGGCCCCGGCTTCAGCCTGATGCAGGAAAACATCGGCTACGCGGCGATGGCCGAGATTCCCTGCGTCGTCGTGGACGTGCAGCGGCTAGGGCCCTCCACCGGTCGCCCTACCAGCCCTTCTCAGGGGGACGTGATGCAGGCCCGCTGGGGCACCCATGGCGACCATCCCATTATCGCCCTTTCTCCTTCGTCCGTCCGCGAGACCTTTGATCTGACAGTACAGGCGTTCAACTTCTCCGAACGGTACCGCACGCCGGTGATCCTGCTGATGGACGGGGTGATCGGCCACATGCGGGAGCGCGTCGTCCTGCCCGATCCGGAGACTATCGAACGGGTGGAACGGCCAGGCACGACGGTGCCGCCGGAGTGGTACAAGCCTTTCGAAAACTTCCCCGCCGATGTCTTCCACGCCGACGTGCCGCCGTTGGTGCCTTTTGGCGAGGGCTACCGCTACCACATCACCGGCCTGCACCACGACGAGCGGGGGTATCCAACCAACCGGCTGGACGAGATCCAGCCCTGGCTGGAGCGGATCTTCCGCAAGATTGATTGCAGTCTTTCAGATATCCTGCTCTACGATGAGGATGGCATTGAGGATGCCGAGACACTGGTCATCGCTTACGGTTCGACGGCGCGCTCGGCCCGCTACGCCGTCGAGGTGGCGCGGGAGCGGGGGCACAAAGTCGGCTTCCTTAAGCTCAAGACTATCTGGCCCTTTGCCGAGGAGGTCGTGGAGCACGCCGCCGCCCGGCTGCACCGCGTCGTGGTGCCGGAGATGAACCTGGGCCAACTGGCGCTGGAGGTGGAGCGGGTGTTGGGGCGGCACAAAGTGCGCCGCGTCAACCGGGCCGATGGCGAGATGATCCAGCCCGCTGAGATACTGGCCGCCATTGAGAATAGGGAGTAAGAAGTAGGGACTGGTAGAAATGAAAAGACCGCAGCGTGAGTCACGCGTCCACGAAAAGTACCTGCGCCACAGTAAGAAGTTCCCGAACGTCTGGTGTGCTGGCTGCGGCATCGGCATCGTCATGGGGGCCATCGTCCGGGCGGTGGATGGGTTACAATTGGATAAGAACGACGTGGCGATGATCTCCGGCATCGGCTGCACGGGGCGGATGCCAGTCTACGTGGACTTCAACACGATGCACACCACCCACGGCCGGGCGCTGGCCTTCGCCACCGGGCTGAAGATGGTACGGCCGGAGATGAAGGTGATCGTGGTGATGGGGGACGGGGACGCGCTGGCTATCGGCGGCAACCACTTTATCCACGCCGCCCGTCGGAACATCGGGCTGACTGCCATCGTGGTCAACAACTTCACCTACGGGATGACTGGCGGCCAGTACTCGCCCACTACACCCATCGGCGTGCGGGCGGCGACCGCCCCCTACGGCCACATTGAGCAGCCCTTCCCCGTCGCCGAGTTGGCGGTGGCGGCCGGGGCTGCCTTCGTCGCTCGCAGCACAGTCTACCATGTGCGGGAACTGGAGAGATACATCGCCCAGGCGGTTACCAAGGAGGGCTTCGCGTTGGTCGAGGCGGTGACTTATTGTCACACGACGCTGGGCCGGATCAACCACTGGGGCACCGCGCCCGACATGATGCGTCGCCTCAAGGAGCAAGGCGTTACGCTCAAACAGGCCGAGAAGATGAGCGAGGAGGAAAAGCGCGGGAAGATCACGCGCGGTGTGTTCGTGGACCGGGACATCCCGGAGTACACGCGGCTCTACGATCAGATCATTGAGCAGGCGCAGGAAGACCCCTCCCCCGGCCCCTCCCCTGCGAGGGGAGGGGAGGAAGACCTCTCCCCCGGCCCCTCCCCTGCGAGGGGAGGGGAGGAAGACCCCTCCCCCGGCCCCTCCCCTACGAGGGGAGGGGAGGGAGACCTCTCCCCCGGCCCCTCCCCTACGAGGGGAGGGGAGGGAGATCTCTCCCCCGGCCCCTCCCCTGCGAGGGGAGGAGGGGGAGTGGCTTGATGGCGAGGCGCTACGAGGTGCGATTGGCCGGTACCGGCGGACAGGGGGCTATTCTGGCCGGCATCCTGCTGGCCGAGGCGGCTATACGGGACGGTAAGAACGTGGCCCAGACCCAGTCGTATGGGCCTGAGGCGCGGGGCGGGGCCAGCCGGTCGGAAGTGGTGATCTCCAGTGGGGAGATTCACTACCCCAAAGTGATCCAGGCCGACATCACGCTCTGTATGAGCCAGGAGGCATGCGATCGGTACGGCGGGCAGATGCGCAGGGACGGGCTATTGATTCTGGATGCGGATCACGTCACCCGCGCGCCGACGACGCGGGCAGTGCGCGTGCCGATGACCACCCTGGCGCGAGACGTGACGGGGCGGGAGATTGTCGCCAACGTGGTCGGCCTGGGGCTGCTGGCGGGGCTGTCTGGGATCGTGTCGCGGGAGGCGCTGGAGGCGGCGGTGCGGGATCGTGCTCCGCGAGGGACGGCGGATATCAACCTGAAGGCGCTGACGGCGGGGTACGGAGCGGCGGAGCGGATAAGAGGAGAGCGTGGATAAGGTAGGGGCAGGGTAATCCTTCCTGCCCCTACTCAATGCCCAATCGCGCCCTGCGGCGCTCCCGCTCCCAGGCAGGCATCTCTGCCTCCTCCTTATCCACCAGCACCGCCCGCAGTTCGAAGATCTGGTCGCGCAACAAGGCGGCCTTCTCGAACTCCAGTGCCTGGGCTGCGGCCTTCATCTGTTTCTCCAACTCTTTGATCAGGCGGGCCAGTTCACCTTTGGGCAGTTGGGCCAGGCTCAGCCCCTGTTCGGGCGGCGCTGCCGTGGTGGCCCGCATCCGGTCGGTCAGGTCATGGATTTCCTTCACGATGGTGGCGGGTACGATGCCGTGTTCCTCGTTGTACTTCATCTGGATCTTCCGTCGCCGCTCCGTCTCCTGTATGGCCCGCTTCATTGAGGCGGTGATGCGGTCGGCGTACATGATGGCTGTGCCGTGGACGTGGCGTGCTGTCCGGCCCATAGTCTGTACGAGGGCCGTATCGGAGCGCAGGAAGCCCTCCTTGTCAGCGTCGAGGATGGCGACCAGACTCACCTCCGGCAGGTCCAGCCCCTCCCGCAGCAGGTTGATTCCCACCACCACGTCGTAGGCCCCCAGCCGCAGGTCCCGCAAAATCTCCACTCGCTCGATGGTTTGAACCTCGCTGTGGAGGTAGTGCACCTTGATGTCCAGTTCGCGCAGGTAGTCGGCCAGGTCCTCGGCCATACGCTTGGTCAGCGTGGTGACCAGCACGCGCTCACCCCGCGCCACCCGCTCATTGATTTGTCCCACCAAATCGTCCACCTGCCCCTTCACCGGCTTGACGATGACCTGAGGGTCCACGATGCCGGTGGGGCGGATAATCTGCTGTACCACCTGCTCTGAATGTTCCAACTCGTAGAGGCCGGGAGTGGCGGAGGTGTATAGGATCTGGTTGGTGCGGGCCTCAAATTCCTCGAAGGTGAGCGGGCGGTTATCCAGCGCCGAGGGGAGGCGGAAGCCATACCCGACCAGCACCTCTTTGCGGCTGCGGTCGCCGTGGTACATCCCGCGCACCTGGGGGATCGTCATGTGCGATTCGTCCACGACGAGCAGATAGTCGCCCGGGAAGTGGTCCATCAGCGTCCACGGGGACGAACCGGGCGGACGCTGCTCCAGATGGCGGGAGTAGTTCTCAATACCGGAGCAGTAGCCGATCTCACGTATCATCTCGATATCGTACCGGGTGCGCTGCTCCAATCGCTGCGCTTCCAGGAGTTTCCCCTGGGACTTCAGTTCGGTCAATCGCTGCTCCAGTTCGGCTTCGATGTCTGCCAGCGCCTGTTCCCGTTTGTCCTCTGGGGTGATGAAGTGCTTGGCGGGGAAGATCTGCACCTCGTCCAATTCGGCCAGCACCTCGCCGGTGAGGGGGTCAACCTCGGTGATGCGCTCGACCTCGTCCCCCCAGAAGCCGATGCGGTAGGCGGTCTCGCCGTAGGCCGGCACTACCTCCAGTGTGTCGCCCCGCACGCGGAAGGCCCCACGCTTCAGATCAAAGTCGTTCCGCTCGTAGTGGATGCCGACCAGGTGACGGAGAAGTACCTCGCGGCGATGTCGCTCTCCCCTCGCCAGCTTGATCACGACGCGCCCCCACTCCTGGGGATCGCCGATGGAGTAGATACAGGAGACGGAGGCGACGATGATGACGTCTTTGCGGGAGAATAGAGCGGTCGTGGCGGCCAGCCGCAGCCGTTCGATCTCCTCGTTGATGTCGGCGTCTTTCTCGATGTAGAGGTCATGCCTGGGCAGATAAGCCTCCGGCTGGTAGTAATCGTAGTAGGAGACGAAGTACTCGACGGCGTTGTGGGGGAAGAACTCGCGGAACTCGGCGTAGAGTTGTGCGGCGAGGGTCTTGTTGTGGACGAGGACGAGGGTGGGTTTCTGCACCTGCTCAATGACCTTCGACACGACGTAGGTTTTCCCTGTGCCGGTGGCACCGAGCAAGGTCTGGTGCTTATAGCCTTTGCGGAGTCCCTCCACCAGCGCGGCGATGGCCTCCGGCTGGTCGCCAGTGGGCCGGAAGTCGGAGACGAGTTTAAACCTGGGCATATTGCTCTCCTGATAGAACGTCAGTTCGGTTGCATTATACATCAGATCGGGGTGGTGTGCCAGATTTGACAACCAGGGCGGTTGTGTGGTATGGTATGCCAACATTATCTCGTTTTGTGGGAGGTAAAGGTGACTCAGCAGAAAATTCAGGCCGTGCCGGTGGCGCTGATCGGGTTGCTTGGCACAATATTGACGGTCTGCAGCGGGTTGACCGGTGCAGGTGTCAGTGCCTGCGTGGCGATCCGCCAGGTCAAGGCAGGAATGCAGCAAGTGGAACTTACTGCACCGAACAGCGATCAGGCTTTGACCGTGGACACGCGACAGATCGTGGTTTCCTACGAAGAGGCAACGGGGCTCGACTCGAGTGCGCACTATGTCGCTCCAGAATTGGGCTTCGTGCTGGCTCAGCCCCGCGAAGGGTGGAGTGGGGTGGAGGAAATGACCTATCGTGACCTCTTCGTCGAACGAGGGTCGCACACGGGTTCGATGTGGGATGAGCAGCCAGTGCGACGTATCCGCTACGGGGAGCCAGTTCAGGTTCAGTACCGCGAGGGGTCAGAGGTAAACGGGTTTCCGGTGGATGCGGAGATGTTGCGTCTTACCTATGGCACCGACGCCTTTCAATTCTCCAACGAGATCACGGTCCTTGCTCTCGATAAGGAGGTGACCGCTGGCTACACGCTGGCCGGGGTGGCGCTGGACTGGGGATCAGTATATCGTAGTGGTGCAAATCGCATCGTCGCCAACGAGGGCAGCGACTATATCCTGATGCAGACCTCGTGGCAGGTGCGGGGTGTGCAGGTGGATGGGCGAGATAGCGATCTCTCCGTTGAACGGTGGGCATTGTTCGCTGAGGGGCCGCAGAATTACTACGTGGTCGAGGTTGTCTATCTTCCGCAGGCGGGCCAGCCGGTGCAGGTGTGGGAAGACCTGCAGGCGTACATCAACTCGTTCCGCGTGATTCGGTGAGGTCGCGCCGCATACTTTTGGCAACTTGCTTATGAATCGTCGCAGTGTGTGCGTGCTCTTTGCCGGTGTCCTCGCCGCTATTGGGCTCTGCATCGGTGTGGGTGGGCTGGCGTTCGCGAGCGGGGCTTACAGCCGCTACTACGCTGGTCGCATCTATCCCGGCGTCAGCGTCTACGGCGTGAACCTGGGCGGGTTGACTGTGGACGAGGCCGCCGCCGCCCTTCAGCCGGCGTTCCCTGACCCGGCCACGCTGCCGCTCACGCTGCGTGATGGGGAGCACATCTGGAGCCGCTCCTGGGTCGACCTGGGGCTTCACCTCGATGCACTGGCGACGGCTCGCCTGGCCTACCGGGTGGGGCGCGAGGAGATACCTGAGAAGCGGTATGCCGTCCAACTGCAAGCATTCGTCGCTGGCTGGCCCCTCGCCCCCGTCGTTGTGCTCCCCGACCCGGCCCAGGCCACTGCCGCGCTCCAGGCGCTGGCCCCCCAGGTGTTCGTGCCGCCGGTGGACGCTGGCCTCCTCATCCGGCCCAGCGGCGTCACCCCGGTGCCGGCCCAGGCAGGGCAGGGACTGGATGTGGAGGCGACCGTCGCTGTGCTCCAGCATGCGGTCGGCGTTGGCCCCGATGGGTTGGTGATGGAACTGCTGATGCAGCCTGTCGCCCCGGCCATCGGTGACGCTGGCCCGGCGCAGGCTCAGGCCGAGGCGCTGCTCTCGCGCCCGTTCACGCTCATCGCCGACGACCCTCTGGCTGGCTTCCGCGCGACCTGGGCAGTGGAGCCGGAGGCGGTGGCGGAGTGGCTGATTGGGCAACCCGTCGAGGACGGTGACGGTGCCCGGCTGGTGCTGACGGTGCAGGAGGAGGCCGTCCGCGCCTACCTGGACGGTCTAGGTAGGGGCGCGGTCACCGCGCCCCTACCCGACGAGGTTGCGCTCGACGTCGGGGGGACGGTGCCTGCAGTGCGGGCGGCGGTGGAGGCCGGGGAGAGCCAGGTCACCGTCGCGCTGGCGCATTCGCCGCACACCTACACTGTGCAACCAGGTGATACGTTGATGTCGGTGGCGCGGGCGCACGGCTTCCCCGTATGGCGGTTGACCGAGGCCAATCTGGGCCTGGAGCCGGGCGAATTGTGGCCCGGTCAGCGGGTTGTCATCCCCTCGGTGGACGTGCTCTTCCCGCTGCCGCTCATCACCGGCCGGCGCATCGTGATAGACATCTCCGACCAGCATCTCTACGCCTACGAGGGGGATACGCTGGTCTACGACTTCCTATGCTCGACAGGCATTGCCTCCTCGCCGACCCTCACGGGCACGTTCCAGGTGTTGAGCAAGGAGGAGAACGCCTACGCCTCCAGTTGGGACCTGTGGATGCCTCACTTCCTGGGGATTTATCGCTCCGGGCCCGATTTCACCAACGGCGTCCACGCGCTGCCGACTCTCTCCAGCGGTACCCAGTTGTGGGAAGGCTACCTGGGCCGCCCGGTCTCCTACGGCTGTGTCGTCATCGGCGTGGATGAGGCCGCCCTGCTCTACAGGTGGGCTGAGTTGGGCACGCTGGTGGTGATACAGGATTAGCGGTCAGCAGCCAGCGGTTGGCCGTTAGCAGTCAGCCATTAGCCAATTAGTCGTTAGCGACCGACTGGCTGGATACTGGATACTGGATGCTCCTTGCTTCATGTCTCTTGCCCCCTGCCCCCCATTTGGGCTCTGAGTTTGTCATTTGTCATTTGCTCATTGTTCATTGCATTTGGTATCTTTATCCCATTGACTAAAATTCCTGCAAATCTTATAATTGCTAAAGAACAGAACAATTGTGAGATCCATCATAATTCGTCCGCAGCGATGCGACGACTGCTTGTCTAAGAGGGTGTCTGAGAAATGCTTGTGGTGACGACTTTAGTCGTTCATTGCAGGTGTTACCGGGCCGGGAAACGACTGAAGTTGTTACTACGGATGCCCAATCCTGGGTTTCTAGACACGCTAAGGAGGAAGCGAAAATGTCCGAGATCAAGATCTTGACTACCGGGCAGGCTGCCAGGCACTGTCACGTTTCCCAGGCAACCATCGTCAACTGGATCAAGAAAGGCAAACTCAAGGCCTATGCCACGCCGGGTGGCCATCACCGCATCTTATTGCCTGATTTCCTGTCCTTCCTGGAGATCTACGGGATGCCCGTGGATTCGACGCTGACGACATCATCTTGACTACGGGTACTGATCGTGGGCGACGGCCTGCACACTGCGATGCTGGCATAGACTCTTCAGGGGGGTGGGCGCTTCGACGTCACTCGGACGGGCGACGATTACGAGGCCAGTGCGCAGGTGGTGCGCCTTGAGCCCGACGCTGTGGTGCTCGATATGACGAGCACGACGCTGGACTGCCTGGCTCTGTGCCGGTGGTTGCGCACCTCTCCAGAGGGAGAGGCGATCTCTGTGCTGGCTGTGGGTAGTCCAGGGGATGAGGAGGCGGCATGGGCCGCCGGTGCCGACGCCTACGTACCCAGTGATGCCGCCTCCGGCGGGCTAGAGGCGGAATTGGGAACACTGCTCGAATCGCGATAAAACGGTTGTCGCTGCAACCGGAGGCTGGACCGGCGCGCAGACGCCTCAGACCAGACTGGAGGCATGCCGCTGATGTTAGCGAGGGAGAATCCACTGTGGCCCGTGAAACCATCCTCATCGTCGAAGACAATCTGCTCAACCGCAAACTGGTAGAAGCGGTCCTCAAGCCCCTCGGCTATTGTCTGTTGATCGCCGTGGACGGCGCGGAGGCCATCGAGATCGCCACCCGCGAGCGGCCGGACCTCGTCCTGATGGACATGCAATTGCCCAAAGTAAGCGGGTACGATGCTACCCAGGCCCTGAAGTCGCAGCCGGAGACCGCGCACATCCCTATTGTGGCCCTCACAGCCTGCGTGATGGCGGATGAGCACGAGCGAGCGCTGGCGGCTGGCTGCGATGGCTATATCACCAAGCCGGTTGACACCCGCGCTTTGCCGGGCCAGGTGAGGCAGTACATGGATTCACTGGGGGAAAGAACAGGAGGGTAGAGTCCGATGCCCAAGACGAATCCGGTCAAGGAACGAACTCGTGGTCAAGGGTGGACACGAGGTGGCGCTGCTGACCGAAGTAAGGGGGCAACATAATGAGGATAGAATTCAAGGGACAAGAAGAAAAATACAAGATTACGGTGATGGCTATCCTTTTGGCCAGCGCTTGCGCTCTCACATATTACTTCCATACGATACTTGGAGTCGGCACCGTTTTCAGCCACTTCTTCTATATTCCAATTATCCTAGCATCTCTTTGGTGGAGAAGGAAATGTCTAGTCGTGGCTGTGTTTTTGGCGGGATTGCTGATTCTTGGCCGCATTTTCCTTAGATCAGATGTGATGAATGCCGATGATTATCTTCGAGCTCTCATGTTGGTAGTTGTTGCCTTTGTAGCTGCTGTGTTAAGTGAGCAGACTGCGAAGGCGGAGGAAGCGCTGCGGGAGACGCGGGACTACCTGGAGAACCTGCTTGGCTATGCCAACGCTCCTATCATCGTCTGGGACCCGGCGTTCAGGATCACCCGGTTCAACCATGCCTTCGAGCGCCTGACGGGACGCAGTGCCGGCGAGGTCGTGGGCGCGCCGCTCAATGTTCTCTTTCCCGACGATGGACGAGAAGAGGCGATGGCCTACATCCACCGCGCGGTGATGGGAGAACGATGGGAGGCCGTGGAGATTCCTATCCTGCGTGTGGACGGAACGGTGCGGATCGTGCTGTGGAACTCGGCGACTCTATACGCCGCAGACGGCACGACGGTCATTGCCACCATTGCCCAGGGGCAAGACGTCACCGAGCGCAAGCGGGCGGAGCAGGAGATCCGGCAGCGCGCTGCCCAATTGGAAGCGCTGCGGCAGGTGGGGCCGGAACTCGCCGTCCAGTTGGACCTGGACACCCTTCTCCGCTCCATTGCCTCGCGGGCGGTCGAACTGCTGGGGGACACCTCAGGCGGTCTCTACCTCTACCAGCCGGAGCAGGGTGTGCTGGAGTGGGTTGTGCCCGTCGGGTCCAACGTAGCGCCCGTTGGGCACATCCTCCACCGGGGCGAGGGCCTCTCCGGCAAGGTCTGGGAGACGGGCGAGCCGCTCATCGTAGACGACTACCAGCACTGGGAGGGGCGGGCGGCCGTCTGGGAAGATCGCCCCATCACGGCCCTCGTGGGCGTGCCGGTCCGCTGGGGCGAGGAGTTCCTGGGGGTACTGAACGTCCAGGCAGACCCTCCGCGCACCTTCTCCCCGGCCGACACCCAACTGCTGAGCCTTTTCGCCACCCAGGCCGCCATCGCCATCCGCAACGCACGCCTGTACGGCGTAGAGCGGAAACGCGTCAATCAGTTGGCCGTGGTCAACCAGGTGGCCCAGCAGGCCGCCTCAATCCTGGACCCGGATCGGCTTCTACAGGAGATCGTGACCGCGATTCAGCAAGGTTTCGAGTACCATAACGTAGCCCTTCTCCTGCTCGATGAGGCCGCCAGCGAAGTGGAGATGCGGGCCATAGCCGGTGGTTTCGAGGACGTGACGCTGCCGGACTACCGTCAGGCGGTGGGGGTAGGGATAGTCGGTTGGACGGCCGAGACCGGCCAGTCGCTCCTGGCCAACGACGTAAGCCAGGAACCGCGCTACATCATCGGCTTCTTGGGAGAGGCGGCGACCAAGTCAGAGTTGTGCGTGCCGCTCAAACTGGCCGGCAGGGTCATCGGCGTGCTTGATGTTCAGGACACCCAATTGAACGCCTTCGACGAGACGGATCTCATGGCCATGGAAACGCTGGCCGATCAAATCGCTGTGGCTATCGAGAACGCACGACTGTACGAGGAGACCCAGCGGCGGGCAGCTCAGGCTGCGCTGGTCTATGAAGTAGGGCGGCGCGTGACTAGTGAGTTAGAACCGGGTGAGCTGTTGTCCGCCATCGTGACCGCTGTCCGTGATGCCTTTGATTACTATGGCGTGATGCTGATGCTGCTTGACGAAGAGGCCGAAGGCCTGACTCTGCAGTCCATTGCGGGCGGCTACGCCGACATCTTTCCCGAGCATCTCTGGCTTGCCATCGGGGAAGGGATGATAGGGTACGCGGCAGCGACCGGCGAAACTCAGGTCAGCGGTAATGTAAGCAAAGACCCTCATTACGTGCGCAAGGCGCAGGAGGAAACAAAGTCGGAACTCGCGGTACCTATCAAGAGTGGTCAAGAGGTCATTGGTGTGCTCGACATGCAGAGTGACAAGTTCGATGCCTTCGACGAGGTGGACCTCATGGCCATGGAAACCCTGGCCGATCAAATCGCCGTGGCCATCGAGAACGCCCGGCTTTTCGAGGAAACGCGCCGCCGGGTGCGCGAACTGCAGTTGCTCCACGAGGTTAGCCTGGCTGCCGTCTCTGGCGTGCGCCTGGGGGAGACCCTGCAGGCTGCGGCGGAGGCCCTGGCCGTCGAGTTGGAGGGCAACAAGGTGGCGCTTATGCTGCTGGATCCAGAGAGCGACACATTGCACATGAAGGCCAGCGTCGGCTATCCACCTGATGTGGTCAATGGTCTGCGCCTTCGATTGGGCCAGGGCATCACCGGTTGGGTGGCGCAGCACGGCGAACCTCTCCTCGTGCCCGACGTGGGGCTGGATCCCCGCTACTACGAAGCAGCCCTTGACACCCGCTCCGAACTGTGTGTTCCCATGAGCACCGGCTCATTGGTCATCGGCGTCCTTAACGTCGAGAGTCCTCAACCCAACGTCTTCACGGACGATGACCAGCGGCTGCTGAGCACGTTGGCCAGCAACCTGACCGTGCTCATCGAGCGTGCTCGTCTGTTTGAAGAAGTGGAGGCTGCCCGGATCGAGTTGCAGCAGCGGGCGGAGGCGCTGGAGCAGGCCAACGTCCGCTTGCAGGAACTCGACCGGCTCAAGAGCCAGTTGCTGGCCAACATGAGCCACGAACTCCGCACCCCCCTCAACTCCATCCTCGGCTTCTCCGAGGTGCTGATGGATGGATTGGTGGGCGAGATGACCCCCGACCAAAATGAGTGCCTGGGGAACATCCACTCCAGCGGGCAGCACCTCCTGGCCCTCATTAACGACATCCTCGACCTCTCCAAGATTGAGGCCGGGCGTATGGAACTGGAGCCGACGACTTTCGAAGTGGCGGGGTTGTTGGCGGAAGTGCAGATGACGATTATGCCGCTGATCAAGAAGAAGTCGCAGGTGCTGAAGATAGGGCAGGCCGAGGGCCTGCCACGTCTCACCGCCGACCGTTTCCGGATCAAGCAGGTATTGCTCAACCTGCTCAGCAACGCCTACAAGTTCACCCCCGTCGAGGGGCACATCACCCTCTCCTGCCGCCTGATAGACGGAACCACGATGCTCTTCGTATCTTCTCAATAAGGGGGGGCAGTCTATCTGGATGGGATGGGGATCTCCCACGGTTCCATCCGCAAGCATTTAGCATTCGCCAGCCAGCAAGCACATTAACAATCCAAGACAGTGAAGCA
>Ga0114918_10002715_pt1 | contig 15789 bp, 12 predicted proteins | sample LantaG_FD_87015 | JGI IMG/M metagenome (GOLD analysis project Ga0114918, IMG submission 87015) | Deep subsurface microbial communities from Baltic Sea to uncover new lineages of life (NeLLi) - Landsort_02402 metaG | ecosystem: Environmental > Aquatic > Marine > Oceanic > Sediment | place...
GAGAGAGAGAACGCGCGCGGAAGGATCGGAAGAAATGATGTTGTCTCGGATTTTTTTCTGGCCGGGGGGGAGAGCGAAAAAGCGAACGAAAGCAAAATAGTTCGCCTCCTCTTTTTTTCCCCTCTTCTTTTTGATTTTGACGAAAAGACAGCAGGCGTTGTTTCGGAAAAGACGACGCCTTTCCGCTCCCATTGCTGCCCCTTTTCTTCTCTTGCCTTTGTCAATAGGACGCATCGACCATGTTGTCGGCCCCCGTGCGGTGCATCGGCGGATTCCAGCTGCGAAGAGGCGCGAGTCGGGACAGCATTCTTCGCCAACGTCGACGCGATGGGACTTGTTCATTAGTGGCGCCCTCCGCCGCGGCCACCGAGGCTGTCTACGCGCTGGCCAGCGTCGCCGCGGCCTCAGGCACGTTGCTTCTGGGCTCTTCCTGGAATCACAGCAGGGAAGGAGGCGGAGAGGACCACCAGCTGCTGGCGGCGAGAGGCTCGGATGATGCATCGACGAGCGATTCTTTTTCCTCTTCTTCTTCAAAGACTCAGACTCCTCCGGCTCCTCCACCTTTAACAAGATTGCTCTACGTCTCTCTTTCGATCGTCTCTTTCCTCCCTTTCATCAACTTCGCGGCCTTTGCCTGCCTGGCCGCCACAGAGAGCTTCAGGAACGGGGGAGAAAAAGGAGAAGAAGAAGACAAAGAAGAGAAGAAAAACTGCCTCCTTTCTGCTTTCCTCTCTCCGTCCGCACTCGCCGGGTTTTCGATCTTTTACTCGCTGCCTTTCCTGCTCGTCGCCCTCACGACGACGGAGAGCGGTTCTGTCGGGAGCGAGCTCTCGGTCTTCGCGATGGAGAGTCTGGTCTTGGGGGTCCTGCACTTGCAGGCGATACGGCTGGCTGGGGAGAGGAGGGAGGAAGAGAAAAGGGAGAGGTCAGCAGCAGCAGCGGCGGCGGCGGCTGCGGCGGCGGCGGACGAAGACGGAGAAGAGGAACAAGCCTCGGCCCTCCTCTTTGCCTCCCTCGCGGCCTCCGAGCTCGAGAGATTCGACGCGCGATTGGGCTTGAAAACAGCTAAGGCCTCTCGGCTGCGGGAGCTGGCGCAGGCGGCGGGCGTCTTGGGCAGCAAAGGAAGGAGGAAAGGTAAGAAAGAGGAGGAAACCAACGGAGTCGCTTCGGCTCCGGTGGCAAGGACCAAGGCGTCGCTCGCCGCGGCGCTCGCCGCGGCGGCGGCGCTCGAAGGAACAAGGAAGACGGCGGAAGACGGGGGCCACTCTTCTTCTTGTCTCGACTTCGAGACGCGGGACTGGCTGATCTCGGAGCTGGCTCAGGAGGCTCGCGAGCCGCTGCTGGAGAAGAAGAAGGCGAAGCGGAGGACAGGGAGAGGGAGGGGGGCGGCGGCTGTGAGGGCGCAGCTCGAGGCGCTCGACGATGAGGAGCAAGGTTGTAAAGGTTGAAAAGAAATTGGAGTATGAGAGAAAAATTGTTCCCGGCTGGAAAGAGAATGATAACTTGTTCCGGGTCTTTCGAGGGGGGGGGGGGGCGCCTCCTCCCCGGAGAGGAAGCGAGTGCGAGAGAAATAAGAGGTTGTGGAGAATAAAGCAAGGACAAAAAGGAAAGGATGACAGAGCGCCCTCAGCGAGAACGAATTTCGTAAATTCCAAAAAAATGGGTCGCAGCAAGCAGCAACCACACACTTCTCCTTTCGCTCCTTTCGCGGCTCGGCCTTTGCGTGCCTCTTCAATTCGCCCCCTCGCGCTCGAGCCCCTCGCTGCCCCTTTCTCCCAGCCATGACCACCCCGAGGAGCCTTTGCAAGACTTCCAATGGAGGCGGCCTCCCCGTCACCGTGTCTCCGGCCCGGGAGGGCGCGTCGAAGATGGGCGGGCAGAGGCGCCGCCTCCTCTGCATCGTCTCGACGCTCGCAATCGGCGGGGCTCTCATGATGCTTGCCTCCTCCAGCGGCCTGGGCGCGGCCTCCCAGGCCTCGCCCTCCCGCACGGGCACGAGATCGTCAAGGAAGCTCCTGGACGCGGCAGAAGGTGAGCAAAAAGGTCGGAATTTGGATCGTGAGCGGCGCGGCGAGTTCAAACTACTAACGTCGACATTTGGCCCAACTTTCAGAGTCAGCATCGTCCAGAGCGGGGCCAGTCAGACTTTTTGTTTTCGCCCTGTCTGCCTCTCGTTTTTTTCCAACCTCTCGTTCGCTCGCCTCTCGGCCCTTGTCGCCCGCGGCGGCCTGGAGTTCCGAATTTTGCAATTTGAAATTCCCCTCTTCGCTTGTCGACATTCCCCTCTTCTTCTTTGCGAAGCGACACCTCTGTTTTTCGAAAACGAAAAAAAAAACTAAAACGAAAAAAAAAATTCCAAAAAAAAATTCCCTCCCCTCCCTCTCCCTCTCCCCCCCTCTCTCTCCCGCCCCCCTCCCCCCCTCCAACAACAAACGCCAGTCCCGCTCCCCTCCCCCCCCTCCTTCCTCCCGGGCCAGCCCTGGTTCGACTCCGACGGCAATATCATCCAGGCCCACGGGGGCTCGGCGCTGCGCACGCCCGACGGCACCTACTGGTGGTACGGCGAGGACAAGTCGGGCAAGAGCTACGAGTCGAAGCCCGGCGGCCACTGGAGGGTCGACACCGTCGGCGTCGCCGCCTACTGGTCGCGCGACCTCGTCTCGTGGCACCGCAGCCCCAAGCTGGCGCTGGCTGCCGTCAACGAGATCCCGGACCTGCACCCGAAGAACAGCATTCTGGAGAGGCCGAAGGTGGTCTACAACGCCAAGACGAAGAAGTGAGTTTTTGCATCTTCGGGTTCCGAGGGTTTTTTTTTCTTCGAGCCGTTTTCGGCGGGGTTTTTTCCCCCCCGTTCTTTTTCTTCCTCTCGTCGTGCGCTCATCTCCCTTCCTCTCTCTCTCTCTCTTTCTCTCCAATGCCCCCCCCCCTCTCCCTCTCCCCAATTCTCCACCCCCCCCCTCTCTCTCTCTCTCTTTCTCTCCACACTCAGGTACGTCATGTGGATGCACATCGACTCGATCGACTACGGCGCGGCCAAGCTCGGCGTCGCCGTCTCGGACACGCCCGCCGGCCCCTTCAAGTACCTCAGGTCGCTCCGGCCCAACAACAACCAGGAGAGCCGCGACATGACCATCTTTGTGGACGAGGTCGGCCGCCCCTCGAAAAAGGACCCCAAGAGGACCGAGGGGAAGGGGGACGCGTACGTGGCGTACTCGAGCGAGATGAACAAGATGCTGCACATCTCGAGGCTGACCGGTAAGAGAGTTTTCTCTGAAGGTGTTGGCTTTTTTTCGGGTTTTTTTTTCGCGCGCGCGAGAAGGGGGAAAAAACTCACCTTGTCTCTCGCGCGCTCTCTCTCGCTCTTGCGCTCTCTCTCTCGTTCTTAAAAAACAGACGACTACCTCGACCTGCGCCCGATCTCCAAGAACAACAACTACACGCGCGTGGCGGTGAGTTTTAAGTTTTTCTATTTCTTCTCTTTTGCTTCTTCTCGAGAGAGAGAGAGGCCGGTCGGGTCCCTCGACCAAAAAAAAAAACTCACGTTTTTTTTTCCTTGCTCTTTTCCTCGCACAAAATAATAAAAAAAACTTTTCCCCAGGTTGGCCTGAGCAGGGAGGCCCCGGCCATCTTCCAGGCCCACGGCGCCTACTTCCTCCTCACGTCCGGGTGCACGGGCTGGGACGCCAATGCCGCCGAGGTCTTCGTCGCGGACCACCCGCTGTCGCAGAACTGGACGAGCCTCGGCGCGCCGATGTCGGGGTCGACGCCGGCCGCGCGCGAGAAGACCTTCTACTCGCAGCCCGCCTTCGTCGTGCCCGCCCCGGGGGGGCCCGAGGGGGCCTTCGTGTACATGGGCGACGCGTGGAACAAGGAGGACCTCGGGAACTCGCGCTACGTGTGGCTCCCGCTCTGGGTCTTCCCGCCGGAGAAGGGCGTCGTCATCGACAGCGCGACCGGAAAGCCGCTGACGACCGTCCCCATCCCCGGCGCCGCGGCCGCCCTCGCCTCCGCGGCCGACGCCACGGCCTCGACCGTGGTCTCCACGGCCTCGATCGAGTCCGAGGCCGACAGGAAGGAGCGCCTCGAGAAGGCCGAGGCCGACCGCGCAAAGATGTCGGCGGACGACAGGGCCAAGGCCGCGGCTAGGGAGAGGGCGACCGCGCTGGCGGCCGCGGCGCAGCACGGGGCGTCGCACGCCGTCGTCCTGCAGTGGGCGGACTCGTGGCACCCGCAGGACCTCAAGGGCTCTCCCCCGAGGAGGCCCAGGATCGTCGAGGGGAGGGTGGTGGACGTCGACAACTAAATTCGAGACGGCGAAAGAGGAGAGGCGGGAAAAAAAGAAGTGTCCCATCCTCCCCCCCCCCCTCCCGCCTCCCACCTCCCTCCACGAAGAAACATCCCTCGTCGTTCTTACAACTATCGCCTCCATCTTTTTTTTTCTTCATTAGGACCAAAGAAAGAAAACTCTACAACTATTCATCACCAGCCCCCCCCGCTTTTGACATTTCACACGGGTTTTCGCCTGCTGCACGTTTTTTTTTCTTCTTCATTTGGAAGGGAAAGCTTTCGCGCGCGCATTCCCCCCCCCGTCCCCCCCCCTGCCTTTTCAATTCCCTTTCTACTGCTATATATCCTTTCGCCCAATGGACTTTATAAAAAGAAGAGACGACGCGAGGAAAAATGAAGCCGAAAAACCATTCATTCTTTGGCTTGACTTTTTTGTCGCGAACATCAAAATTTTGAGATTATTTTTTTCAAGGGAGAGAAACAAGAGGAGAGAGAAAGAGAGAGAGAGTGTGGCGCTATTCGCCTTTTTTCTAAAAAAAACAGCAGCCCCTGTCCCTTCTTCCCTGTCCCCCGCTCCGTCGCAACAAACAGAGTGTAATTTCGCGAAACAATCAAAGAGAAACGCGTTATCAAAAATTAGAAGAAAGAAGAGAGGTTCTTCATTTCTTTCCCCTTTTTCCTCTCGACGAGAGACTCGACAAGCAGCTCGAACACGCTCTTGCGCCCCCCTTCAAGATCGAAAAAGCTTTCGTCTTCTCAGCTTCGGACATGCTCTCTGTAGTCTCCAAGAGGGTCCAGAGCCCGCGAAGCATGTAGCTCGGCGCCCTCGCTCGAGCGTCCGCGCTCCCGCGAGCGGGAGCGCGGGACCGATCATCGTGCGCGATGGATCATCGTCTTCAGCAACGCCGCCGTGGCTTGTCTCTCCCCCTCCTCCTCCGCGATGCTCCTGCTTCTGCTCCTCCCGCTTCTGACCAGCGAAGACAACGCTTCCCCTTGAAGCCCGCTCGGCCTTTCCCTTCCCCTCCCGCGGCGACGCGAAAGCGAGGCGACGGAGGCGAGGGCAGCAGCAGCGAGGCGACCTCCTCGGACAGCGGCGGCGACCTCTCCGAGCTCGCCGCCTCGCTCACGCGCTCGTGGTGGTTCCGCGTCCCCCTGCAGGGCGCCGTGGCTTTGATCGTGCTCGCCGCGGTCGACGCCGCCTACTCTGGGGACTGGTCCCGCATCGGTGCGATCAGCAAAGGGACAGAGGAGGCGCTCAAGCCCCTAGTCGTCGCGCTGGGGGGGGTTCACCTCGTCTGCGCCGGCGTCGCCGGGGCCGCCGCCTCGCGCAAGGGGAACTCGGTGCCGAAGGCCGCGGCCAAGGCCGCGCTGGTGGGCTTCCTGGCGGCGGCCGAGGCCGTGTTTGCTGCCGAAGACGGACAGGGGGGACAGTCGGGGAGCTTGTTTTGAAGAGCGGGGAGAGGGGGAGGGAGAGGGGAAGGCGAGAAAGCGAGAGAGAAAGACGAGAGAGAGAGAGACGCAGGGCGGAGGGAGAGAGAGACCCAGAGAGGAGGCTCTCCTTTTCTTTTCTTCTTTTCCCGTTTCGCTTTTCCGTCCCACGCCCCTTTCCTTCGCCGCAGAACTCGGCACACAGGTGTAAAGCGGAAAACTGAACTCAATTGCGACATTGATTTTTTCGTTCTTGTTTGCCACGGTTGGAATTCTTTTTCCTGTCAAAGACGAGGGAAAAAGGAAGACAAAGAGTGGGACGGGTTATTTTGACAAGAGAACGGCAAAGTTGTTGATTTTAGGGTTGCGTCGCGCGTGCCGCTCATGAAAAAAAAACGTTTTGTTTCTAAGAAACCGTCATCCTCTCCTGCTTCCCTTTCCCCTCTTCAGGGTCCCTCTCGTGAGGGGCAACCTGCTTGTCGAAGAAGTAGGTGATGTCGGGGCCGTCGTAGCTCGCCTCCATCACGATTTCGCGCGCGGTGAATACCGGCTTGGTGTTGTAGATCAGGTCGGCTAGCTCCTGCTCGATGCTCGCGGGCTTGTGCGGGCTCGAGCGGGCGAGGTCCATGAACGTGTCGGCGAGGTAGTGTCCCACGGAGATCGCGGCGTGGTCGTGGGGGATGGAGGGGTCGGAGAACTCTGTCGTTTGGGGTTTGGGTATGGGTTTGGGGGGGGGGAGAGGGTCGAGTGTTCAGGGAAGAAGAAAAGAAAGCAACGACCATCGCCTTTTGCTTCAACCTCCACCTCTTTTTCTCCTCTTTTTCGTCTCCATTGAAAAACTCACCGCTGGCGGGCTTCTCAGGATGCCACTGCACAAGAACCAGGAGCAGAAGCAGAAGAAGAAGCAGAAGCAGAAGCAGAAGGAGAAGGAGAAGCAGAAGCAGAAGCAGCAGAAGTTGAAGTTTTTTGTTTTTTTTTGTTTGGAAAAAGAAAGTGAGCACCCATCTTTTCTTTTCCAGAAAATACTTCACGAGCACTCCCTGCTGTCGTCGAGACAGCTAATTGGTCTCTACAGAGGCCTCTCGACGCCACCGCACGTCTCTCTCTCTCCCCTCTCGGGGCATAAGAGAAAAGAAAGAGAGAATCTCCCTACCTGGACCCCGAAGAACGGGTACCGCTTGTGCTCGATCGTCGCGACGTACTCGACGCCCTTCCTGTCCACGGCCGTGTTCAGGACCTCGAACTCCTCCTTCAGCTGGGGGTATTTCGTGTCCGCGGCGAAGAAGTGCGCCGGGGGCATGCCGAACTCGTGGTTCTCGATCGTGATGTTCAGGGAAGGGTCGGAGAGCTTGGCTGCCAGCAGGGGCCGCTCGTCGAACAGGCGGGCCCAGACGCGGGAGGTCTTTCCCGCCTCCGTGAAAGCGAGGGGGGCGGGCATGGACTTTTGGTGTGGTTTCGGGGGGGGCGATTTTGATTTTTTCGAGGAGAATGAGGCGCACGTGAGTGAGTGAGAGAAAGAGAGACAAGGAAAGAGAGAGAGAGAAGAGAAGCGAAGCAGGGGGGCGGGAAAAAAGAGCGCGAACAAAAGAAAGAAGAACTCACGACGGCGTCGGTCTCGACGAGAATGTCGCCAAAGTGCGCCCTCGTCACGATGATCTGCAACAGCTGATGCCCCAGGCAGGTGCCCCAGATGGGAAAGGGACTGCCGGCTTCGTTGGACTCGACGGCCCAGTCATAGAGCTTGGTGGCGGCGGCGACGTAGGGGTCGTCGAGGTAGAGGTCGGTGAGCCCTCCGGGAAGGATCAGGCCGTTCACAGAGTCGAAAAGCCTTCTGAGCTCCCCGTCTGACACGTAGAAGCGGATGGGCACCGCCCGGCCGCCCGCGGCCTCGATCCATTTCACGTAGGCCGCGGCGACGTAGGAGCTGTTTTCGAATCGAGAGAGTTTTTTCAAGTAGAGGGAGTCAGGGTTGAGCTTTGTCGAAAGGCGTCACGTGCGCCGTCGCCGTCGTCGTCGTCCTCGCCAGTCTAGCCATTCCAAAACCTTTTTATAGCCTTTCGACGGCAGTTTCCCCTCGCGCGACAGTTTCGAATCCAAAGTCCGAGCGCGCATTACAATGCGCTCCGACGTTTTCTAAACCACCGCAGTGAAAAAACAAACGCACCGTCCGGGGCAGCTGTGGCAGGCCTGCGCGAGGATGCCGATGAGCGGCCTCTGGTTTTGCGCCGGCGGCGGCGCCGGTGCCGGCGGCGAGGGCGAGGGCGAGGGCGAGGGCCTCGGGGCGATGTCGCGCACGCCGGCCACTGCGGCCGCGACCACGATCAGCGTCGCCGCAGCTGCTGCGGCAACGCGGAGCTTGTTGAGGCGCGCCATTGAAGAGAGGTGGGAAACAACAAAAGCGGAAGTCTAAATGAACTTTTGTTGTCTCTTCCGGCGGCACAATTTTTTTCGGGGCGAGATGGAACTCTGTTGAAACTCCGATGCTTCATCGAAAGCACGCCTCTTCGCCAGCTTCTTCCTCGCCTCCTCTCCTGACCGAGGAGCAGCAAGATGAAGAAATAGCAGCGCTCGAGGCGTCCTCGAGGCGACAGGCGCGCGTCCAGTCTCTTTCCTTGGCTCTCGTCCTCGCGGCGTTGAGTTTCTTTTTTTCGCATCGCGTCGCCCGGGGCGAGTCGTTGGCGCTCCGGCTCTTCTCCGGTTCTTCTTCTTCTTCTTTGTCGCGGGTCCTCGACGCCTTGGCTGCGGTCTCTCTCGCGGGCTCTTGCGTGGTCGCAGCAGCCGATTCTTCGAGCTTCCTCCGAAAAGGAAGAGGAAGCAGGGGGATGGTCCTCGCCGCTTCCTCGGCTGCCGCGTTGCTCGTCGCCCTCTCGTGGACTCTATCCCTCGCCCTGGTTCTCTCCTCCTCCTCCTCGTCCTCGTCGCAGCTCCCTCCTCCGCGCTTGTTCGCCTGGCTGCCCTTCCCTTCGCTTCTGGGAGCCCTGGCGGTCCGGAAGTTCTCCGCTTCGAGGGCGGAGGCCGAGACGGGGGTGGCAGAGATGAAGGCAGCGAGGTATCGGTTGAAGGGGGCGTGAGAAAAAGGGAAAAAGAGAGAGAGAGGTTTTGATAATGTTCTTTTCATTTTTTTTTACTCAACACTGAAAACCACAAGCACGCCATGAAGCCCTCTCTGTCTCTCTCTCTGTGCGCCGCCGCTGCCTCTCATTTTCCATTCCGTTCAACTCGCGAGCCCGATGAACCCTTGCCCTTCGTCCTGCCTCGGCGCCCGAGGGCCGCGGCCCCTCCTGCCGTCGGCCCCTCCTCCCCGAGCCGCCGCCGCCGCGGCCGCCGCCGCCGCCGCCGCCGCGACGGCGCCGCTGCCCCCTCCGCCGCCGCCGCCGCCGCCCCCGGCCCCCGACGCCGCCCGCGCGTCCGACAGCGCCGCCTGCATCGCGTCGCTGCCCGAGCTCTGCAGCAAGCGCTTCAGCGCCGCTCGCTGCTCCTTGTCAGACCTCGTCGACGCGAGCCTGCCCGCGAAGCCCTCGAGCCTCTCGGCCGTGAGCCGCGGCAGCGCGCGCAGCAGCGTGACCGGGGCCAGCGAGCCCGCGGCGGCGCGCGGGAGCTCCAGCACGAGGACGTCGCGCGCCAGGTGCAGGGCCTCCGCCCCGGCGGCCCCCGCCGCGGCCCCGCCGGGGGCCGCGAGCATGCTGAGCGCCCCCTCGAGCATCCTCGTCGATGCCAGCTCGCGCAGCGTCGCCTCGACGGACCCGGGGGGCGGCGGGGGCGACGGGGGCTGCCCCTGGGCGAGCAGGAGCGGGAGGGCGGCGGAGGCCGCGGAGCCCCCGGCGAAGACCCCGATGCTGCCCCCCGAGGAGACGGCGGAGCCGGAGGGGGAGGGCGGCGCCGGGGCTGCGCCGCCCCCGGGCCTCGCCGACGCGGCGACGGCGGCGCGGCAGACGGCGGCCGCCCTCGCCGCGGCCTCGGCGTCGGGCCAGAAGAGCATCGCCGAGGCGGTCAGGAACGCCGCGACCGCGGCCTGGGGCTGCTCGCGCAGCAGGGAGTCGAGGACGCAGTCCCCGAGCTCGAAGGCGGAGGCGGGGGCAGAGGGCGGCGGCGCCGCCGCCGCGGGCAGCACCGGCCGGTCGAGCAGCGCCTTGAGCACCAGCGAGTGCTCCTGCGTAAACTCGCGCAGCAGCCTCTCCGCGATGACGTCGTCGTCCTCGTCGTCGCCCGCTCCAGCGCCGCCGCCGCCGCCGCCAGAAGCAGAGCGGCGCTTGACGCCGGCGGCGGGGAGGCCGGCAGCGGCCCCCGAGGCAGCGGAGCCCGCGGCAGCGAGGACCGAGGCCCACCCCGCCTCGAGCACGCGCGCCGCCGTCTGCAGGAGCGGCGCGAGCGCCGGCAGCAGCCACTGGCCCCTGTGCCGCGGCGGGCACCCCCTGATCAGGGGGAGGAGCACGTGCCTCTCGAGCAGCCGCAGGTGCTGCGGCTCGGGCAGGTACGACGCGTTGTCCGGCGCGGGCAGGCCGGTCCCCGCGCCGAAGGCGCGGCCGCCGCCGCCGAGCAGCAGCGCCGCCCTCCAGCCCTCGGCGGCGCCGGGCGGCGCGCGCTCGTAGAGGCCCGAGGGGACCGCGGCGAGCGTTCCCAGGACCTGGTACAGAGCCTCGCGCATCTGCCGGAGCCACGCACGCAGCGAGGCGACGCCAGTCCCGGCGAGCGTGTCGGTCGCGGCGCCCTCGCCGGCGGCGAGGTTCGTCGACGACGCCGCCGCCGGGGCCCGCAGCGTCCGCTTGAGGTACAGCGCCCGCTCCTTCGGGCCCAGCTCGAACGCGCCCGCCGCCGGCCGCAGCGCCTCCCTGGCCCCGGGCTGCTCCCAGACGGCGTGGAGGCACCACGTCGCCCTCAGGGCGGGCTCGAGCGCCCAGCTGAGGGCGCCGCGATCGCAGAAGGCGGCCCAGAGCGGGTCCGCCGCCGCGCGCGAGGCGGCGCGCGCGACGGCCTGGGGGGTCGAGCCCGCCGGCGCCGGCTGGGGCGCGCAGCGCCTGGCGACGCGCTCGAGGGCGTGGGCCTGGTGATAGAGCGACCAGCGTGCGTCCCCGCCGCCGACGGCGACGGGGGCGCCGGCGGCGGAGGGGCCGGCTTCTGCCCCCCGGCCCCCGGTCGAGGCGGGGGGGCAGGGCGAGAGCGGCATGTGTCGGGCCACGAACGCCTCGGGGCTCTCCAGCGAGGCCCGCAGCGCCGCGTCGCCCTGCCAGGCCGCGCGCGTGGGCGTCAGGGCCCAGTCGAGCACGCCGGTGAGGATCGGAGAGGGAGCGGCCGGCTGCTGCTGCTGCTGCTGCAGCTGGTGCGGAGTCGCCGCCGTCGCCGCCGCCGCCGCCCGCTCGCCGCCGGCCGCGGCCGCCAAGAGCGCGTCCGCGGCCACCGCGCGCTCCCCGGGCCAGAGCCTCCCCGCGTCCCACGAGGCCTGGAGCCTTCCCCCGAGAGCCTGCAGGTGCGGCGCGAGCTGCCCGCGGCCCGAGGCGGCCTTGGCGAGGGAGAGCAGGACGTCCGCCGCGCGCCCCCGCGCGGCCGCGGCGTCCCGCCAGCCGGCGGGCGGCGAGGCCGGCGGTGGGGCCCTGCCGTCTCCCGCGAGGCCGAGCTCGGGCGAGTCGAGGAGGTCGAGGACCTTGGCCGCGATCGCCGCGGGGACGTCGAGGGAGGGAGGCGCGGCGGCGGCCGAGGGGGCGGCGGCGCCCCCGCCCGCGCCCGCGTGCGGCGACGCCGCCGGCAGCGCCGCGAACGGGACGAGGGCCTCCAGGCCCCGGGAGACGGCCGACAGCGCGTGCGCGCCCGCAGGCGTCGCCGCGAGGAAAAGCCGGAGGAGGGCCTCGAGCGCCGCGAGGGCGGCCGGGGAGGGCGGCGGCGGCGGGTGGTGGTGCTGGGAGCAGGGAGGCGCCGTCGGCGAGGGCTGCCGCGCCGAGCGGCCTCCTTGGTGACTCCCCTGCTGCTGCTGCTGCTGCTGCTCCTGCTGCGCCCCCTGCGGCCAATTCCCGCCGCCGCCCGTCCCAGCGGCGCCGCCGCAGACCGAGGCGACGACGGCGTCGCAGAAGAGGACGGCTGCGTCGAGGGCGGCGTCGGCCTCGTGCTGATTCCTCGGCGGTGGCTGGGAGGCGGGCGGGGTCGGGGACGAAGAGGCCAAAGCGGCAGCGGCGGCCGAGGTCAGCACGCCGCCGTCGGAGAACGAAATCCCGGCCGCCGAGAGCGCCGCCGCCGCCCTCCCCGCGGCCTGCGCCAGCGCCACCTCGGGCAGCAGGCCTGCCGCGGCGTGCACGATGCGCATGAGCAGCGCGCGGTGGTCGAGGAGGAAGGCGCGGTAGTCGGCGAAAGAATCAAAGTAGTGCGGCACCTCGACGACGGGGCCGTTTCCGCCGTCGGCGGCGGAGGAGGCGCTCGCCTCGTCGGAGGCCCCCGGGGCCGTCGCCGGGGACCCCGCCGCGAGCCCGTCCCCCGCCAGGGCGAGCAGGGGACCCGCGACTTCCGCCGGAGGGAGGATCGCGGTGTGGTGTTGGGGCCCGTTGCCCGCTGCCGCGGTGCCGGCTCCGCTCCCACCCCCGCACAGCGACGCGAGCAGCGGCGGCCACATCGCCATCGCCCTCGACGACAGCAGCACGTAGGGGTGCGACGACAGCGACAGCATCGCCTGCACGAACGGCGCGCGGGCCTCGAGGGGGAGCTTGGCGACGTGGCCGCCGGCGCCGAACGCGGCGGCGGCGTCGGCGAGGCGCCGGCCAAACTCGTCGAGGTCGCCGTCGGCGTCGAGCGCCGTCGCGGCCGCGGCGCCGCCGGCCCCGAGCGCCGCGAGCGCCGACGCCAAGGCGCTTCCCGCCGTCGACAGGGCTCGCGCGTAGGGCCCGGGCTCCTCCTGGGCCTGCTTGCGGCCGACGACGACGCGGAGGAAGTCGGCGGCGCCGAGCCGCGCGTCGTCGTCGGCGCAGGTCAGCAGCGAGCCGGCAGCCGAGACGAGGCCCGAGGCGGCGTCGAGCTCCCCAAGGGGGGCCCACTCGGCAAAGGCCAGCGCGGCGGCGAGGGCCGCCCTGCGGGCGGCGTCTGCGGCCGAGGCGGAGGCTTGATCGCCCGCGGCGCGCGCCGCGGCGGAGGCCGGCGGAGAGTGCCTCTCGAGCGACGAGCGGAGGAAGCACAGGGCGGCCGGCAGCGTCGAGGCAAGCGCGGCCAGCAGCGCCCGCCGCTCGCCCGCGTTCAGCAGCAGGTCGTTCTCGGAGCTGCCCCCGGCGGCGACGTCCTCGGCGACGAAGCGGAGGACGGTCGCTGTGCTCTCCGCCGCCTGCGCCGCCTCCGAAGGGGAAGGGAGGGAAGAGGGGGCGACGGCCGCGGCGGCCTCCCCTCCCGCTCCCGCCTGCAGCAGCCTCGGCGCCAGCGAGGGCCACCCCGCGGCGCCGCGCCTCTTGGCCACCAGCGCCATCAGCAGCGCCGCCTTTGACCTCGCGGCCCACGGCCGGGCGGGGCCAGCGGCGCCCGCGGCGGGATACAGGAGCGAGAAGGCCAGCTCGCCCAGCGCGGCCCTGCCTGCGTCGTCAAACTCGTCCCAGCGGCAGTCCGCGACGTGCGTCAGGAGCGTCAGGCCGAAGTGCTGCGCCTCGAGGGGTCTGTGCGGGGAGGCGAGCTCGGCCCCGGCCGCGGCCGCCTGGCGCGGGTCGCCGGATTTGAGCTGAGCGTTTTTTTTGCGTTTTTTTTTGGAGAAGTCGAGGTTGAAGGAAAAGGAGGGGGGAGATTGTTTGTGCCCGGCGACCGGCGGCGGCGTGCAAAAAAAAGGGCCGACATTCAATCTTCTCTTCCTTGTTCATCGTACCTGCGCCAGCAGCGCCGCCGCGGCCTCGCGGGAGCTCGGAGGGGCCGCGGGCGCGGCCGCCTCGACGATGGTGGCCACGGCCTGCTCCAGCGAGGAAGCCATTCGAAGAGTTGATTCTCGGAGCTCTCGAGAGGAACAGGCGACGAGGCGATGGAAAGAGTTCGATGCCTCTCTGTTTTTCTTCCCTTTTCCGATCTGCGCCCCCGTTCTTTTCCTCTTCAATCCCAGTTCCCGAGATCTCGACAGAAGCAGAGGAAGATGCGAGTCCCGTCGTCGCGGGGAGAAGAGAGAAGCAGAGAGAGAGAAAGAAAGAGAAAGAGAGCGAGAGAGAGAACACGACTCGATCGAGGAAAAGCAATCGTCGGCCGTCCTTCGCCGCTCTCTCCTCTCTTTTCGTTGTGAGCTTTTCCTTTCCCTTCGTTTCTTTCGTTTTTTTTCCTGCAAACTTTCAGTCAAAACACCCGCTCCAGGCTCTCGACCGGACAGAGGTATGCCACCAGCGCCGCCGCGTTGTCCCCCCCCTGCCTGTGCTCCACGGCCTCGACGACCAGCCTCCTCGCGGCCATCCCGGCCTCCTTGACGGTGTCTGCGACGAGCGCGGCGATCTCCTCGTCGACCAGGTCGGAGGGGGAGGGGAGCCTTTCTCCCCCGTCCTCTGGGCCGCGGCCGCGGTCGCCGCGCCCGTTCCTCGCCGCCTCCTCCTCGGCCCTCTTCCGCTCGTCGTTCCGCCTCTTCCTCTTCGCCTCGAGCTCGAAGCTCGTCGTGTCTCCTCTCCGCGCCTCCATCGCCTCCGTGACCCCGTCGGTCATCAGCACCAGCGCCACGCAGGAGCGGGTGAGTTTGTGCGACGAGACGGAGGGGACCGCGGAGCAGCCCGGCACGTCGGCGTCGCCGAGCGCGCGAGAGACGGCGAGGCCGACGGGGCCCAGCCGCCACCCCTTTCCCCCGCCACCGCCGCCGCCGCCTGTGGTCGGGGGGGGAGGGAGCAGGGTGCCGCCCTCGGCCTCGACGCGGGCGCGCTCGGCCGGGTCGTCGGCGGAGTGGTCTCGCGTGAGGCGGAGCGGGTGCCAAGGGGGGGCGCGCCGGCGGCGGGTGTGCCCGCTCGCGTCGCGGCCGCCGCTCCCGTCTCCTCCTTCGCCTCCTCCTTCTCCGCCTCCCCCGCCCTCGCTTTCTCCCCGAGAGATCGTCAGCAGCAGCCCGCGGCAGTCCCCGACGTTGGCGACGGTCAGAGAGTCTCCCCAAACCAGCGCCGCCGTCGCGGCCGCGCCGCAGTGCCGCCTCTGCCGCCGCTGAAGGGTGAGGCCGCCCTCGCCGCCGCCGCCGCCGTTGTCGCCGCCGCCGCCGCCTCCGCCCGCCGAGGAGGGATCGGGAGGCGCGAGGGCGAGCGCCGCGGCCTCGCGCCTCCTCCACCGCGCGTCGAGGCGCACAAAGGCCCTCGAAAGGGCCTCTTCCGGGGACGGAGATCCTTCCCAGACGGCCCGGAGGTGCCTCCGCAGCGAGCGCGCGGCGTACCGCGCCGCGCCGGCGCCTCGGTGGCCGTCGAAGACCGCGAAGAGGTGCGCCGGCTTCGGGCGCGGCGCCGAGATCGGGGCCGCGGCCGGCCCCGAGGGGGGGGCTCCGTAGAGCGGCGAGCAGGAAAGCACGGCGTCCTCCATGGCCTCCCTCCTGCCGATCGCCTCGAAGGCCGCCGCGGCGACGCAGGGGAGGTACGAGGAGGGCGCGGAGGCGGCGGCGGCGGCGGCGGCGGAGGGGGAGGTCGGGTCCGGCCCCTCGTCGGCGGCGAGCGCCCATCCGGGGGCCGGCCAGGGGCGGCGGCCCCGTCGCGCTGCCTCGCCGCCGCCGCCGCCGCCGCCCTCCTCGCCGCAGCCGCCGCCGCCGCCGCCGCCGCCGCCGCCGCCGCCGCCGCCGCCGTCGTCGTCGTCGTCGCTCGAGTCGAGACCGACGGAGTCGAGCAGCGCCGCGGCGGCGGCGGGGCCTCCGTCGTCCGCGAGCTCCCCTTTCGCTGCGGCTGCCGTCGTCGTCCCGTTTGCACCAGCGGCAAGAGCAGCGTCCTCTTCCAGGAGGAGCCGCGCCTCCTGCCTCCGCACGTCCTCCTCGATCTCGCGGCACTCCCGCGCGACGTCCGCTGCCGCCGGGCGCTCCCTCGGGTCCGCGTGCCAGCACCTCTCGATCAGGGACAGAAAACGCGCCGGCGGGGGGACGAAGGCGGAGGAGCGGGGAGCGGAGGAGAGGGAGGGCGGCGAAGACAACGACGA
>Ga0114918_10002716_pt1 | contig 15784 bp, 33 predicted proteins | sample LantaG_FD_87015 | JGI IMG/M metagenome (GOLD analysis project Ga0114918, IMG submission 87015) | Deep subsurface microbial communities from Baltic Sea to uncover new lineages of life (NeLLi) - Landsort_02402 metaG | ecosystem: Environmental > Aquatic > Marine > Oceanic > Sediment | place...
GTTTCATGTATTCTCCTAAAGTTAAATTTCCATTGCTCTGTTGCTTGCTTTTGCATATCATCACCCTTTCTATTCAATCTTTTTCCACAAGTCGCAGCTTTGTTAATATTCAATTATTCCTCCAAAGGCATCAACTTTGTTAAGTAGTATACACAATATTGCCCAACTTACGGCATGAGTTGACGCAACTAGATCTTTTGCTATACAGGTATAGTATGCTCCATGTGCTAGGAGTATAGTAAAACACGTTAAAAATATAAGTCTCAACATAAGCTTCAACATAAGAATCCTATACGCTTTGTCCTTGAGTTTGTCTATAAATTTCATGTATTCTCCTAAAGTTAAATTTCCATTGCACTGTCATGAAGACACTCATCACAATACCAAGCAGGTGTGTCATCACCGTTTATTTCATCATCAAAAGGGTCTGACGTATAAGTGCACGATTTTCTTTCTCCACAAGTTGCACATTTTCTTACTTTTACGTCCTCTAATTTAGGCATGTTATTTACCTCCTGTTGATTCCAAGATGTTAACTACTACAGCTAAGCAAAGTAGTATAATAATGAATGTTGTCATTTAGTTGTTTTTGGTGTTCTTACTAATTGTTTAGTACTAATGTTAACCACTTTTATAACTTTACTCATGCGTGAAAGATGAGGCTTTCCTAGTTTCTTAAGCACGTGTGTCGGATTCATAAGAGAATCCTCATCGTCAATGTTAAAGTTAATCCCCGCATCACTTAATGCTTTAGCAATAAGAATAGCACAACTAGTTTTTCCTGATGCAGCTCTTCCAGAAATAGTAATGTTTAACACTTCAGTTTCTTTCATTTGTTCTCCTTAATTAAGTGAGTGGTGCTGGAAGAGGGACTTGAACCCTCACGAGCATTAGCCCGACGGTTTTTAAGACCGTCATGTCTACCTATTCCATCATTCCAGCTTATATATCTTAATACGTATATTAATACTCATTTGGAGATAATTTTAGTTTCTTTTCTTGTTATAGGAACATTTCTAAAAGGAGTAGACACATAAAAAATTTCCGCAGTATGCTCTACAGTTATCTTAATTGAAATCTTTGTTATATGCTTAGTAGGAAACACTCTACTAATCTTTACTAACACTGCTACTTCTTGTCCAATGCTGAAACAGTTATATACCTCTCTGCTATTAATAACTAAGTGATGACCAGCGCAAATGAACGTAATATTGTATTCACCATCTGCTGTTACGTCTACATCATGAATAGGCAGTGCGTCAACATATGTTTTATTGCACCAGCGATAAAGGAGATAGTAAATAGATAAAAAGACCAGAATAGGTCCGAGGATGAAAATAAAAGTTATGAAATGTTGATTAGATAATAATGAATTCGTCTGCAAAGTCTGTGCCTTTAGGAAGATTGAAGCCTTCTCCGAATCCTCTGTTATATACTTTTGTTCCGTGCTCAATGAACCAAAAGACTTTTTCTTCTGATTGTATATAATTTACTTCTCGTATAATACGTACACTTCCGAAACATTCTTCTCCTAGAATGCTTATATGCGCTTCAGCTGCTTTCTCTGAAGTAAAGATAGCAAAGGGCCCTTCCGACTCGCCTCTTACAACCTTTGTTCCTTTAGATAACTCTCCATAGTTTTTCTTTACTCCCAACATGGATACAGAATACAGCCGTCCGTTATTCTTATTAAAAACTTTCCAACCAATCTTGTGGAGGTTAGTATCCATTTCTTTGCTTCCTTCGTTTCTTAAAGTGACTACATCTCACATGTACAAGCCCGTTATGCAGTGCAATTTCATAATAAGTACATCTATACCATACTGAGTTCTTTTCTTTGTATTTTCCACTAGTAAAAATAATGGGTTCACTGTATTTACAAACTGTACAATCCGTTCGACCTCTATCCTTGGGCTCTCTTAATTCTTTTCCATTTTCGTCATGACATTTACGAAGAATATTCGGACCATCAAAATAATGTAAAGACTCATTATACTTGCCACAGTAAAGATCACATGTAGACATAACTTCAGCAGGAAATTGTAAATGTTTGCAATCGAAGCAATGAGTTTTACACTCCTGGTTTAAACTATTCCAATATTCCAAACTCATTGAAATTTCTCTATCAATACATTCGTCTTGTCTATGAAACTGTTTATCTTTCTTACCTAAGATTGCAGGTAACTGAGGGTCAAGCATACATATAGCTTGTTTCATATCGTCCATATCGTAAGCAATAGCATCGCAGAAAAAAGGACAGTGTTTACTGCACCTACTGCCATCAAAAGCAACTTCTACTGCTACATGTTTATACAGACTAGGCATAGCTAATCCTTATACAAATCTTCGTTAAAGTAACGTTCTAATTCTTCTTGTGTGAGCTCTTTTCCTGTTTTCTCCAAGTAGTGTTTCTTTAAAACATCTGCTACTCTTTGCATCATAGGACCTTGTGTTTCTTTGCCACCTACTTGGTTGAGCCAGGAATGTTCTTCATTGAAAATACTTTCCCATCCAAACATACTAAACTTTACTTGATATGTAAGTTCAGCAAAGCCTAACTTTTTCATCTCTTCTGTAAAAAGACCATCTGCAACTAAATCACTTACGTGTAATAATTTATAATCAAAATGTTTAGTAGACTTTGCTAAACGCAACGCAGTTTGTTCCATTGCTTGAGTAACAAGTTCAGTAAGTTGTGCCTCAGTTAGCTGCTCAGCATGTGTCAAAGTAACGTAATAAGAATCTTCATAAGAACCGTAACCTACTTCGTAATAGTACATTGATTATACCTCTTAGTTAAGTAAGTGGAAGGAGGCAGGACTTGAACCTGCAAAGGCGCTGCCGCGGTTAAGCCAGCAGGGCCTCGGTCAATTTAATATGACTGCGTATACCAGTTCCGCCACTCCTTCCTCATATGTTAAGCACTTGCCTTCTTTTTTGCTTCGTTGTAAATAGTGTCGATTCCTATGCTAGCTACAATAACAAAACCTACAAGTGCCGTTGTCAGTAAAAACGGGAAGTTGACTTCTAATGTTTTGTCATGACAACCTAAGCATGCTGCCAGCAGACAAACTACTAATGAAATAAGTCCAAAGAGAAAAAACCACAGCTTCATTCAATCACCTCAAATTCAGCATTACACCATTCTGCTTTATAGTCCGTTATTATAGGCTTGCTAGGAATTTCAACAGCGTGTGATACAACATCTGCCCAATCCATGCTACCACATGCCCAACGTCGCAACGAGTTGAAAAGTTTAGGGTCCATTACATAATCATAAAATTCCTGATAACTCTTACCTCGCATATTCGAGTGTTGAGCCTCTGGAGGCAGCGATGACTGATATTCCGCATAACTAGCCGCTACTATCTCGGCAGGAAACTTAAATGTCTTGTTGTCTGAGAATCTAACTGTCATATATTTCTTAACCATTGCTTACTCCTTTGTTAGTGGTGCCGGAGAGAGGACTTGAACCTCCACGAGTTGCCTCACTAGATCCTAAGTCTAGCGCGTCTGCCAATTTCGCCACTCCGGCACATATATTTAAGTACTCTATTTCTTTTCCTTTTGACTTCATATCAATATCAAAACAAACGGTAAAACCAAAACAAAGCCCTAACTCCACCATAGATAATTCCCCCTATCATAGTTATTCCAATAATAGGTCCTATAACATAATCAATAACTAATGCATACATAGCATCTTCTTGGCTGGGTACTCCATGTCCTTTTCTATCTCGTAAATATCTCATATCGTAAACCGCCTTTGTGAATCTTTTGCACTATATCTATGAACACGCCTTTCGCGTGCTTTAGCAGCTGCAACAACCTCAGGACTGTTAAAGTTTGCAATTGCTGCATCAAGTCGTTTCAGCATTTCTTTTTTGCTTAAACGTTTTTTCTTCAATGTTGAACAGCCTCTCTAGATATAGAAAACTCAACACTGGCTCTTTTTATCGAAGGATCATTTGCAGTTACTTGAATAGTGCCTTTTTTAAAGTCAACCTTACACTGTATCTTGACCCTTTTGTCATCCACTTGAATTATCTGTGTTCCTATTCCAATCATATTAACACGCAGGTTAACAACAATTTCTTCTTTATCTGTATACACTTTAGATACACACAAATCTCTATTTATATTATAGCCTTTTCTACCTATCAATAAGTTCCCATTTGTAGGTAAATCAAATACTTTACTCATAGCCATTGTATGTTCAAGTGCGCTAGCTTGAATAGGTTTACCTATTCCCATAGTTCGCGTAATTTTAGCCATCAACGTATTCCTCCTGAATCAAGAAAGTTTAAGTTTAGGAGAGCTCTTAGCTCTTCCGAATAACGTATTGAAAAAGCCTTTGTTGCTCTTCTCTTTTTCTGCTGCATATAACTTTTCCCAGTTTCTGTTAAACAGATACTCTGGTGGAAATGTAATAATCGCTTCTTGAATTCCTTTTGTATAAGTAGTGCAGTCAACCGTAAGAACCCTAACAATCACAACTAAGTTATGATATTGGATATCAATAATGTGTTTAACATCAATCTTCTGCGATTCTAATTCACTTATCTTTTGCGCAATTTTAATTGCCTGCTTTCGAAGTTTCTTACCTTCGGAAACAAAATCAACATAACTTTCTAAATTCATCTTAACTCCTTACAAGACTTGTCAGCGTGCATAATATTAACACCAGTATCTGTAGTAAAGATCCAAACGTCTGTAGTTACAATTGCATTAAGTCTTTCTAACAGGTAATTAACATTAACTTCACAAGTCCCTTGTTCTACTGACATAACATACATTGAAAAAGTTTTGTCATTATATTGAATGGTTAAAGTACAGGAATCGGCTGTTAAATTTAAGCTAACGTTCTCCTGCACATGTAAAAGTTCTGTTACTGAATGTAACAATTGTTCTCTTGAAGCACTTACTTTCATACGTTACCACCTTCATAGTACTTTTCCTCAACCCCCTGACGATTAGTACTCGATCTTAACTGCACTTTGTTTGATAGCAGTGTCTCCCAACTCTTTCCACCATGTAGTATTAGGTGCCATATCCAAACATATCCAGTTACAATTGTTGTGTTTACCCGCGTGTGCTTTGTGAAAATGTGCGAAATACCATTCAGCAGGTTTGTATGCTTCTAGTAAGTAACTTAGAGCGTCTTGTGATGAATCCTTTTCTGTAAAACCTAGTGTCCCTTGTACCCCGAATTCATTGGGACAGGTATGAGTAATCATAATGTCAACCTTCAAGTTAGGGTTTAAGTTCATCACATCTTGTTGTGTTATTAACTCCTCCGGGAACCAATCTTTGCCTAATGTCCTTACACATTTATCAATGGAATGGGCTCCTCCCATAAACATAATCGTCTTTCCATCAAGTTCAAGTATAGTACCTCTTTTCATATAAAATACATTCTCAGCTATTTCATTATTTATAAGTTCTTTCAGTTGCCAATGATGCTCATGATTGCCATCGCAGAAGTAAACCTTAGCTCCGAATGTTTTAATATTCTTTGGTCTGAGTTTATGAGGAACAACTTCAGGCCAATAACCAAAGTCTCCGCAACATAAAACTACATCAGGTTTTTGTTGTTTGATTAGTTCCTGAAGCCAGAACCATTGACAATGCAAATCACCTGTTACTATTATCTTCATCGAAATGTAATACTCGAGTTTTAATCTTTTTTGGTTTATCTTCTTTTGGTAAAGGCGAATAATCATTGAAAAAAGTTGAAGGTTTAAAGTCTGCATAAGCTTCCGTCGCTTGTTCTAATCGTTCTGCTCGTTCCTGCGTTATGGCTATAGCTGCGAGTTGTAGTTCATCGAGCGTCATAGTAGTAGCATCTGTATTAGCAGGAAGCATAGTAGCATCTGTATTAGCAGGAAGTATAGTAGTATAATACGCAGGCGAATAACAGACATCATGTCCTGGTAATATGTTTAATTCTGTCATATAACCACAAAGAGTATTATGTAAGTCTTCATTAGTTGTGAAACCTCTATTTTCAAGCCTCTTAACTAATTCTTCCTTTTCCCCATAAGTCATAAATCTAGTAGTAGAAAAAGATGAAGTAGGTACCGGCTCGATTCTAGGTAATGTTATAGTTAAAAAATTAATATGTGTTTGCGTTATCTCTACAATAGGTGAATTAAAGATAGGCTCTACTAACATCTTTCCACTGCTAAAAAGCTTCGAAACTTTTTCAGCGCCTGCTTCAACTATACATTGCAAACCGCCTAAAATGCAAAACACCACAAAAAGGAAGAAGCACCCTAAAAGAAGCAAAGGGATTATTGGACCCATTGCCACACTTACTACACTGCAGCAAAAGTGTTCTAATGTTAAACCTTTTTTCCTATCTTTGTACATCATTACATAACTAACTAAGAGAGGAGGAATGAAATACAAACAGTTAAACTGTAAAGGTGTTAAGCCAAAATTGTTAATCATTATCATCCTCATAGCCTTCTTCAGTATCGTGAAAAATATCCGAAAAAGCTATTGTCATTGGTTTGTTAGTAGCAAAAGCAAGAAGGTTAGTAATAGCTATGTGTTGATACTTGCCATGCTTTTGAAGAATTTTTTCGAAATCTTCTATTGTCTTAGCTGTGAGAATAAGAGTGGGGAAGACTAATTTAAAGTCTTCCCCATCATAACTAAACGATATATCCAAGCCTTTCTTTTTCTGATCCTCTACATAAATACAAACTTTAGTTAAAAGTCTTCCAACAGCAGAACTCATTATTGTAAACCAAATTCTCCTGTATCAACCCAGTCACTATTAATAAGCGTCCACCAGTCAGTTGCAAGTCCTCTGAGAACGTATTCATAAGGAAGCCAACCATAACCTCTGTTACCCCAACCAGTTCCCCATGAGTTTCTGATTTTAAGCGCACCAGTATACTCTTTGTTATCTATTCTATTTTTAGTTTTACAGTTATCATTAAAACCAACACACATTATAGCATGACCGCCTGTCTGTCTTTCGCCTTTTGCAGGGAAAGGAATAATGCCACCGTTGTTACTAGCATGTGAAATAGAATTGAAAACGGAGAAACCAAACATGCTTGGAAGACCTTCGCAGATGTTTCTTTTGATTTTCTCAAGTAATTCAGGCTTACTAGTTGTCATAGTATCAAGTCTTGCATACTTAACAGCTTTAAAGTTCTGTGCTACTGAGTAAACAAACTGTCCAGGCTCTTCATCAAATTTCTTAATGTCGTAAGGCCAGTAACGTTCCGGAGGTGCTCCAACCATTGTTAAAGCTCCCATTACTGTTCTTAAAAAAGCACCAGTGTCGCCGTTCCAGCCAAGAAGGTTTCTTGTAGCTTTGTAAAGAAACAATCTTGAAGCATCTATATGCTTCTTATGTGCTCGCCTTTCAAAGTATTCAAGTAATCCAATTGCAGCGTGTGCTGTGCAGGATCCAATAGACTCTTGATTTTCAATAGGTGAACAAAATTCGCTAAGATCATATGCATCAGGTAAGTTTGTTCTTTCTACAGCAAGCAATCTATCAAATAAGCCTTTAACAGCTTCATGATCTTGTCCATAATCCCTATGGTCAGGATAATCAGGTAACCAGCCCGTTCCTAATGTATTATACATTTACAACTACTCCTTTGTCAGTGACAACTAACATACCTGGTATAAGCTTATAAACTGCTGTTACATTTCCTTCGTCGTCTGTTACTGTGCTTTCAAGATTAAATGTTAATGTAGTTGTTGATAATTGATATTCAACATTAGTAACTTCTTCTGCTGCTACATCAAGCTCGACTGCTTGCCCATCACTGCCTATAACAGAAACTGTATTAGGTGTATCTTCTGTTTCCTCAACTACTGCTGGTTCAGCTGATGTTACCTTTCTCATGTACGCAAAACGTTCAAATATTCTTTCTTCCGGCTCAGGTACATCCACTTCTTTTACTTTTTCAAAGCCCCATCCTAGCACAAGTCTTACTTTCACTAAGTAACCTCCTTAAGTTCTTCGAGCAAATATAAAATCCTGCTCAGTAGTTTTTGTTTTATCTTTATAATTCTTACACCATTCAAAAATCTTAAACCAGTCTTCTTGTGTAACGTATCCTTTCACGTCATCAGCAAAATTGTTTCCAAATAATTCAACTTCCATTTTCTCAGTAAGCCAACTATCATTAGCATCAAAAATAGCAATCTCAGCATCTACGCTTTTGTGATTACCTTCTACGACCTTAGTTGCTAATATACGTAGTTCTTCTACCGAGGTAGCACTTACTAATTGATGGGTAGGCGTGTTATGCATTGCTTCAAACAAACTAGGTTTATTAGAAATATTGTGCTCGCAATAATTATACTCGCCACATTGTGTGCTAAGTCTAACACCGTTTGGAAAATCTAAATGAAAACCTTTGTTGCCGCAAATTGTAAACATATTTTACTCCACTATAGCAAGTAACTCCGTTTCGTGTAGAAGATAATATATAATGCCTTCATGTGTAATAGCCCAGCCTGCTGAAGCATCAACTAAAACTTTGTCACCGACTTTAACTTCAGGTTTAATTATTGTGCCATTTTCAGCAATAAGGTCTCCACCAACAGCAAGTACTTCACAAGTCTTAGGTGCTTTAGCATCAACATCACTGAGAAGATGGATGCCTGCCTTGGTAACATTAGGATTTGACGGCATGGTTGTAATAACGAATTGCGTTCTAGGTCTTAGGTTCATTTCTAGGTTCTCCTTTTAAGAAAAAATTATCGTATAGCTCTTTGTACTTCCGCTTTATATAACTAACTCGATCTACCGGTTGTCTTATCCGATTAATTTTAATTAAATCATTATTCTCTACTGGATGTGCTCTTCCGAATAATTGCATACACATATCAATGTCTTCTGGCATATCAAACTTAATAGTAGTTTCTTCATAAGTAAACAAGTAATGAATCTCAGGAATCTTTGCCCAGTAAGCCCCTGCAAGACATAATGGACAAGGTTCGTGTGTTGCAAGTAAAATGTAATCAGACAATCCAATAGTTACTTTATTTAGTTCCTCTGCTAAAGTAATAGCTTGAATCTCAGCGTGCATTAAAGAATTCTTTGTGCTATAAATAGAATTACTAGCTCCAAGGATAAAGGTACCCTCTCTGCTTAAAATTGCAGCACCAAAGATTCTACCGGTTCTGCCAAGTAGTCCTGCTTCAACAATTTTGTATAATTTGTGATTTAGTATGTCAAGGAGCTTATCTGTCACATGAAACTCCAATGACAAAAACATTTAGGACGTGTGATAGGAGTCCAACAATCTTTATCTATTGACCACTCGTACCATTTCTTTTCTTCAGGGACTGCACCAACTCCCCAAGGTATTTCTTGAATAACAATATAGTTATAAAGGTATTCATGCAGATCTGTTCTATTTTCATTTACAGCTTCTTCTGCTTTGCCGAATGTAGGGTACCAGCCATGAAAACGATGAGATGTTTTATCCCCTATTATAATAGCATCATTGTTTATATCAGGGTCCAACTCTGTATGAATTGCATAAATTGCAAACATAGTATGATCTTCATACTTAGTTATAGAACTTGTGTCATTTTGTGCTACAGGTGTAATGTTAGGTTTAGGCGTTGTAGGTTCACCATGCAGACCGCCTTTTTTGCTTGTACTTTCTTGCATTATTTTATTCATTGTTCCTCTCCTTTGCTTTGTTTATATACTCTAAAAAGTACTCTCTTGACGAGAACCAATACGGCCTATATACGATAGGAGCAAAATCGCTAAAGGATGCTCCTCTGACATATTTCCACAAATCTAATTCGTATATTATACCTCTTGTAAACTCTTCAGGGTCATTAGGGTCTTTAAGTGTATAGTTCTTATGTTTTTCGTCTGCAGAATGTTTAACTATCTCATAACAATAGTTATCTGATCCTTCTTCCCTTAGCATGATAACACCTTTTTGCGAGCCAGACTCAGGAAATACTTGAGCTAGGTATTCATAGAATTTCTCTTCTGTATTTAACACTATGCACTCATCAACTCTTAAACTAAGAATTGACTCAACTGCATTAGCTACCGTGCCTATCTCAGGAACAAACTCAACTGTGTGATCTGCTTCTTCTTTTTCTAAGCCTTCAGCAAGTTCTAATGAATCAAGTTTTTCAGCAAACTGCTTTTTAAGCTGCTCTTTCACTTCAGCAGTAAAGCAAACTTTTCCGCCTACTTTATCAATTATATTTAAAATGTTAGTAGTAGCATCAAGCAAGTCATGTGTCTTAGTAACTGTAGCATCTTCCTCTGTAGCCATTTGAATATTAGGGTCGTTCCCTGCTCGAATTGCCTCTTCGAAATTATTAATATCATCATACAGCGCACGAGCAAAGCTTTTATCTTCGTCAGTTCTTCCGTTATCCTTGATGTAAATAACACGATGCCAGTCTGCATGATCTGCTACCAAGCCACTGCCAGTCTGTCCTCTCCAAAACTTATAACAAAGCAGATTAGCAGCTATTGGCTTAACACCTCTTTTGTTATAGTATTTAGTAGAATTATCATATAGACAATCACACAAGAGTTTAAATGCAGTCATTACAAAGGCAACAGCAGGCGCAGCACACCAATCTCTAACCAAAGTATCAAAAGGGAGCTCTCGATTCCATTCCGTGTCAGCCTGAGTGCACATTCTTCTGATTTCACTAAGATACTCGGGTGGTAAAGCAAACTCAAATCTCTTTGCCACACCATCCCAACTATCAGGTAAATAATCTGTTACCCTCTTATAAATATAAGAATTGGGCTCAAACTGCATGCTCTTGAGTATTTTGTTGACTACTTTTTGCTCTTTAGCAGTCCAGTCCAGGTTGTAAATGTTGACTTCTTGTTTCTCATCCCACCCAGCTTTCGTCATTACATCTTTTCGAACGAACACTAATTTAGGGAACACTAAAGTACTGTTGGATTTTGATCCAGTCATGATTGACCTCCTTTGGTCGTAAGTTTTTGTTTTGAACCACGCACCCTTGCGCAGCCTTACCTCGAAAAACGTTCAAGCAACTTGTTGTCGCTGATGTCTTAGATTATCTCTTAACTCCATTAGTAACGTACCTAATACATTTTTACCTTCTCGCTTTCTTAAATCATATCCCCAGAAGTCATCACCCCACATGTTGCCTTCTAGTAATAAAGCTTCACCCGTTTCTAACAGCTTCCTTCTTAGGTCAGTATCTTGAAACTTAAGCGCAAGTCCCTCTTTCATAACATCAATTTTAACTTCTTCCCAATCTTCTCTTAAATACAAAGCTTTGCCAAACCGCTTTGCGTCAGCAGGTGTAGCCATTTCTGATATCACTTTCCTAGTAGCAACATCTCTAGTTTTCTGTGCTTGATAAAAATGTTCTATGGTAGGGTAAGAGATACCATCATAAATAATAGAGGAGGGATAAAAGTTTGAGAGAAACCCAAACTGACCTGAAAAGGCTTTGATTGTGCTAAATGACTTCTCTGTCATCATCGGTTAATACTTTAGTGAAGTACCAAATATCGAAAAGTATCCCGAGAGCGCAGAGAACAATTTTGATTTTCTTTTGTGTTGACATAATTAAGTGACTCCTTTTAGTAAAGTAATATATCGTCGAACCTTCCTGACCTTGCATAAGCTAAGTTAACAGGTCTACAAGCTTCTTCGATATCCTTGTTTGCTTTAGTGTTAATCTCATCTGACTTTTTTCTGCTAAGCTTAATTACCTTAGCTTTGCCTCTCCTTACTTCTTCTTCCAAACGTTCTTTGAATAAGTCTCTTGCCATATATACCTTCTTTAAACTGTAGTGAAGAGACTCAATCCAAAATACACTAGTGCCTTTCTCAATTAAGAGAACGTGCTTACCGAATAGTCTTGTCTCTTACTACAGAGAGTAGTAATGGTCTGGGTGGGTGGATTTGAACCACCGATCTCCTGCGTCCAAGGCAGGCATCCTTAGCCAAGCTAGACCACACCCAGATAAATTGTAGAAGGGTCACTTGGAGGTGAATAACTCCTGAGACTGCTCGTCAGCAGTCTACGATACAATCCCTTCTATTTTTATTATAACTCTAGTTTTCTAATTCTTGAGTTTTTTCTACATCGGTTATAAAATATGCCATATACATATCGTTTGTGAGACCGCACATTTGCATATATAGAGACAGTTTAAATGTATCAGGAACAACATGCTTATCTATAGTAATCTTCTTACAGTCGATCCTAAAGATTGACAAGATGTTTTCAATGTTCTTTTTAATTTCTTCTTCTGAAACTTGTGGGTAGCTGAGATCTTTAAGATAGAATTTAATAGCCATATCGACAGCTTCAACTACATCCCTGATAACCCATTCTTTGTCTACAGGTATCATAAGATCACTTGTTGGACTAAGGCCATCAATAATACTTCTTTGATTACACATTCTTACTGTTCCTGGAGCAAAAGTAATCTCCCTCTCATTTGTTGCAAGTTCTTGACTCATAGCGTATACCTCCTGAAGCTTATATTACTTTATATAACTACTCTTTTTCTTTCTTAGTTGACTTCCTTTACACAACTCGGACCTTCTGCCGCCATACATTCCTGATAGCACCAGTAACTTAGGTGGGACTGGAAACGGGCATGAAGTGCGTATTGCCGCTCGTGTAAAAATATACCAAGTAGCTTGTACCTGTCGATCGTCAAAACTAAAAATGTCAGACAAGCTTGTTTTTGTATAAAAAGGAGAATTCTTCAGTGTATGACATACAGTTGTCTTTAGTGCTTTTTTATACAGAGCTTTTTTCCTCTCAAGAGTGAGCATGAAATTACCGAATACATATGCTCTCAAATGTCCTGAGTGTCTCACGGAACAAACCTTTGTATTGTTAAATGCTTTCGAAATGTATTGCCTGCGAGAAAAAGTGTAGTGTGAGAAACAAACCTTCCAAATAGATACCAAGTTATTCTTAAATTCTGCAAGTACTTCAGATCTTTACACATAGTTGCTTTTTTGTAAATCTTATGTGGTATCGATGAAGCTCTGCTTGATCCTAAATAAGAAGCATTTCTCCATTTACTAACAACTTGTCGTCTACAGCAATGATTGTTTGCTACAAATGTCATCAATATAGTATCGTCAAACTTCTCCATATATGTAAAAACTGTCTTAACGAGTATTTTGTTTCTTTTTTCTTTTTATCGATGCATCGAAAACAACATGCTCCAATGTTCTAATTATGTTGTGAGTCTCTTGTTCTATTTCATGCTCATTTACAAATCTGCTATAAGCAATGTCTACAATCTGCGATAAGAATACTTCCATTACTTCGTGGAAAGCTACTCTTTTAATTGCAACATCTGTAGGATCAAGATCTAACGATACACTTAGGTTTAACAAAACTAATCTACCATCCAAGTCTGCAGTGCAAGTTGCACGTGCTTTTGGATCAAGGTCTTCATGGACATAATTTATTTCCCATCCTAACAAACCAAACTTGTTGATCCACTTTTTACACTCACGAACAAACACTTTAAAATGTTTTTCTGTTGTTTTGAATTCTTTCATAGTTTAACCATCCTTCATTGCATATTGCACAACTATGGGCAACGCCCCTTTGAACAATTCTGTTAACACGTCCAATGTACATTCGTAACTCCCATCTTCCCTTTTTGTAAAAGAAGCTTCAAGTTCAATGCTATAAAGGTCGAAGGATTTCTTGAGAAGGTTCCGAAAATGACTTTTAATTTTGGCGAGTGTTGTGTTACTAAAGTCAAATGTTCTTAAGTGAATTGACATAATGATATTCATTGCTTCATACACATCATTTATGTTATAACTACCTACATAGTCGCAATTAAAGAATCCCATGAATTCATCTAATTCCTCTTCGGTGCATTCTACATCTTGCGTATTAATCTTTTTAGCCATCAAACCTCCAGGGTGGCTTAGTAGGTCTTACCAATTAGTGTGTTTTACTTAATTTGATGTGGTCTAGTGAAGGAAAGTGTTTATGAATGGAAACAAACTATAGAGCGCAATGATTAGAAAGTCTAAGCGGCAGAAGAGTCTGTTCTTTCTTTAAGGATTCTTTTCATGTGTTCTTTATACTGTTCGGGAATGTTTTTTTCAAACAACAAACGTAGTAGTTGATTATTGTCAAGCATTGAGATCACATCTATTATGAAAGTATGATTAATGTGAGTTAGTGTAGCTACCTCTTTTTCAGTAATTGATAATCTAGCATCTATATCATTAATAACATCAGTCATCGATTGAGATTGAAAGTATCTAGACGACATTAGACTCTTCTCCTCTTTCAACCAAAATCTGCTCTATCAAAGGTTTTACTTCTTGTGGAATATCTTTTTTAAACAACAAAACAGCAAGTGTTTCCGAGTCAAGGTATGTTAATACTTTTGTTACATCAGTTTGTTGAACAACTAGTTCTAGGCCTAGAATGTCGTCCATGTAGTGATGATGGTTAGTTATACTGTCCTTATCTTCAATATCGTTTAAGTTATGTGTATGACGTTTTAACAAAGTAGACAGCAAAACTATTTTATCATACAAGGTGTTTATAATAGTTTGTAAGCTATCTTGAGTTACATTAATAGATATCAGATCACCATTTAGGTCATAGTCAGCGCGCTTATGGAATATATCATCATAGTTATGATCATATAGGGTTAGTCCGTTTTCATCATAAAAGGTAGACATTAGTTATTACCTCTTGTATTGAGAGAGGGTTGACTATGATTGAAGCATTACGTAACATACAGTCAACCCTCCCAGGTAGTTAATAGTCGTTTAAGCGTTCCACTCTATTTCTTCGTCTACGCTTACTTTAATAAAAGCAACTCTTCCTGTAGATGAAATAATTTCAATATCTCTGTACATAAAATCAACATGTCCTGCTAAGAAATCAGACTTGCCATCAGGAAAATCAATTCTTGTTGACAGTAAACAATCTATAGAGAAAGGAACAGGTGTCTCAAGATTTATCCAAACTTCGCCATCAGGGCTTACTGCAGTTATTCGTAAACCTCCCCAACTCTCAGCAGCGAAAGTATCAGGAGACATTGCTACATTTACAAAGTTGTCTGTTATTTCAGTAAAGGTAGCTTTGCTTACTGTAAAGATATCAGGAATTGCAACGATCTCTTTTCCCATTGATGCAAACTTTTCTTTGATGTCAGGCCACATCTGTGAGATAACATCATTGGCAATAGCTGAAGGGATAGACATAATAAGAGCGTTGTCTACTTCCTGTATAGCTATAGATATGTCTTGAGACTCAAACATCTTTGCTGCTTCCCCTTCATAAAACTTAGATGTATCAATTCCTGTCAGTCTGTACGATTTCTTCATGCGGTGTTTCCTCCTGAACTATTACTTTACCAAAACCATGTTTGGTTTTTAACTTAGCTATAATTGTGTCTCTTTCTTTATCGCCTCTGAATATTAATTCGTCAAGCACCTCTATAAAGTATACTGCGTAGTCTTCATCTTTCTCTTCTCTTTCACATGTAATAAGACTAAAAGCAGCTATAGTACCATTCGCTCCTCTAACCAAAAATTTTTTAGAATCTTTTCTTTCAATGATTGTGTAAGTATGTTTAGCTCCTGCGAGTTCAAACATATTAGTTTTCTTTCTCAAGACAGCCATTGTCTTGTTAGTTTTTTCCATCGCCATCCCCTTTTTTATCAATCTTTAAAACTTCATTAAAAGTTGGAATAACTATTTCTTTATTTACTAGGATAGTTGTACCAACTATGACTGTAGATTTCTTTTCTTTCATAAA
>Ga0114918_10002718_pt1 | contig 15782 bp, 13 predicted proteins | sample LantaG_FD_87015 | JGI IMG/M metagenome (GOLD analysis project Ga0114918, IMG submission 87015) | Deep subsurface microbial communities from Baltic Sea to uncover new lineages of life (NeLLi) - Landsort_02402 metaG | ecosystem: Environmental > Aquatic > Marine > Oceanic > Sediment | place...
GGGCGGTTGTGTAGTTTGAAAAGAACAGCGGCGGTGAAAAGCAGCGGAAGCTGAAGCAGAAGCAGAAAAGAGGACGGGCCGGCAAACGGCAAAACGACGACGAGGAAAGGGACCTTCCTCGTCGTCGTCGCCGTTTCCGAGTTTCTCTCTCTCTCTCTCTCTCTCTCTCTCTCTCTCTCTCTCTTTTTCTCAAAACAATGGAATGCGTCGAGGAGTCTCCCTCTCTCTCTCTCTCTAATCATAGATGCGCTGAAAGCTGGATGTCTAGGGTTTTTGAAGACGAAAAACTAGGAGGAGCAAAAAGCAGAGAGGGGATTTTTTTTGTTGTCAGGTTTTTTTCCCCGTTTTCGCTCTCCTTCTCCTTCTCAGGCGGCAGCCGCGTCCGCAGCAGCGGGCTCCGGGACCACAGCCGCCGCCGCGGGCTCGGATGAAGCAGCAGCAGAAGGAGCAGAAGACGAAGCGGCCGTCGGCGTGTCCGAAGGCAGCACGGCGGCAGCGGCGGCAGCTGCGGCCTCCGCGGCGGCGGCAGAGGCGTCGTCGTCGACCTCCTCCACCGCAGCAGGCTGTTGCGGCGGAGGAGGAGGAGGGGGGCCCCAGAGGCTGTCCGTGGGCGCGGCGACAGCCGCCGCGGCAGCAGCGGCAGCAGCAGCGGCCTCTGCAATCGACAGCGGAGCAGCCGCGGAAGCAACCGGGGCAACGGGGGCGACGGCGGGAGCAGCCAGCGAGGACTGCGGCAGCGGCGGAGGAGGAGCAGGCGTCGTCGCCCTCGAGTTGAGTCTCGCGAGGATGCGCTTGCCGTGCGGCGTGCCGCGCAGCGAGGGCAAAAAGGGTCTGATGGCCTCTGCCAGGGCCGCAGAGAGGGCCGGGGAGCCCGCAGCGGAGAGCGCGGACTGGACGACGTAGTTGCCGTAGGGGTCCTGGTGTTGTTTCGGGGGAAAATGAAGTAAAAAGGGGGTTTGAAAGTGAGCGCCACGAAAATCGAAAATGAAAAAAAAAAAAAATCGAAAAGAAAAAAATTCTTCTCTCACCTGCAGCAGCCTCGGCAGCGCCGGCGAGGCGGCGATCTCGGCCACCAGCGCGTCCCTCAGGCTCGCCAGCTCCGCGGAGCCCACCTCGGTCTCCTCTCGGAGGGCCTCTGCGGCGGCGCGCGCCTCCTCGGCCGCGGCTTCCGCGGCGGAGGGAGGCGGCGGCGGCGGCGGGTTCTCTCCTCCGTTTTCATCGCCTTCCTTCTTCTCCGCTCCTTCGCCGTCGCCACCTTCCTTCTCCTCGCCGCCCTCCAGCGCCCCGCCGGCGGCGGCGGCGGCAGCAGCAGCCCTCGCAGCGGCGGCCGCGGCGGCAGCAGCCGCGGCGGCGGGATCCAGCTTCAGGCACCGCTCCACGACGTTGGAGGAGAACTTCTGCTGCGCGAGCCGCGCGGCGTGGCCGAGGAGGCGCCGGCCGACGGCGGCGGCGGCACGCGGGCCTCCCAGCTCCAGAACGTACTGAACAACGTAGTTCCCAAAGGGGTCCTGCGACAGCGTCAGGGCGTGCTCCGCCACGCCCGCGACCAGCCTTTTGCGCTGGGAAGGGCTGGCGAAGTCGAGGCAGCGCTGCAAGACGCAGCAGCTGTGCCGGTGCATCGCGACGTCGACGACCGACTCGCAGAGCGCGTCGTGGACGAAGGCCGCGTCCGCCGGATCCAATCGCTGCAAAACACGCTGCACGACATGGTTGCCGTTGAGGTCGCGCACGAGAGGGACGACGTGCGGAGTTAAAGCCGCGACGGCGAGCTCGACCTGCCCGCGGGTGCGGAGGGTCTCGACCAGCTTTTGGACGGCCCGCGTGCCGTGCGTGTTGCGCGCCGCGCGGAGCAGCGCCGCGCCTCCACCCTCGCAGGCGGCCTCGAGCAGCCGCGTGCGCTGCGCGTCGTCGGCCCTCTCGAGCAGCTTCTGGACCAGGTAATTCCCAAAGGGATCGGCCATCAGATCTCCGAGAGAGGCCACGGCTTCCGGTAAAAGAGCCTCGACGGCTGCGGACCCGCCTTCATCGAGCTGCCTCTGCAAAAAGCGGCAGCCGTGCTGGTCCCTCGCGACAGAGAGCACCTGTCCCAGCACCTCCTCCAAGGTAGAGTACCTCTGCTGCTGCTGAGCCTGCTGCTGGTGCTGGTGCGCAGAGTGGTGGTGATGAGAGTGCGGGTGGTGTAGAGACGACGCGGACGAAGAGTGGTGGTGGTGGTGGTGGTGGCGCGGGTGGTGAGAGTGAGATGAGAGGTGGTGGTCGTCGAAGTCGTTGTCGTCGTCGAGACGATACGAGGAGAGTCGGCCTCCTCCGCGGCTCCCCTGGCGCATCAGGCCCGGGGGGCCTCCGCCGCCCCCGCGGGGCCTCGAGCGCTCGTCGGGCTCGAGCGAGGAGGGAAGGTGGAAGCCCCGGTCGCGGTCGCCGCCGCGGTCGCTGCCTCCACGGGAGTAGTGGTCTCCTCCGCCGCTGAGGTGGCCGTTTGACCCGAAGCCGCCGCCGACCCTTTCCCTCTCCCCTCCGCGCTCGCCTCCGCGCTCCCCGCGCCTGTCGCCTCCATACATATTATGCACGGCGGCGGCGGCAGCTGCGGCCGCGGCAGACGACGAAGAGCGCTGGAAGCCCCCTTGACCGCCACCACCGCTCCCGAAGGGCGCGTTATAAGAAGAGTGCTGCTGCTGGTGGTGGTGGTGAGCTTGCGACGGCGGGTAGTGCTGCTGCTGGTGCTGGTGCGCGACGGCGGCGGCGGCGGCGGCGGCCGCGGCCGCGGCGGCCGCCGCGCTGGCGGCGGACTCCTGCTGCTGCTGCGACAGCGCGGCGCTGTAGGCCGCTGCGTAGGCGGCAGCGTACTCTGTCTGTGACAGGCTTTGCGAGTTCGGGCCCGAGGAGGAGGAAGGAGGGCCGTTGGCGCCACCGCCGGCGCCACCTTGACCTCCACCTTGCGGGGGCCCGCCGTTCTGCTGCTGGGTGGCCGCCGCCGCGGCCGCGGCTGCCGCCATCGACGCGGCCTGGTGGTGCTGCTGCTGCTGCTGCTGGTGCGCGGCAGCTGCAGCCGCGGTCGCGGCGGCTGCGGCCGCTGCCGCCGTCGACGAAGACCCCGACGCCGAAGAGGAGCCCGGAGGAGGAGGAGGAGGAGGAGGAGGCGTCGGCATCCTCGCCCTCGCAGCGTGCGCCACAGCGGCCGCAGCCGCGTGAGCTGCAGCAGAGGCAGCGGAGGAAGAGCCGCCTCCTTCGCTGCCACCCTGGAGGTGCATCGCAGAGAGCTCGGAGGAAATGTCGCCTCCGCCTCCGTTTCCGTTAACTCCTCCGGGCGCCGGCGACGACGAGCGAGGGCCGGCTCCGTTGCCGCCCCCGCTCCCCGCTCCTTCTCCGTTGGGCCCGGGAAGCCCTGGAGGCCTCAGCCTGGGCGGCAAGGCCGCGTAGAGCGCCCCGCCGTCCAGCGGCGGAGGCAGCCTGCGCCCTGCGACGCCGCCGCCGTTGGGGCCGTTTTGCTGCTGCCGCTGCTGCTGCTGCTGCTGCTGCTGGTAGAAGCTGTCGTAGTCCTCGTCGCACCTGATGTCGCTGCCCAGGCCTGGCGCTGGCGTCCAGCGCCCGTCGATGAGGGCGCCGCCGTCGACATAGGCGTTGGAGTTCTGGTTTTGGTGTGTGAGGAGAGAAAGGGAGTGGGGGAAGAAGAAGAAAAAGGTGAGGTTTTTTCGTTTCGGCTTTCTTCGCTCCTCTTGCGACGGCTGCGATTGCTCTTTCTTTTTCCGCGTCCTTTCTCCTCGCTCTCTTGATCAACCGAGCAGCTTTCTTCATTTTCCCATCCGCACTGAGCCTCATGATAGACGAGCACAAGCCTCTGGAGCAAAAAGAGAGGTGAGAAAAGATCGGCAAGGGCCAATACTAGCGCGCAGAAACCTCGGCGCCTGTCGGCGGCTCATCGAAGCGAGATACGGAAAAAAAAACAAAAAAACTCGTCTGAAAACTTTGAAAAGAAGAAAAACTTCGAAAAAAAACAGAAGTGTCCTCACCCCTTGCGCCGTCCACAGCTGCTCCAGGTGCGGCGGCGCCGATGTCGCCCTCGGTGGAGCGTCAGAGAAGCCGTCCCCGATCAGCGCCGCGACGGACGCGTCGACGTCGGGCCTGCGTGAGAGTAGGATTGGGAAGAGAAAAGAGAAAGGGAGTTGAGGATTTGTACTCTTCTTGCAGTCGAAAGCGCCGCCGCCGCCGGCTGAGTGAAAAGCGGCGGCCGCCGCATCTTGCAACGGCCATCCAGCCCCTCAAAGCGACCCTTCTCGCTCCGCCTCTTGCACCAGCGACACCATCACGCTTCTCGCTACCTACCAGGGCTGGTTGGGCTCCAGGCCGGCGCCGTCGTCCTGCCTCCAGGTGGACATTTCGAATCAGTCGTTTGAAGTTTTTTTTTTTGCTCTTTTGCTCTTTTGCTTCGATGCCCCGCCCCTTGCTCTGTCTCTTTTTCCTCTCTGCCCCAGCCAGAGGTCTCTCTCTCTCACACACGCTCACGCGAGCGCCGCGCGCTAGCTGTGGCTGCTGCTGCTCGACGCGGATTGAGAGGTGGCGAGTGGATTTGAGAGGGGAAGTGCCGTTGAAAGAGGCGATTGGACGCCGCCTCTCTCTCTATTTGCTTTTTTTTTTGGTGTGAGAGAGCCGAAGAAGGGCCGAAGAAGGGAAAAAAAAACGAAATCAAAACTCTCTCAAACTCACCTCACTTCTCTCGACTTCCGACGTTCTTCTTCTTCTTCCTTTTCTTCTCGCCCCTTCCCTTTCTACTTCCTCTACCTCCAGTCGCCATGGCTCTTGCCGCCACGCGCCCCGTGCGCGGCCTCGCGGGATCCACCCGCAACGGTGCCGGTGAGTCTTCTGGGGGGAGGGGGCAGTGTGGAAGAGAAAAAGAAAAGAGAAGCAGCGTGTTCGATTCGTCTTCTCGCTAGCTCCCTCCTTCTCGTCCTCTCATCTTTTTCGCTCACCTAATTCTCTCGTCTCAAACCCGTCCAAATTACAACAGCCCGACCCTCCGCCCGCGTCGTCGTCCGTGCTGCCCCCAAGAACGGAGAGCAGGTGAGTTTCGAGTCTGGAAGAGAGAGGGAGGAAGAGACAAGAGAAAGACGTGTTTGTTGTTTTTTCCGGGGCGTTGCCTTTTTTCCTTTCCAATCGCTTTGTCGGCATTTCCTTTTTGAGAGGTCGCTTCGGCGCGTCGCGGAGAGCAGCTCCGCGTGTCGATACCTCTTTTTCCACGCTAGAGGTCCTATTTCGCCTGTGATATAGCTTCTGGCGCAGGTGGATTGGCGAGAGAAAGTCGGCGAGGCTGACATCTCGCGTTGAGCTCCCGGAGCGCCGCCGGCGAGAGCGCCACGACGCTCGCTCTGAGCGAGCGGGAGAGAGCCTTTGAATGATCTCGCGAAGAGGGAGGGAGAGGGAGACAAGAAAACATTCCCCTAACCCGGCGTGCGAGCCTCACTTTGCCCCTTCTGCTGCGGCGGGAAGCTCCGATGCGACAGCCCGGGGGCTTCTATGCGCGCGCGCGCGAGAGAGAGAGAGAGAGAGAGAGAGAGAATTAGAGAGGGAGGCAGACGCGAGAAGCGACGGAATTCCTTCTTTGTCGATCGCGGCAGCAACGAGCGCTGCTTCTCGGCCTCAACCTTCTTTCTTTCCTCCTCAACCTCTCACCCTTCTTCCTCCTTTCCTTCTCTCTTTCTTTCTCTTCTTCTCTTTCTCAATCCCAACCAAATCCGCAGCCCTCCGACCCCTCCAAGCGCTCGTGGATGACCGGCCTCGCCTCCCTCGCCGCCGCCACCGCCGCGACCACCCTCGCTTCCGCCAAGCCGGCGCTCGCCGCCGACGACGCCGTCGCGGCGTCGCGCATGTCCTACTCCCGCTTCCTCGAGTACCTCGACCTCGGCCGCGTGCAGAAGGTCGACCTCTACGAGAACGGCACGATCGCGATCGTCGAGGCCGCCTCTCCCGAGCTGGGGAACAGGGTCCAGCGCGTCCGCGTGCAGCTCCCGGGGACCTCGCAGGAGCTTTTGTCCAAGTTCCGCGCCAAAGGCGTGGATTTCGCGGCGCACTCGCAGGCCGAGGACGGAGGCGCCGTCGTCGCGGGCTTACTGGGCAACCTCGCCTTCCCTCTCCTCCTGGTCGGGGGACTCTTCCTGCTCTCCCGCCGCGGGGGAGGTCCCGGCGGTATCGGCGGCGGTGGCCCCGGGAACCCTCTTGCGTTTGGCAAGTCGAAAGCCAAGTTCCAGATGGAGCCCAACACGGGAGTCGGCTTCGACGACGTGGCCGGAGTCGACGAGGCGAAGCAGGACTTTGGAGGTGGTCGAGTTCCTCAAGAGGCCTGAGAGGTTCACGGCGGTGGGCGCCAAGATCCCCAAGAGCGTGCTGCTGGTGGGCCCCCCCGGAACGGGAAAGACGCTTCTCGCGAAAGCCATCGCCGGCGAGGCTGGCGTTCCTTTCTTCTCGATCTCGGGCTCTGAGTTCGTCGAGATGTTTGTTGGCGTGGGAGCGTCGAGGGTGCGCGACCTGTTCAAGAAGGCCAAGGAGAACGCGCCGTGCATCGTGTTTGTGGTGAGTGTTGGATGAGGTTTTGGAGTGTTTTTTTCTTTTCTTTTGAAGGTCGTTTTTTTTTCTTTTTTCCCGGCGCGCGCGTCGAGGGTCGAGGTCGAACTTCTTTTTTCCACTCACTCTCTTTCCCTCTTTCTTCAACCTCCGCCCTCTCAACAACAGGACGAGATCGACGCCGTCGGACGCTCCCGCGGCACGGGCGTCGGCGGCGGCAACGACGAGCGCGAGCAGACGCTCAACCAGCTCCTGACCGAGATGGACGGCTTCGAGGGCAACACCGGCATCATCGTCGTCGCCGCCACCAACCGCGCGGACATCCTCGACCCGGCCCTGCTCCGCCCGGGCCGCTTCGACAGGCAGGTGACCGTCGACGTCCCTGACTCGAAAGGACGCCTCTCGATCCTCAAGGTCCACGCCCGCAACAAGAAGATCGGCGAAGAAGTCGATCTCAATGAAGTGGCGCAGCGCACCCCCGGGTTTTCGGGAGCCGACCTGGCAAACCTGCTCAACGAGGCCGCGATCCTGACCGGAAGGAGGAACAAGCCCGCGATCACCAACGCCGAGATCGACGACTCTGTCGACCGCATCGTGGCCGGGATGGAGGGCACCCCCATGATCGACGGGAAATCGAAATCTCTCGTCGCCTACCACGAGGTCGGCCATGCCATTTGCGGCACGCTCACCCCCGGACACGACGCCGTGCAGAAGGTGACGCTGATCCCCCGCGGGCAGGCTCGCGGGCTCACTTGGTTTATCCCTGGAGAGGACCCGACGCTGGTCTCGAAGCAGCAGATCTTTGCTCGCATCGTCGGCGCGCTCGGCGGGCGCGCGGCCGAGGAGGTCGTGTTTGGCGACGCCGAGGTCACCACGGGAGCCTCTTCCGATTTACAGCAGGTCACGGGCATGGCCAGGCAGATGGTCATCAACTACGGCTTCTCCGACATCGGCCCTTGGTCCTTACTGGACCCCTCGGCGCAGGGCGGGGACATGATCATGCGCATGATGGCGCGCAACTCGGTCTCGGAGCAGCTGCAGCGCCGCATCGACGACGCCGTCAAGAAGATCGCCGCGGAGGCGTACGTGGTGGCGGTCCAGCAGATCCGCGACAACCGTGTTGCGATCGACAAGATCGTCGACGTGCTGATCGAGAAGGAGACGATCTCGGGCGACGAGTTCAGGGCGCTGTTGGGAGAGTACGCCGAGATCCCCAAGGCCAACCTGGATGCTGCCGCTGCCGCGCCGAGCAGGGCCAAGACCGCCGCCGCCGCCGCCTTTGACTCGGGGGTGATTGACGTCTAGAGTGGAGATTTTTGATTCGTTCTTTCTTTTCTTTTGATTAGTTTCGGTTTATTACTTTTGGTCCTGGCGTTGATGAGAGTGGAGAGAGAAGAGAAGAGAGAGACAAAGAGACATGGAGAGAGAGACCACCACCACCAACAGCAACAACAACAAAGAAACAGCAGCCCCACCACCACTTTTCTTTTTTTCCACCAATTCTTTCCCCCCGTTCTTTTTGGGAGATGAGATATTCTTCTTTTTTGTGTGCAAAAAACAACAATCAATTCGAGAAAACAGAAAAGAGAGAGAGAGAGAGGGAGAAGCGAAGAAAAGAACGAGCGAACGATTGAACGAAGTCGGGTTCTTTTTTCAATCTTTTTTTTTTGAAAGTAATTCACGCTACAAAGTTTTTTTCTCTCTCTATGAAAACAGCAAAACGACCTATGCCTGCAGCACGGGCCGGACCAGCGGGTGCGACTGCGCGACGAAGAGGATCGCCCACCTGTTTTTGGGGATGGCGCATTTTTTTGGTTGAGGAGAAGAGAGGTCGAGGTCGAGGTTGAGAAAAAAAAGAACGAAAAACGAAAAAGCAACACCATCATCTCTTTCTCTTTCTCTCTCTCTCTCTCTCTCTGTTCTCTCTCTCTCCTTCAAATCCCCCACAACTCACATCATCCAGCAGCAGAGCACGGCAATGCCGCACAAGATGTGGTTCATCCTGTTTTGTTTGGTGTATAGATTTTGAACGAGAGAGAAAGAGAAAAGGAATCGAATGGTGAGCTTTGATGCGCTGATGGGGTTTTGATGCCCAACTCTTCTTTCTTGCCTTCCACCCCTCCCTCCCTCGTTCTCCCTCACCCCTGGTGCGACGGCCGCGACAGGAACGTCACCCCGACGCCGGCGCCGACCCCGAAGAGCAGGAAGAGGAAGGTCCCTCCCCAGAAGCCCATCTGAGAGAGGAGCGAGCGAGCGAGAGAGAAGAGCGAAAGAAGCGAAGCAGCGAGAAGGCGAAGGAGAGTGGATTTTTTTTCCATTTTTCCATTTTTGCCATCAACTTTTTTTTCTTCTACTAGAGCGATGAGCGACGACAGCGACGCCGACGACCTCCCTCCCGAGGCCGTGCCCCTATCAGAGCTCACTATCGACGATTCAAAGGCCTCAGAGGGGAGGAAGTTGGCAAAAGACGCAGGATTGAAGGAGGAGACCGAGGCGAAAGATTATGAACAAGTCGACGATAATGATCGGAAATCTCGACCCCAATCTCCTTCTTCTTCTTCAGCTCAGCCTCCTCCGCTCCCGCCTCCGCCGGTCCCGGTCACTCTCATCACGGGCTTCCTGGGCGCCGGCAAGTCCACGCTCGTGCGCCACCTGCTCTCCTCGCGGCACGGCCTCAGGCTGGCCGTCATCCTCAACGAGTTCGGGAGCGAGCGCGGGTTGGAGGCGGACCTCCTGAGCGCCGGCGCCGCGGCCGCGGCCGTACCCCGGAGGCTGAAAGGGGGAGGAGGAGGAGGAGAAGGAAAGGACGAGGGAGAAGGAGCAGAAGGAGAAGGAGCTTCCACTTCCGCCGCCTCCGCGCCCGTGGCCCTCGAGGACTGGGTCGAGCTTTCCAACGGCTGCCTGTGCTGCTCGGCGAAATCGGGGTTCCTGTCGGCGCTCGAGGGGCTGCTCGCGAGGACGGCGAGGGAGGAAGCGGAGAGAAACTCGAATGCAAACTCTTCCACGTCTCCTCCTCCTCCTCCCCGCCCGCTCGACGGCATCCTCGTGGAGACCAGCGGCCTGGCCGACCCTGGCCCGGCGGCGACCGCCCTCTGGGCCGACGAGGCATTGGAGGCCTCGGCAGCTTTGGGCGGCGTCGTGACGGTCGTCGACGCCGGGAGGCTCCTGTCGCAGCTCTCGGCCCGAAGGGCCGCAGGAGCCGTCAACGAGGCCGCGAGGCAGCTGGCGTACGCCGATGTCGTGCTGGTGAACAAGGTGGACACGCTAGTGGCGGAGAAAGAAAAAGCGGAAAAGGAAGGGAAGAACGAACCGTTTTCTTCTTTTTCCTCTTCTTCTCTTTCTCCGTCGTCGCTCGAAGAGGTCGTCGCTGCGATCCGCTCCATCAACTCCGAAGCTTTTATCGTGCCCTGCGAGCGTTCTGCCGTTGATCCGAGGCTGCTGCTGAGCGTGCGGACCGTCGGGAGGGAGCTGGGGGTCGCGGAAGACGAAGAGGGAGGAGAAGTGGGAGGAGGAGAAGACAACGGCGACGGAAGCAAAAGCGATCTCTCTCGACGAATAGGAGGAGGGAAGAAGACGAGGCAAGCCCCTCCCCTGTCCTTGCCTGCCCCCAAACACGACCCCGGGATCACGACGATCTCTTGGAGGTTCCCGGGGGAGGCGGCGAGCGAGGAGAAGCTCCGCGGGTGGCTGGAGAAAGTGCTGTGGCGCGACGAGGACGAAGACGAAGATGGAAAAGGAGAGAAGGAAAAGGAAGACGAGAAAGACGAAAAGGGCGAGGGCGAGGAGGAGGAGAAGCTCGAGATCTTCCGCATGAAAGGTCTCATATGCTTGTCGCCGTCGTCGCCGTCGCCGTCGTCTCCTGCAGCAGGATCAGCAGCAGCAGAAGAATCAGCAAAAGCGGGCGAAGGAGGCGGCGGCGGAAGAGAAGGAGGTCCCTGGAGGAAGGTGGTGGTACAAGCTGTCGCAGACACTTATGACCTCCTCGAGGCCGGCCCCTGGAATACCGCTTCTTCTGATCCGCACCTGGCTCGTTTCGTGGCGATAGGGAGGGGGTTGAAGGGGACAAGGGGCGCGGAGCTGGTGCGGGAGTTTGAGGAGGAGGTGATGAAAAAATAAAAGTAGTGAGAAGTTAAGATGACAAAAATTTCTCCATTTTTTTTTTTGCGGAGGAGGCAGCCTCTCTTCTCTCTCTTCGATCGAAAACCAGCGCGCCCCAGAGTGACCTCTCGCTTTTAATCGATTCCCGCTCTCTGGGGGTCGAGAAACGGGCTTGCCTCTCTCCCTCGAGGGGGAATTTGAAGAGGAGGGCCAGCAGCGAGAGAGGACGCCCGCATCGACGAGGGCATTCCAAATTTCTTCAAGCCGTCGCCGTCCGTCAGTCCTCGAGGCTTCACATCCGATTTCTTCCCAGCGCCATGCCGCCCGTCTCGTGGCACGATGAGCGGTAAGACTTGCCTGAGATTGAGCATCACGTGGCACACGCGCTGCCCTGCGAGTTTGGAGATAAACAGAGCCCTGTGCGCTGGAGAAACGAGGGCGCGAAAAGGGAGAGAAGAAGCATTGGAGGCCGCTGTCTCGTCATTTTTTTTCTCTTCTTTTTCTTTTTTTCCTTCTCAACCCCGACCCCCCCGACCTCAAAAAAAATAAAAAAACTCCCCACAGCCGCCCGACCTTCCGCCTGGGCCTCCGAGGCAGCCAAGCCCTCTCCACCACCGCCTGGACCCTGGAGCTCGGCGGCAGAGCTCCGCAGCGCTTCTCCGAGGTCCTCAGAAGCGAAGGAGAGGGCTTTGACTTTTACGACGACGACGAGGAAGAAAGCGGCAACGGCGCTTCGACCTCCGCCGCCAACGCCAACAACGCCACCACCTTCTCCGACGCGGCCTTCGTGAGGAACGGCGTCGCCCCCTCCGCCATAGGCTACGACGCCTCCCTGCCGCGGGCCGGAAGACCTCTGAAAATTAACACCCCTCGCTACGCCGCTGACGAAGGGGCCGTCGAGGCGATCTTAGCTCTGTTGCTCCCGGAACACGGCGCGGCGATGAGCAGGGCCGGGGAGGAGCTCGACGCCGAGATGGTCAAGCGGTGGCTGCAGCCCAGGGCCGGCGACGCGAGGGCGACGCTGCAGGCGCTGAGGGTGCACGTGGCATGGCGGACCGACCCGAAAGGTCCCTTTCTGACGAGCTTTTCTGCTTCCGCGGATTCTTCTGGTTTGGCGACGGCGACGGCGACGGCAAATGGGACGGCGACGCCCCGGAGCGAGAGCGCCGACGGAGGTCGAAGCGCAAGCGCAAACGGCAGCGGCAGCAGAGGCGGCCCGAGCCTCCCCCCGCGCTCCTCCTCCGCCTCCTCCATCTCCGGCAGGAGGACGCCCCGCGGCGGCGGGAGCGGCGGCTCCGCCACGCCTCCTCCTCCTCCTCCTCCGCTGCTCCTCCCTTCGGCGGGAGCGGGGAGGGTTGACCCGTGCTCCATCCCGGTCTGCCTCTCGGCCCGCAAGGCCTGCCTCCAAGGGATCGACAACGTCGGGCGTGCCGTGGTGCTGATCAGGGCGTCGAGGCACTTCATGACTGCCGGTTCCACCGTCGAGGAGAACAAGAAGCTGATGGCGTTTGTGCTGGATGCGGCGTTTGCCGCGGCCGACGCGGAGCGCAACCCGGCGCGGAGGCTTCTTTGCTTGTTCGACCTGAAGGGGCTGGGGCTCGCCAACTGCGACGTCAAGTGAGTTGTTTTTGAGTTTTTTCGCTTTGGCTTGCTTCTTTGGTTCCCAAGGAAGAGAGAAGAGCCGCGGGGGAGATCGACCAAGGAGAAAGAAAAAAAAACACTTTTTTATGAACTTCTCTTCCTCAACTTTTCCTTCTTTTTTTCTCTCTTTCTTTTATCTCTCTTTCTCTTCGCTTTCTCTTCTGCAACTCTCTCTCAGGGTCCTCGCCGGAATCTTCGACATGCTCAAGCTGCACTACCCGGAGCGCCTCGACGCGTTCTGGTTCCTCAACGCGCCGACGATCTTCTGGGCGCTGTGGCGGGTCGTGGGGCCGATGGTAAGAAGAAGGAGAGAAGAGTTTCTGGGAACTTTTTTTTTTTCGGCAAAAAAAAAAGAAAAAAACTCACCCTTTCGACTTTCCTCTCTTTCTCTCTTTCTCTCTCCCCCTCAGGTGAACCCCGGCACGCGGGCCAAGATCAAGTTCCTCAGAGGCCGCGAGGCCGCCGCGGCCCTGGCCGCGGCCGTCCCGCCGCACGTCCTCCCTCGCGACCTCGGCGGCGCGGAAGACTCCGAGGACCTGCCGGTCGAGAGGGCCGTCGAGATGATGGACCGGGGGGAGTGGCCCCCCTCGAGGCCGCTGTCGCCCGAGGAAGCAGAAAAGGCAGCAGTGGAGGCGGAAGCGAACGCGAGGTGGTCGTCCAGAAGGCGCCGAAGCAGCAGCAGTGGAACCGGCTTCAGGCTGAGCGAGCGGGGCGGTGGGCTGCTGCTGAGCGCGAGGAGGCAGCTGCAGCACCTCAAGCACCAGCCGCCGCACCCGACTCGCCTCTCTCACTCTCACCCCCACGCTCACTCGCACGCTCACTCCCACGCGCACGAACAGTACGGCAGCAAGCTCAGAAGGAGGCACTCTTCCTCTGCCGCGGCGACGCCGAGAAACAACGAAAGCGAGAACGGGAACGGAGGCGGAAACGGAAACGGAAACGGAAACGGAGGAGGAAGCGCGAGCGCCATCGTCGGCGGCAGGCGCGCTCTCTTCGCGGCGGCCTTCGCTGCGACATTTGCTGCCCCCCGCGGCAGGAGCAGCAGCAGCTCCGGTTCCCTCCCCGCGACTCCGAGCTCCCCTCACACCCCTCGCTCTGTGGCTTCTGCTTTACTCTCGGCGGCGGCGGCGAGGCTCTCTCTGCTCTCCGGTTCGAACAGCAAACGGCTCGAAGGCGAACAGCAAGAGCAACAAGGACGACAACAGCAACAAAACCAGCAGCAGCTCCTCCTCCGAAAGAGCCCCGCCGCTGGAGGTATCTTCGCGCTCCTCGCCGCGGTGCTCGTCGGGATGCTCTCCGCGCTGGCGTCGTTCAGAGGGATCGGAGGAGGGGGAGGAGGAAAGGGGAGGAGGCCGGAGGCACTCGAGGCTCCTTCTTCTTCTTCGATGAACGAAGAAGACGAGCAAGAGCACCAAGCTCCTTCTTCTTCTCCTCCTCTCTCCCCCTCTCTGATCAAAAGGGCCTCCTCCACTACTCGCCCCCTGTTCAGGCTCACCGCCGTGCCGGCGCTGAGGCTCGCCCCGCTGCGCAGGCTGCTGTCCTCCGCGGCGTCTTCCAGGAACTCCTCGAGGGCCTCGACGCGCCCTTCGTCCGCGGAATCTGAGCCGCTGTCGCCGCCGCCGCCGTCGCTCGCCGACGCCGCCGCCGCCGCCGCCTCGAAGGAGAGCAGGAGCAGGTCTTCCGCTCACTGGCGCTCGCTGCACTCGAGCCACGCCAGGGCCTTTGACCGGAGCTGGAGGGGGGGAGGAGCTGCCGGGGAGGACGAGGCGCTGGTGCTGCTGCAGGAGATGACGAGTTGAAGAGAGTTGAGAGAGTTTCGGGTTCTTTTTTTCTTTTCCGTCTTCCGCTTCCGCAGTTTTTTCTGATTATTTTTCCTTAGGAAAGCTCCCCCGCCCGCCCTCCATTAGGGAGGGAGGAGAGGGGAACGAAAGCACTGCATCTTTATACCAATTTTGAACAACAGCACTTACCAAAAATCCGATGAAAAAAGCAAAAGAAACATACGAACGCGCGCACTGAAGGAAAAGAAAACCTTTTTTTGTAAATGAAAAAAACGAGAAGAAAATGAAAATTCGAAAACCGAGACTCGACGAAGCGGCGGCGGCACTTTCTCTTTTTCAAAACGAAGCGAGTTTTGTTCCCCTTTCTCCTCGTCCGTCGCAGTCGCCGCCTCTTCCCGCGCGTTCCCCCCCTCAAGGCAAAATGACGACCTCCGCGCAGAAGGTGCGTTGCTGCTCTCGATCCCTCGGCTTTCTTTCTGGAAGCAGCAGCTGCTGCTTCGTGGGAAAAAAAATCTTCTTCCTTTTCTTCTCCTCGAGAGCTCACCGGCGGCTTTCATCGAAAACTCCAAATGAAAAAAATCCGAAACCAACAACAACAACAACAAAAAACAGTCGCTCGTGCACACCCCCCAGAGGATCAACCAGGTCATCGAGTACTACAACTCCAACCCGTGAGTGATGAAGAGGGGAAAAGAGAGAGAGAGAAAGTGGAGAGGGAGAGCAGCGAGACAGAAGGGACGAAGAAGAAGAAGAAGAAGAAGAAGAAGGAGGCGCGCCCGTCGAAGCGTCGCCTGCCCCGCAACACACGGAAAAAAAAAAACGACTCCCCCCGCTCTCTTTCTTCCCCCTCGTTTCTCACGTCCACCATACAAAACCACATCTTCCCCTCTCTCTCTCTCTCCCTCTATCTTTATCCTACAATCAGCCTCGAGCCCAAGGTCTTCCCGGCGCACCAGAGAAAGCTCCTCGAGACCGTCTCCTCGCTCGCCTTCCTCGACGACAAGACCAAGCTCGCGGCGAGGCTGGTGCGCATGAGCGACCCCGACAAGATCTCGTTCGTGTGCAGGGCCTACCTGGCCGAGGCGACCTCGAGGAAGGTCGAGACGGACGCCGGGCTGCTGGTAAGAAAGGTTTTCTTTATTTCGTTTCGTTTTTTTTTTTTCAAGAGGTCGAAGGAGGTCGAAAAAACGTTTTCTTTCTCTTCTTTCTCACCTTCCACCCACCCACCAAACCCCCTTCCACGCCAGTTCGCGATGCTCCACCGCTACGAGCAGTTCGTCACCCGCGACTTCATCGCCCAGAGGGCGGTCTCGGAGCAGGAAAGGCTCGACGCCGCCGCCAAGAAGGCCGAGGAGGCCGCGGCCAAGCTGGCAGAGAAGGAAGCGGAAAGGGAAGTCAGGAGGGCCGAGAGGGCCGAGGCGGCCGCTGCCAAGAGGCAGAAGACGACCGCGGCGGCAGTCTCGTGAGAGAGAGAACTGGAGAAAAGAAAAAAGAAACTCATCGTCGTGACCCCCCACCAACTTGTTTTTTTGTTCGTGATTTTTCGTTTTCGTGATTTTTCGTTTTTGTTGTTTTTACTTCCGAGAGAGCCGAGCGTCCTTCACGCCTTCCCTTCCCTCTTCCCTCTTCCCTCCGTCGATCCCCCCCCCCCCCCCCCCCCCCCCCCCCCCCCCCCCCCCCCCCCCCCCCACAAAAACCCCCCCCCCCCCC
>Ga0114918_10002719_pt1 | contig 15781 bp, 28 predicted proteins | sample LantaG_FD_87015 | JGI IMG/M metagenome (GOLD analysis project Ga0114918, IMG submission 87015) | Deep subsurface microbial communities from Baltic Sea to uncover new lineages of life (NeLLi) - Landsort_02402 metaG | ecosystem: Environmental > Aquatic > Marine > Oceanic > Sediment | place...
TAATGACTCTTCCTGGACGACTAGCTACATAACACCTACGATGACCTCTGATTTCTGCTTCATCTGACATACCACCCAGTGCTATACATACTAATTTTCTACCACATACTTTAGCTATCTGTTTTGCAATTGTTGTTTTTCCTGATCCAGGACCTCCAACAAAGCATAAGACATTACCTGTTTTGTTATTGCAAATCTGTTCAATAGTGAGATACTCAAGAACACATTGTTTAACATCATCAAGACCATAATGAGTTTCATTAAGTGTTGGAATGATGTCTTCTAATTTGTATTTTGATGAAGTTTTAATACCCCAAGGAATACTGAAAGTCCAATTTAAGTAATCAACTAATTGGCTATATTCACTAGTGTTTTTAGGTAGAGTATCTAGTTTCTCAATTTCACGAACTAAATATTCTTTAACATTTCGTGGATATGGAACTGTTATGAAATGCTTTTTGATATCCTCTGGAGTAGATAAATAAGTGGGTTGCTTTTTTTGTGCAGTTTCTTTTGTTGGAGACCTGCGAAGTTCCACTTCTTGAATAAATGTGCTGATTGCTTTAGCTACAAAATCTAAGCGCTCAGCATGACATTCTGATTGTAAGAATTCTATTCTACTACTATCAGATCTAAGTACATAATCTGCTACCAGATTCAATTTAGTAAGTGCAGTTTTGCTAGTTTTGATGCGATCTATTAGTTCGGGATCAAAAAAGTTATGATTTGATACAAGATATTTTGTTATGTCGAGTATACCTTTTCGGACTTTTACTTCACTTGTAGTAAAGTCTTCTAAAACTCCAAGGTATTCCACAACAGGACCATTCTTTCTTTCAAGTAATTCTTTACTTAAACTAGTAAGAAAGACTCTTTCGACAACTTCAAGATTAACTAACTTGAAATCATCTGTCTCTGCTATTCCTCGGAGAGTACAAAGGACTCCAATAGGAAACATTACATTGACATCAAGTATCTTACTTGGGTTCTCAAGTAGTTTAAATGGATTGTCTAGTACAATCCCAAGAATAACTTGAGCTTCCTCTGTTAAAGAATTAGTTGCTGTGCGGAAATATTCTTGTTTGTTAACTGGAACATCTAAGAGATAAGAGGTTCCAGGAATAGGTATAGTATCGTTATCTGTGATTAGGTAAAGAGGTATTTCCATTAACAGTAGGGAGTATAATTACTTGTAACTCCTGGTGTGTAAGGGGCATAGGCTGCTTCTTGGGCTGCTACCAATTGACTACAATAAGGCGCATAACCATTTGCAGTTACCTCTGGTGTACAGGGAGCTTCCTCAACGATTACTGGTTGTCCATAAGGCGTATAGCTGCCTGCAGCTACCTCTGGTGCCTCTTCTACTACTGGCTGACTATAAGATGCGTAAGTAGGTGTAGGACTGTTTGTACGAGGAGCATATAGAGGTATGACATCTAAGTCTACATAGCTATAGTCACAAGGTAAGTTTGGGATATTTTCTATCATGTCACTTGCCCAATCACTTGCTAGCTCTCTAGCTTCGTCAGTATTTTGAGCTTCAAACTGTTTCTCTAAAGAGAATTCAGCTTCAATTTCGATGTTTACTTTAAACATTGGCATTTCTAATGTTTCTCCATTATTTTAGTTAAGATTGTATTTTGAGTTTGATCTAACTCGGTTTTCAATTTTTCTTTTTCTTCTTCTAATTTACCAACTCTTATTTCTAAATACTCATTCTTTGCAAATGTTAAAGCATAGTCTTCAGGATGGTTCTTGTTCATATATATATGACAAAACAAAAAACCTAAACATACTGCTCCAAGTAATGTGGTTGACACAAGTATAAGTAGTAACCAACTAGGCACTAGCATTAGTAATTTCCTTACTAGACTCTTCCTTTTTTAGTTGTTCTTTTTTCACTATAGTTTTTTTCACTAGACTTTTTTGCTTTTGAAGTTCAGTAATTTCAGCTTTTAGTTGTTCGGATTCTTCTTTGAATTCTAATATTTCTTTTCGTTTTGCTCTTAGTTCTTTATATAATTTATTATTTTCTGCAACTAAAGCTTCGTTTTGTTGTGTGGTTTGTTTTTTTGATTCATTAGAACGCATAAGTCTGTCTTGTAAAACACGAACTTGGTCTTCTAATCTTTTTTTCATAAAGACTCCTGTAACATTTATAATACTATCAGAATGCTGTTTCTACAAGATTAAGTTCAGTTGCTTTGTTATAAGCTTTAATGAGGTCTTCTAATAGTTCTGGTCTTTTTTCTTGGTTTCTTATGATATATGCTGAGTGCCAAGTGATATGTACTGGTCGTAATCTATAGTAAAAACTTTTACCTCGTAGGCCTGAGGAAGGCAAGGAATGTTTTTCTGCAGCTGCAAGAGTATACGCAGCAACCTTTCCAATACACAAGATAACATATGGATTTATGATTTCTATTTGATCTATTAGATGAGTATCATGACAGATCTTTCTTTCATTAGGTGAAGGATCTCTATTGTTAGGAGGTCTATGCTTAACTACATTAAGAATGAAAAGTTCCTTAACTGGAATCTTTGCTTCTAAAATAAGCTCTTGTAATACTTTGCCTGCGGGCCCTATAAAGGGTACGCCTTTTTGAGCTTCATGATAACCAGGTGCTTCGCCTAAAATCATTAGTTTAGGATCTAAAGAACCAAATCCAGGTACAGCTAGTCCTGGATTATATGGTCTTTGATTTAAAGGACAGGCAGTACAGCTAATTATTCTTTTATTTATCTTCAGGAGGTTTTGAGTCCGGGGGTCCATTTATGCCTTTCCAATCTAATGCAGTTTGAACGCCAATAAATAACATCGCAATTAGCATCCAGTTTTGTGCATCTAAGATAGCTAGGTAAGTCATATGTGTTGCAACAACAAATGCAATAAATTTTCTACCAGCTAATTTAGTTAGTAGTGATTTAAATGCTTCTGACATACACATTGCAATGTTACTGATTTCTTCGCTCATCAGCTCTCCCCAGTATCATCACCCCAACCGAAGTTCTTGATACGATTTGTTACTTCAATGATTTCAGTTTCCATTGTAGAACAATAGGTTTCAACTTCATAGCGTCGTTCAATAGTTTCGTAAATATTACCAAGAGCAATTGCGAATTCGTGTAATTTTGTTTCATCCTTAGAGGTTACAAATAAATCGGTAATTAAAATATTAGCAATTGCTTCAGAGAACTTTTCTTGGTTTGTAAGTGCTAAAGCTTGACCTAAAATTAGGAACAAATTGACTTGTTGTCTACCACTTAAAGTTCCTATTTCATTAACTATTTTTTGTAATCTGTCATTCATGATATTCCTTAAATAATAAAGAGCCCTGCCAAACAGGGCTCTTTAGATTATTACTTTACAATGCTGCTTTTTCTTGTGAACTCACAACCGTTTCTTGACGATTAGGTGGTGGAGTTAGAAATTCAACGGCATCAGCTGAGATTTCAAATACACGTTGGGTTTTCCCTTCTTTATCATTGTAGCTTCGTGGTCGAAGTGCACCTTCAACAGAGACTTTACTGCCCTTAAAAAGGTAGCGAGCACAATTCTCTGCTAGTCCACCCCAAGTAACGACAGGAACCCAGTCAGTTTCCCTGACTAGTTCACGCTGGTCACCTTGGCCAGTCCAATAGCGTCGATCAATAGCAATATTGAAATTACATACGGACTTACCGCTTTGGGTTGTACGGAGTTGTGGGTCTTGACCTAGATTCCCAATGCCAACAAACTTATTCATTATCTTTATCCTTTCACTTTATTTATTATTTGGCACTATGCCTTTGCACTAGGGCGCGTAGGCGCCCTAAAATTTATCACTAAATGTTTATACTATTTCTTCAAGTGTTTTAGTTATCTGTTTAGCTGTCTTATATCTATCTGCAAGCCATAGTCCATAAGTTTCAACTTGACCACTACCATTGTATTTGTATGCAAATGCATACCAATCTAATTCTTGTAGTGCTGTAAGTAATTCTGTATGTTTTAGGCAGAAATCAAATAGAGCAATTATTTGATTCTTATCACTAGCATTTAAATAATCAAAGAATTCTTTAGCTGTAGTAAATTCTAGATCAGTAAAATGCCTACCAAGTAGCTGTGGTGCTCCAAAGCTGGTTGAATAGATTGCGGCTTCTTCATCAAGGTCCCTTGCTATATTAAAAGCTTTCCATTCGTCATTTTGATTGCCATGGAAGTCTTTAAACACACCATCAAATGCAAATTGATGTCCTTCCCAAAGCTTACCTGTTCGATTGAAACGGAATAATGTATCAAATGCATTGGGATGATACTTACCCCAATACTTCCAGAACAAATGAACTTCAAAACGAATTATCATTTGGAATGGTTTTTCAAGTGAAAAACCACTACCTGCAGATTCAGTTGCAATCACAGCATGTGCAGCTTCAGGTTCAATGATTAATTTATCAGCTAATTTTTGTACCAAGTTACCATAGTTATTAAATGAAGCAATAACATGATTAACTACAGTGCTTTCAGTATCTTCAAGCTCAAAGTTGTTTTTTGGATCGATATCATCAAATTCTGATTGTTCTCGAAGCCAATCTGGTTTAGGAACTAATGCAGTCCAGGTAGCTGGTCCAGCAATACCATCAGCAACTAAACCAATACTTTTTTGAAAGCGAATAAGTGCTTTCTCTGTAGCTGGACCGAAGTTCCCATCAGCTACAATTAAAAAGCCTTTTTCTCTTAGACATAATTGTATTGTTTCAACTCTAAGGCCTTTGTCTCCGTTTTTTATTGTCATATCTATCCTTTATGCTGGTGGTGCGAAATTAATCTGACAAGTATCATTTGTACAGAAACGTTCACCTTCACCTTTCTCTTGTGTTTCAAGAGTAGTCAACTTAGTAATACCACTTATCATTTTATAGTATTGTTCTTTAGTAATTTCTTCCATAGGAGCTTGTTCATAACCAGTTTCTTTATACTGTAAGAAACTAACAGCTTTTAACCGAGTTTCATATAGTTCAAGAGCTGCAGCTATGTCTTTTGCTTCATCTGGTTTAAATGTAACTGTAATACTAATTGAATTATCAGCCCAGTAATATTGTAATTGAGCAGCTATCTCTAGCTGTTCCCACATAGTAATATCTTTCTTACCTTTAGTGAAATATGGTTCTTTAATAGGGAAGTCAACTACCATTGTATTAGGACTGTATTTACAGGGTTCTATAAAGTATCCAGCTCTTCTAAGAGCTGGTAGTAGATCACTAGTATCTGAAAATCTAATCCGTTGAATATAGTATTCTGCTTCTGGATGATGTAAACCTGGTGTAGCTCCAAAGAGTTTACTCACACTGCCACTTGGTTTCAGACTTGTCATCCTACGACTTCTGGGGATACATAACCAGTCGCTATAAATTTTATCTAATTCTTGTACATAGTTATAAGTTTTATCACACCATTCGTACATGTTCCTACGGCCAAATTTATTACATGCTTGAACAAACCCAGTAAGACTGAGTCCAATTCTACGATTGGTTTTCATTTTTTGATTGCTTTCTGGCCATTGAGTTGTTGCTAAAGTTATGGTTTTAGCATATAAGTAACAAATTTTTACTGTTTTCTGAACGTCTTCTAAAGAATTATGGCGTGCAGGAAAGAGCTCGGCCAAGCAACACAATTCACCATCCTCTAGCTGCTGCTCGAAACATGGGTTTAAGCCTGCTATGTTAAGATCATCGTCTCTTGGAGGATCTTTAAATCTACCATGAGTACGAATGTTTTCAAGCCAACAATATCCTGGTTCACCATTTAATTTAGTTAAATTAACAAATGGTGAGTAATCCATTCCTACCTTAGCAATGATACTATTGTTAGAACACCATCTGTGATGTTTAAGTAGTAGTGGGTTTTGTTTCAAGTTAATAAATTCGTTGTCTTCGTAATTACTCAATGCAGAAGTAGCACTTCGGCGAACATTACCGCTAACGACACAGCGACCTACTAAAGTAATAACATCTACAATGTCAGTACTGGATATTTCTTCATCAATATGCGAACCAAGTGTTAAAGCAATTTGCCAATGTAATTCTATAAGAGGTAATGGTCCTGCTGAAGTACCACCGAAACCTTTAATTAGTTCTCCAGGTCCACGTATTTTTGAGTAATTAAATCTTGGAACCTTATGACCAAATAGAAACCCATCAACTAATATATGTAATGATTCAACCCAACCTTCTCTGCTGTCATCAATTACATGAATATCATTAGTAAATTCAGGTTCTTTAATAATAAGGGTGTTGGCGCCGAGTGTATCGACTCCTACTCCTACTCCTAGCATTAGGGCATCCATGATCCATGCAATTAAATATCCACCTCGGGTAGCAAGGTCTTTAGTTGATCGAAATCCACAATTTAAAAGCCCAGTTTGTGTTTTTTCCTTTACGAATTTAGTATTCATCATCCAGAGCCCGCGTCCTGGAGGAGTCCATTTGCCTACGAATAACCTTTCATATGCTTCTTTAGCTGTTCTTTGTGCTTTACCATCGTTCCAAGGTAAACCATTATTAACAACATATTGTTTTTGCATATCAAACATGCCTTCAATAACACGTCGACATGTTTGCCACCATTCCTCAGTACCTTGAGTACCGGGTTCAGTTTCGCTTAGAAGGCGGCTATAAGTCCGTTTAAAAATAATATAACCTATGGGTCCCCAAGGGACCTCTCTCGTCTTGTAGGGCTCTAGAAAGCTCTCGCTTAGCCTGAATCTACGTACTGCCATTAGTTTCCTTTATGAGAATCAGAACTACCTAAAGCATTATGTTTACGCAATGCATTTTTAGCTTGTAAATCGTAATCTTCTTTAGGAATTGATTCAAATGTTGTATCAGCTGGGATTACTATTAATTGGAAGGGGAGTTTATGTCCTGATGGAATTACATACGGTACTGAACTTACATTAATACAGTTAACAAATATTTCATTTGTCCAACCAGGATCAATGACACCTGCTCTAACCTTAAGTGGTGTTTTAATAACAGAGCCACGTTCTTGAATTAAAGCAACCCAATTTCTTTCTAATAGAATCTGTAACCCTGTAGGGATTAATGTTTTATATGTTTTAGTATTAGGTATTTTAGAAATAGGAGGGGTGCGCGAATTTATTACTGTCGGTAATATTTCTACTGCAGGTCCTGCATTATATAAATCAAGCCCAACTGATTCTCCTGAATAAGCAGGTGAATAGTCTTCTGGCTTTATATTATGTTTGGCTAATACGGTTTCTAAATTTTCAGTAATTAATATTTTTGTACTCATAAGTGCCATTAAATAAAGCTATGGCTTATAAGCCATAGCTCTAAAGATTTAATAAAAGGTTAATCTTGAGGTTCTAAATCGGATTTGTGTTTGGGTTTTCTACTAAGCCCTTTCTCTACATCATGATTTCTATTATGATGAGGTCCTGCATTTCTCTTAGGATTAGTAATTAGTTTTAGGACTTCCGTATTGCGTCTTGCAATTTTTTTCTGTCTACGTTTTCTTTTGTCTCGACGACCCACTATCTTTCTCCGAAGTTGTATTGAATATTATTGCAAGTAAAACTATAGCTATTAGACCTAAAATTGTGCCAGTAAAACTGGATGAGAAAAGTACAAAAAAAACTGAAATGCAAACTGCCAAAACCAGCATAATTTTTTTTATCATTTTTCGTTTTCCTATAAGGAAAATTAATAATGTTTACTTATAAATATATGAATTTTGTGTCCAAGATTGAGGTATCTTATAGATAGTTGCAGAACCTGAGATAAGATTAAGTTCTAAGAAGCATGAAATAACTTCTCGAATCACTTTGTAGTGAAGATTCATACTCACAGGGATAAAGTTAGAATATTTATACATTCTTTCTTCTGCTTGTTTCCTACCAAATTTCTTATTGAAATTATCTTTAGGTGAACAAAATGAAAAGCCTACTTGAAGATATCCCCTGAAATATTGATAAGCAGCTGTTATTGTTCCAATTTCACCATGACTATCGAAATCTTTACCACAACCTATCTCAACTTTATAATGAACGAATTTAACAGGTGGAGTGGTTGATGTTTCTTGTTGTAATGTCTCTGGTATTGGTTCAGACTCTGGCTCTGGTTGTAGATTTGTATATGGTTTGTATTCCATTTCAAGCTTCTCCAATATTGTTTGGAGTTAAAATTCCATTTGTGAATGGTGTTGATTCAGTTGGTAGTTCTGAATCATCTGAAATAATTGAAGTACATTCATTTGAAACAAGTGCTCTTGTTTGCAATTCCATGTAGTCCAGATAATCATTAATTGCTTCATATAGGGTTTTATTTATTAAGCTAAGCTCTGTTCTATCTAGAAGACAAAATGAAGGTAACAAATCATAAGTAATTGTTTCGAATTCTTCTTGCTTCATTTTTAGATGAATTTTTCTAAAATAATTATCTACTTTTGTAAAATCAGTTATACCAGTTTGAATTTCTTTTTCTAAGAGTTCTCTGATTTCGAATTTCTCAATTTCTGATAATTCAATTGAACTGATTACATCCATTGCTTTTTTTAATCGCGAAGCGATTACAACCTGTAGTTCTTTTATAGTCGATTGTTTTGTGAAAAAAAGTCTTGTTCGTTTAGTTAAATTCTCAACTATCTTTTTCATTTTGATTCTGTTCCTTAATTATGATTATGCCAATGGGTATTAAGTCTTCGTTCTCTATCCACAAGCCGTCCTTGTCTTTAGTTAACTGATAGAAACCTTTTATCTTTTTAGCAGCATTCAAAGCTGCTTTTTTAGTTTTACACTTACGAATTAGTTTACCCTGTATATAACCATCAGCCTCTTGGTATACCAAGTACATAAGTTATCCTAACATGTTGTTTATATAGATACTTAATCAAATTTTGATTTCATAAGTTATTATTATACGGTCTTCTTCTTCTAAATATGTTTCTGATAAAACAATTGCGTTTTGGATTTTTGTATAAAAATAATCTATATTTTTTTCCGGTACATAGACAATGTCTTCTCTTAAAATTACTACTTCTAGAGTTTCTAGAATTGGTTGGTGACTAAGACAATAGATACGTTCACTTTTAAAAATGATAAGTCCAAGAGTATCTAACATAGAACCCCAATTGGGATCAGATACAGAATAAGATACACCATCATATAATTTTGTAAATTGTGAATAATCAGTTACAGATGAAGGCGTGATGTCAGAAAAAGTGATTCTTGGTTTTACTGCTTCGAAAGCAGATAACCATTCTTTAAATTCCGTATCTGATATTATTTCATCAGTAGAGTCATCGTCTTCATCACTAATAACTACAATATGTAGTTCTGCTTCATAACGAAGAAAACCTTTATTTTCTTCGTTATGTTTTAATTCTAAGGCACTATAGATCGCATCTTTACCTCGTTCATAACCACTACCTGTAGTTCCCATTAGAGCCATATCTAGAAAAGTATTCATTGGATCTAAAGTTTTGTTATCAATCCAGCGTTCACCATTAGATTGTCTAAGTGAACCCTGATGATTCAAGTTATCCATATCTGTAGATATAACCCCTAAGTGGTACTTTCCATCAGAAGCTAAAAACTTAGTTACAAATGCATTGAAATTTGAAGTTAATAACTCTTGTTCGTTATCCATTGAACAACTGTTATCAACTACAAATAAAATGTCTTGTGGAGTTAAAGATGGTTGAATATATGTATCTGTATTATATTCTGAATCTAATTGAGTGAAGTTAGGTTCTGTATATATTCTGTATTTCTCTTTGAATTCATATTCAGAACAAGACACTAAGACTAAAACAAATAATAAATAACAAAACTTGTACATAGCAAACTCCGAGCTATATACAAGTCTAGAATTATAGTCCAAGAATAGTCAATGATTTTTAGTTTACAGGAATTGCACTTGATTATTAACTATTTCTAGTATTATTGGGTTATTAACTATCTGATTATGGAGGTTACATAAACTTGCGTTTATATAATGGGTTGGCCCCGAAGAGGCCAACCCATATGATTCATGGATATGTCCAACCAAACAGATCATAGGCTTAATATTTTGTGCGCGTTGAGACAGAAATTCATAACCGACATGGTTGCCTCGAAATACTTGGTCTAAAATCTGTAACGGTGGACCGTGAGATATAATTATGTCAGTTGTGTTAGGAATTTGTTTTACGAAACGTTTTCTTTGTTTTGAGTTGGCATTAAATGCCCAATTACAAAACTTAGGTTGCCATGGGTAACCGTAGATATTCAGGTTATCAATGGTAAAGGTTTCATCTCTTAAATAGATAACATCATAACCAGATACAATAGTACGTACCCAGTCTGGTCTTTTTTCACAAATCCAATCATGGTTACCAGAAATAAAAACTTTATATATTGCTGGTTGTGATTCAAACCAAGTAAGGAAATCTACTAATTCTTGTTCCTCACCCCATTCACTAAAATCACCTGCATGAAGTAATAAATCACATTTAGGTATTGTTATTTGTTTATGTTGAGAATGTGTATCTGAAATACAGCAGATTTTCATTTTAGTCCTATAGTTTAACTACTACTGCAGTACAATTATCACTTGAATCTGCATCTAAAGCAGCTTGAACAAGATCTCTAGCAGGATTAGAGCTGTTTGAAACAATCTGGAAGATGGCTTTTTCGTTTAGTACACCCGAAACTCCATCAGTACAAAGTATAAGAACTAAACCTTCTGGCGGATCTTTAATTTCATAAAAATCAACCCAAGTTAAAAGTCCAATAGCATTAGTAAGTCCACCCCAACAACTAGTATGGTCATCACTGATTTGTTGACAATCAGTGCCAGCAACTACATAGCATCTAGAATCACCTGAGTGAGCTATATAAATTGTGTTATCAATAATAACCGCAAAGGTTGCTGTTGAACCAGAGTAATCACATCTTGCTTTACAACGTTTATCTGCTTCATAAAAGATAGTACTAAGGTCTTCATTGCAATCAAGTACTAATTCTATAAAACTGTCAATTACGTCTTTTGAAGCAAGATCGCCGTTTGAATGGCCACCCATTCCATCAGCTACACCAAAAATATTATTATCCAAGTCAATTAGAAATTCATCTTGTTGATAATCTCTTTTGCCTTGTTTACTTGCACCATATGTTTGCATTAGTTGTCTCCATTAGACGCTTCTTTATCTTCATCACGTTCATTTTTTTCTGGATAAATATCTTGTTCACCTGTTTCCCAGGTAATGATTGTAATATTTTCTGGGTGTGGATGAACATGTACTTCAATAAAAGATTTTAACGATCGTTTTATTTGCAAATCTCCATCTGGAGGTGGAGTTAGCCATTGAATTGCTACATCTCCTGTAGCAAACAATACGCCTTGAGCAATGACACCTGTTCCAGACACACCACTTTGGTCATTCTTTCTAGCAATAGTAAACTTTCGCATGCCCTCTGGTGCTCTATCAGGTTTAGTGATAGGTTTTGGCATCAAAGCATTTTTATCAAACAAAGGATCAGACATGTTATCTCTCTAGTAAGCTAGAGTGTATTTTAACTGTAGCACTTGAGTTTTTCCAAGTATGAGCAGTACCTCCAGGGTATACACCAGCTTGTGTAGGATTAGACCAACCTATATTGTTTTGCAGATTACAAGTGGTCTTTGGACCAAATGTAAATGCCATGAGGGTATCTACTTTACCTACTTGAATGTTGCGAGCCCAGAATCCAGTGTATGTATTTACTATAGCACCTAAATCGATAGCTCTTTGTATTTCTTGTAAACTATTAATACCTGTTTTTTCTTCAAACAGTTTATGATAGTAGTTAGCTGTACCTGCTGACTTACCTTCGGTAAACTGACCATTCTTAAAGAAAGCTGGTAGGTGTAGTTCTAGCCGATGGCAATTACCTTGTAGGAAGTGGTGAACTGCTGCATGATCTGCAAGAGCTGCACCACCACTAACAAAGCAATATTGTTTTCCACTTTGATTAGAATTCCTGAGGTATACAGGAATATATTCACATAATTGCTTGAAAGTTTCGGGTGTCCAAAGGTCGGCGCACTCTTTACGTCCAGCAGTACCTATAATACCTACTCGATACATATTATCTCCAAGGAGTTAAGAAATCTCTTCTAGATCAATATAGTCTTCAGAGTCTTTAATAATGCCTTCAGCAGTAAGAAAGTTGAAGCCTTTAAATTTATAAATGTCAAATAAATCAGGATGTTCAATTCGAATACAAACACCTTCTTCTATATGTTTATCATCTAAGATTGATGAACCTTCACAAAAAACTTCACAGGTTTTCATGAGGGTTTCAGGATCTAAGGCTAATGAACCATAGGTTTTCTCTTGAGTAAATAGAGTTTGTTGCAATTCAGGTACATGGTTTAATCCAAGTTCCTTACATCTAGCTTTAACTTGATCCCATGAATATTCAATTGCATCACAATCTTCATTTACCATTGTAATTCGGTATACATAGACTTTGAACTCACCTGGTTCACAACCATATGAGTAAACCATAGACTCTCCATATTGTTTTGCTAGAGAAGCCATGGTTTTATTACTTTGTCTTTTCTTACCTAGACTGTGTATTCCCATAATAGGAGCAAATGGATTGTTTTGATCATCCATACCAGTCCAACCTACAATTTCATAATAGATAGTTTCTCCCTTACGAAGTGCAAACCTATCATGGATTTGTTTTCTGAAATCAGTATTCTTATAGTAACCATCGTTGAAATTGTAATCTAAGATTACATTTCGAGAACCACTGACGTGCTGCCATTTCTTTTGTTTCTGGAATCCTTGACCAGTCCAGGAAAAATACTTATTCCAAAAAGCTTTTAAAGGATGTAGTTCTTGTGTAACAAGAACATGGCCGGTTCTACCTGAAGTTCCGTGTAATTTGGCTGTAATAATTAACCGAGAGTTATTTGGAATACTAGCAATATTATATTTAAGCTTACCAGTATCGAAATGCTTGAAGAACATAGCAACATCTTTCTTCTTCTTTGCTTTCTTGCCCTGGTTATTCATTGCTTTGCGTGTAGCTTGAGTATAGTATTTTTGGCAAACACCTTTCCCATTTAAATCAGTAAATGTATATCCATCTACTAGGGTACTGAGATCAATACCAGTCCAAGCTAAGAATTCTAATGGGATCCAGAGACCTTCTGATTTAGCACCACGTAGATTAATAGTCTTAAGTCTACGACTGGATTCGAAATAACCAGACTTTTCTTTGTCTTTATTTTCACCCCTGCCAGTGCGATACAAATTATTTTCGTAACACATTTCGTGGCTTAATTGACCGTCCACAGGAAAGAAACACCCTAGTGTTTCATCTTGTGTATCAAGACCAACGATAACTTGATGACCATAACAGGTTCCTAATTGGAGTTTATCTGCACCTGGATGTACTCGTGTGTAAATCTTACAGATAATTGCTTGATAACTCATGTTATTCCTTCATTGTAGGACTATATGTTCCTACGATTAATTGTATTTTTTCAATAGCTTTTCTGTGAGATATCACAGTTTTAGCAGCTTGTTCTAGTATTATTTTGATAGCTTCTATTTGTTTAATTAATCTTGAGGTAACTTCTTCTAAACGCTCTATTCGTTCAGTTAGATTTTGAATGTTATCCACGATAACCACCTTGATTCTGATAATAAAGAAGTACTGATCGCATAGCTGCTTCTTTTGTTTCCGATTGTTTACGAGCCTCTTCTTCCTTCCTAAGAAGGTCTTGTAGCTCTTTACAATGTTCTTCAAGAGCTTCAATACGATTACGTAGTACTTCTTCTTTAGTCATTTTTATTCCTCTATTATAATTTCTGGACGAACAGATTGAGTTACTTTTAATGTTAGTTGTGTAAAACGTTTGGGTGTCCATAAATTATCTGATGAATAACAAAGAGTACTTCCATTATCTCCTATAAACCTAACTCGAATTACACCAAGATCAGCAAATTCTGGGTCTGGATACCAACTAAATACAACACCAACGTCATAAAGAGAACCTTCATTGTAATGTTTGTGCTTTTCATTTTCATAAGAATTGTTTTTTCTATTCCAGTAAGGAGTCTTTCCTATTTGGCAATATGGATGAAAGACTGGTAATCCTAACCATTTGTTTTGTGGAATAGTAGAAAGTTGAACTAATTCGAATGGAGGTCTATTAATTAAAAGCATCTTCCTTCGGAACCTCAGGTTTATTAACCATAAGAAATGCATCTATATTCCAGACATTTTTAAGACGTTTACGTACTTTTAGTGCTGGAATAACTATCCATGGTTCAATTTCAGGTGGATTAAATGGATCAAATTGTCCATCTGATTTAAACTCACCATATAGGTATGCTATTTCTACAAAAGGATAACCACTTTGATCGTGAAGTAGTACCCAAATAGTTCCTCTATCATATGTAGAAGGAGTACCTTTATTCCATTTCATTTTTTCTCCTCTATAAATTCTATATCAGAAATACAAGCCCCATATACAGGAGTTATGTAAACTCCTGGGCTTGAGACACAGAGTAATTCATATTCGGTTTCAAAGAGTTCTTTTTTACAAGCGGTGAGCAAACCATTTGGTTTTCTAATGATATAGTCTCCAATTTTAGCTATTTCAGTACCTTCGAAAGTACATAGTTCCCAAGAGCCATCTTTATAACGATGAGCTAGTTTTTTTTCCCATCTTTCAAGTAACCATCCTGGTATATTGTTATCGAAATACTCTGGTACTTGTATAGCTTCTATAACAGTGGGTTTCTTACGATATTTAGGCATTGATACTCCAGTATTTAGTTAACACCTGCACTAGGACTTGAACCCAGGACCTGCGGATTTGGAATCCGCTGCTCTACCAACTGAGCTATACAGGTAATGTTTATATAAGCAATTTAAAATGATTCTAGGAATGCACAAGTTTCTAGGAATACGTGAACTATTCCAATACCAGCAAACATACCAAGTAGGATAAAGAATAGGAAGTCAAAGATTTTTCTTGATTGCATTAATAATTCCATAATTAACTTCTATGTTGATTCCAATATGAGAGGACGAGTTCTTTTATTTGTTCACTAGATAGAGCTATTGGGCTCCATCCTTTAATTTCTGCTTGAGAATGAATCCAGTAACCAGGTGATACATACCAGAGTCCATAAGGATCTTGTCCTATAGGGTATTCAGCTATACCTGGTTCACTAGTTGTTTTACCTACACCACATTGACCTTTAAAGTGGTAAGTTTTTTCTGGTTCTCCGGTAAAGCCCTCATTATGTTGAACAAAGTCGCGGGTGATAATGAAGGCAAAATAGTTCATAATTCAATCCATTATGCTTGTGGAGTTTTGTTACTCCTGAAAACCATTGTCTTTAGTTTATCACGTACTACTTCTTTAACTGATTGTTCTTTTGCTAGTAGTTCTGTACTAGAGTTTTTAAGTTGGGTTTCAAGAGATTCGCCGACAAATGTAGGGAGTACAATCAGATAAGAAGGAAATGGTACCATCATAATTTCTTCAGCAACCCTCTTCCTTCTAAAACAATCAAGAATAGCTGAATATGATTCTGGTTTGAAATAGAATGAATATCTGTTTTGAAGATCGTCAATTATAGTAATTTGATAGGCTTTTGTATCACATACAGGGATATTTGGATCAAGCCAGCAGTCTTCAAAATCCTGAATACTAATAGGTGTAATGCCTTTGTTTTTTAACCATAGATTATTAACATAATCTAATAACTGCTCAGGACAAACTATAA
>Ga0114918_10002720_pt1 | contig 15779 bp, 19 predicted proteins | sample LantaG_FD_87015 | JGI IMG/M metagenome (GOLD analysis project Ga0114918, IMG submission 87015) | Deep subsurface microbial communities from Baltic Sea to uncover new lineages of life (NeLLi) - Landsort_02402 metaG | ecosystem: Environmental > Aquatic > Marine > Oceanic > Sediment | place...
AGTTCAGGCACGGCGAACAAGCCAGCAATGAGCGGAATCATGTTGACTCCGGCTGCAAGATATTCCCACTCAAACGTGAACCTGTGGGCACCGGTGCCAGGATCTTGTCCAATGAGTCCTATAAAGGTGCCTAGTGCGATGCTGACCACACTGAGTACAGGATTGCGACTGGCCACGAATCCCACACAGGCCAAGCTGAGAATCATGAAGGCCATGAACTCGGGTATGCCAAAAGTCATGACCAGCTGGCTGTAAAAAGGCATGAGGCCAAATGCCACTGCACCCCAGAATAGGCCATTAACAGTGCTGTCCATGAGAGCGATTCCTATGGCGCGGCCAGCTTCACCGCGCTGGGCCATGGGGTAGCCGTCGATGATCGAGGCTGCTGTGGTGTTGGCTCCCGGTATGCCTGTGAGTATGCTGGTGAATGAATCTGCTGTGCTGGTGGCTGCTATCAGGCTGGTCATGAAAACAATGCCGAGATAAGGGTCACCCAGAAAAAATGGTGCCAGGCCAAACACAGTGAGCAGACCCGTGGTGGCGCCGGCCATGGGCACAACGCCAATGACGATACCGTACACCGTGCCTATCAAGCACCAAAGGATGTATTCCATTATTTTACTATGGCGACAAGAGTATCAGGGTCACGGCGTGAAGGCTCTACTACTTTGCCAAAGTGATTAGCGATCCAGCCTGCTGAAATGTGCCGCCATTCAGCATCGTGACGTTGTGCAAATCGCATGATGGCCTGATTCTGCTGCACTATCTCGCACAGCATGCGAGCCGAATCTTGATAATAAGGTCGGTAATCGGGATAAGAGATAGCAAATCCACCAGCTTCGTGCCACCACGAGTAAGCGCTCATGTCCGGTCTATACACCAACATGATCCAGGCCTCCGGATAACGCTCGCGTATCTCGTCCAGTTGGTATGCCCATTCATGGCTCTTTAGGATGCGCGTGCCTTGAGTATGTTCAAAACCATGATCAAGGTTTTGCGGGTCAAGGCTGGTGTCGTGTTCCCAACCCGTGCCAAAATACACACCCAAGTGACCACTGAATCCATGATGTTGGTACACTCGATCAGATCTGCGGTCTGTCACATTGAATCCAGCAATGTTGTCTTCGATGTTTTGCGCGATGCCGCTCCAGCGTGAGCCGGGCACACCGATCATGAATATTTTATCGGGTAGCATAGAGATATATGAGTCCTGGTATGATTATAGCAAACTGCGGCAGGAAATTCAAGATAATAGCTCGTTCACGCCACTGCCAGCCCACATACACCCATCCGGCTGCTCCTATAAGTTGTAGGAACGAATTCCAAGGTGTGATTCCTAGCACATGAAAAACCATGGCTATAAGTATGGTGACAGCACTGCACCATTTCACATAGAAAGTCAAATCATGTTTCACGATCAAGATTATTTGAATGATTACTTCCGCAACCACTGGCGGCCCAGCTTGGATGCCTACTTATATAGTGGCTACGATATCATAGCCGCAAAAATACGCCCACACGAATGGTTGTTGGATGTAGGATGTGGCGCTAATCCTTTTAAAAAACTATTGCCCAATGTAGTCGGGGTGGATCCGGCATTTGATGAAGCTGACTTTCATGTCACCATAGAAGAATTTTACGCCACCAAACTGTTTGATGTGGCCACATGCCTGGGCAGCCTGAACTTTGGAGATGATGCTGTGGTTGGCAGACAGATTGCCAAAATGGTGAGCCATCTCAAACCCTCCAGTCGCGTGTATTGGCGACTCAACCCAGGCCGCAGGGATCATGCTTCAGAGCGATGCCAAGGCATTCCATTCTATCCATGGAGTCACCGTAGGCTACAAGATTTTGCAGAACTGTTTGATTACAAACAATCGAACCAGCAGACCGAAACCAACGGCAGTGTGGTCAGACTCTATGCAGAATGGACTCGATAACAGGCTGCATTAGATCGGCCGCTGCAGCATGAGCCTCTTCGAGAGGATGTCCTATGCTTGTGATGGCGTGGCCTTTTTGTTTGCTCCAGGTCAAAAAATCCATGTCTTCAAATCGGCTGATATGAGGTCGTATTGCTGTCTGCAACACGCTTATGCCCGGAGTTACATGCCAACGTTGATCCAACACAAGTTCATCCATCAAGGTCATTATAAATCTGATTCCTCGTGCTGTGAGATAGTTCAAGACAGTGTTCATCATCATTAGATTGCGCAGTTTATTCCAAGGTTCGGAATGTATGTGCCGATAAAATGTGGTCGCTAAGGCATGATCATCTATAGGACAAATAGTTTCCCAGTGTGGCCTCCATTTTTCATCTGCGATCATGAAGTCAAACCTGTCTATCCAGGTCCAGCCGATGATAAAAATTTCATCACTGCCGGCACTGGCAGCCTGATCCAGCACAGCAGCAGCAATCTGGAAATTTCCGCTGCCAGGCTGAGCATAGCAATTATAGTCGGCTCCTAGACGGGATGCCAAGATAGCTGGCCACACTGTGTGGCTGAATTTAGAGTAGGCACCTTCTAGATCCGTGTCGAGATGCTCAGAACCCCAGACAAAGCTGCAGCCAAAACTTTTTACATGCATGCAGTTATATACCAGCTGCAGACTTGAGTTCTTGTATTTCTCGGGTGTTTTCGTAGATGGGTCGGGTCACAAGGCCGCAGGCAGCACGCATCTCATTGAGATCTTTTTCCGTGCGACGCCGATATTCCCCTGGGGACAAGGGAACCAAGCGTTCAAACTCGGATTGTGAAAACGGCAGTTCTTGGTCCTGGTAGTGCATTTTCCATTGATCAGGTTCTAGCTCGGTCAAGGTTTCGAGGTCTCGCAGTGCTTCATCCACATGATTACCGGCACGGCTGCGACGACGAATCTCTATGAATACCAACCAGCGACCCACGCGTATTTCTCCGGGACTGACATCGGCATCTAGCACCCAATCGTAGCCTTTCTCAAACCAGTTGGCCAAGTCTTGAGCAGCCACACGGTCGCGTACGAAAAAACTCAATGTGATGATGTCATCGTCGTCATCCATCTTGGCAGCAAATTCGTCAACGTGGATGGTGGGTTTGATCATCCCTATCATGTCTTTGTACTGCAGGGCCTCAAACAGCAGTGGCGGGTTGGTTGGGGGTTTCAGCATCGGTTTGATCCGTATATTGATCTTGGTCAAGGTCCTGCTCGTAAGCATCGTCGAGATCTTGCATATCGATGTCACGATCTTCCAGCTCGACGGATCCAACGCGGATATCTTGCATCAAGCTCTTGGGTATGGTTATTGATACCAGCCAAACAGGTTGCGTTATCAATCTGGCTTTGTGTGTGCCAGGTATGTAGTCATTGGGATCTTCGATCTTGACCGGGATCTTGATCTGTGTTTTTTTGAACTTGATCTTGCCATCGAATGGCAGCAATCTACGGGCACCACGCGGATCTGGCATGAGTTTGACCGGCCACATGAATGTGCAGGTCACAGCATATCGACCCACTTCTGGTCCCGACACCAACTCGCCACTGCTCCAGTTCTTGAAAGCATATAGATCAAGCTGATCCAACACACGTTCGAAATCCATGAGAGTGAGTATGGATCCTTCACTGAGATATAGATCCTTGATGTTTTGTGCTACCAACCAGTAGTCCTCGCCGTTGCGGAAAAGGTCTTTGTTCATGACTGTATTTATGTTGTCGGCTGTTGTGTGTGTATCAAGTTTTGGATTGCCTAGCCCTTTACTTAGTACAGCATATCCAGAATTTACCATATGCAGATACAGCACGATCCCAGACTTAAATATGTTTGGTAGCGAACTTTCAAGGGGGAACCTACTTTGAGTCGAGCAAGAGGGGCCAAAGCCCAAAATCGTATGAAACAAACAGCACAAGAAAACACCATCCCTTTTACCAAATCCAATCCTAAAACCCGACTACGAGACGTAGAACTGGTTCCCAAAACCCGCAATCAAGAGCGACTGATACTGGCTCTCAACGATGCTAGCACCCATATAGTGATAGCTGTAGGGCCTGCCGGCACAGGCAAAAGTTATCTGGCCATGATGGCAGCCATACGTGCACTAAGAGCTGGCCGTTGCTCGCGCATCGTGATCACACGACCGGCCGTGGGAGTAGATGACGAAAAACATGGATTCTTGCCCGGAGATCTCAATGCCAAAATGGAACCGTGGACCAGACCTTTGTTTGATATCTTGCGTGAGTTTTATCATGCCAAAGACATCGCAGCCATGCTGGCCGACGGTGTCATTGAGATCAGTCCGTTGGCTTTTATGAGAGGCCGCACATTCAAAGATGCCTGGATCGTGGCCGACGAGATGCAGAATGCCACACCTGGTCAGATGAAAATGTTACTGACCAGGATCGGAACCAACAGCAAGATCCTGGTCACTGGCGATGTAGAGCAGACTGATCGAGCGCTCAGCGACAATGGACTGGTTGATATCACTGCGAGATTGACTGCTGAGAATCCAGGTGGAATAGCCTTGTGTACCATGCATGCCAAAGACGTGCAAAGACACGCGATTATCACCCAAATTCTGGATTTGTATGATCGATGATCAAGGCATAGATATCGCGCCAGTGACGCACCCTGAACACTTCAGGGTGCTGATCATCAAGGTTGTGTCCATGCTGCATGAGTATTGGTCTAAGCCCTACAGCCCGTCCTGCTAGACAATTTTCAAGTTTGTCTTCGATCCACCAACATCCGGAATCCTTGTAGGGCAACACTGCCTGATCTTTGTCGCTGCCGGTTTCCAGGAACGTGAATCCTGCAAAGGCGGTATCACCAAAAAGTTTACGTACATTCATCCTACGCAGCTCTTGGGCATTGGTGTCTGTGCTGAGACTGGTTATCATGTGGAAACTATATCCGTGTTCTTCGTGCAGGCGTTTGATATAATGCATGGCATCACGCAAAGCCGGCAAAAATCCAATGGCTGCGCTTTCATTGAAAATCTTTATCAAGCGTTTGCCCTGCTCACGACCTATGTTGTATCTATCGCCGATGTCATAGATAAATTTACCGCCGGGTATCATGGTAAAACCATGCTGCTCCATCCATGCATCAAACGCCCATTCCCAGTCAAGGCAAACGCCATCGCAATCAACCAGGATCAGTCGTTGTGGATCTATCATGTTGTAGCCTTTCTATCACTTGGTTGTAATGTTGTCGGTAGTAGTTTACGATGGTTTGCCAGTCTCGGATGGCAGCTTGCCCTTGCAGGCTGGCCTTGACTATGACCTCGGCCTGGAAATCCAGGATCACTGATGCACGATCTAGATCGCGCGGTCGCAGTTTCTGGCAAACATTGATCACTTCATCAAATTGACCAGTGGGTTTTAGATAGTAAGTGACGGTGAAATATCTCATCGTGTAGTCCAGTAAGGTTTGAGTTCGGGCAGGATATCAAAAATACGATTTTTTCGATAGGCATCGCGTCGATCAATGGTATGGCAAAACTGCGGCCATTCAGCATCGTTGCTGGAGTTTTCAAAGAACTTGGTCAGTTCTGGAACATGCATCAATTGTTGTCTGGCTTGATCAAACAATGGTGCTGGAAGATTCTGAGCCTGGAACAAGGTTGGCCAGTGCAGGAAATGGTAGCTCGTGTGTGTGATTTTATATTTGCCGGATCCGTCCGTATGATAGGGAACGTCAAGTGGTCGAGCCCAGGCATCAAATTCTGCCAATCGCAGGAGATTGAGATTGCTCACTGTGCAAGTGATTCCCACCTCGACATTGGGCAATGATCGCAACAGTTGTATGTTTTCTTCGAGGTTGTGCCATCGTGAAGGATATCGGATATAATCGTTGGTTTCGCCGTAGGCGTCCACGCTCACTGATACGTTGACTTGATGGAATTTGCTCCATAGATCTTGCCAGTGGGCGTCAATGCGTTGACCATTGGTCTGGACTCGCAAAGTGATATTTTTGGCCAACGATGCTGGTAGTGTGTCCAATATCCGTTTGGCCTGAGGCATTATAGTGACTTCACCACCCCTGAGATCCAGCAGCGTTATTTCATGATCTTGGCAATCTTTGATAAGCTGATCTATCCTGTCTGGGTTGATTTCTGTGATTACCTGATAATTGCTGTGCTGTGTTGGGGGAGACAGCAGTTTGAGCTTGCGTTCTTCCACAGCAAACATAGAGCTATCTCGCGGACAACAGGTCAAGCACTTGAGATTGCAGTAATTGCCGAGATGGATTTCTATGCCACGGGGGAACCTTCTAGGTCGGGTGATATCGGTCAACGGTATGTGTTTGGTCTGATATTGATCCCACATCGTTGTCCTGAGACTGGGACCTGTGTCTGCTTCGGTTTTGTAACACCTATGACACTCATCCACCTTTTTTCCGGCCAACATCTTGTGTCGAATCTCGTGCATGAAATCGCTGTTCCAGGCGTCGCTGACCGACTGACCACTGATGTTTTGTTCTGTGGTCATGGCACAGCATGGTGTGATCATGCCCGTGGTTCGTACCACGGTATAATCAAAAGGATATACACAAAAGGTTTTGTTGGGTGATTCTGTGCTCAAAGATTTGAAAGCTCTATCAAGGTGGCAGAAAGATTGATTTCCTGATCGGCTACCAATGGCACATTCACATATCCATTGCGTATGATCACTATGGCTTGATCTTGTTTTTGTTGATCGATGCTCCAAAGATCCAGATTGTCGTAGAGCCATCGGAACATGTCTTCCATTTCCTCGGGCCTGGCATGCGAACACATGAGCTTGCGAGCTTCGAGTACCCGGCCAGCTTTGAACAGTTGTACTGCATCCAGCTTCCATTCACGCACTGTGCCTTGGTCATCGCTCGGTTTGCGTAGAGAACCTTCAACTGTGTTTTGTTGCAGAAGATTCAGACATTTGCGGAGATCTGGATATGTGGACTTGACATAGGTATCGAGATTATCAAGATCAAACTCCACTGATTCAGTGACCAATACTGTGGCAACCCTGGCAGTGAATTCAGTGCTATCTACTTTTTCTATGTGGAATCCTTGGCAGCGTGAGTGCAGAGCCGGTATGATACGATTGGGATAATTGCAAGTCAAGATGAATCTAGCACTGGCATGATAGGTCTCCATGACTCCGCGGAGAGCTGCCTGTCCATTGGGAGAGATGTAGTCGGCTTCATCCAGCAATACCACTTTGAAACTGCCGAATGGCATGGTTTCAACAAAACCAGTGATTCTGTCTCTGATGACGTCTACTGAGTTTTCACGACTGGCATTGATTTCCAAAACATCGAACTCGTTGATGTCAAGTTCGTTGATCAACACACGTGCCAGTGTGGTTTTGCCCACTCCTGGCGCGCCCGAAAACAACAGATGCGGGATGGCTCCCGAGTCGATCCAACCTTGTACCTGTCGGCGTTGATCTTCATCACGGAACACATATTCCACGACATCACGAGGTCGGTACTTTTCTGCCCAGAGTTCTTTCATGCTAGTCCTTTTTCAATACATTGATCAAGCGTTCCTGTTCCCACTCAGTCTCTTCAGAGAATCGCGGCAACTTGTTGTATTCATCATCCAACCAACATTTTAGCTGAAAAAGTTCCTTCTTGCAAGCAGCACTGGTCCAACCGTCGTTGTAGGGACTTTTTATCTCCACAAGACTCGAGCCAATAGCGTGGCGTGCAGCCGAAAGATTGGGTTTTTGAAATCCCATTGGGTTGACGCGACCAGTTTGCCTATCTAGATGGCGTCGCTGATGGTATCGTCACACCCTGGGTCTTCGTCGCTGACCAAGAGTATGTCATCTGGATCGATTCGACGCAAGGTCTTTGGTCCGTGATTGTCTTCGATGTCGATGCCACGTGTCCATCTCCCGTGAGTCACACACACCCATTGGCCGGGAGTGATATATTTTTGCCGTGGACCAACCGCATATACCTGACCCCATCGAGCCCGGATGCCCGAACCCTTGCCGTTGTCGTTGGGCAGGATGATTCCACTGCTAAGTTGACGTTCACGAAACTGCATTTCAGTGACCAATACATGATCTTGTATGGCTCGCAGTGCTGTAATTTTGTGTGGTTTCATTTGTACTCCTTAGATTTTGGTGACACCAGGTGATGTTTTGGCCTGGGTACGCGGATCCAACATGGGTTCTTGCTGTATTGTGCGAGCACGAGCAATGGCCGCAGCTAGACCACCCGAGCCCAAGGACGCTGCCGGTTCTGGCGTGGCAGTGACAGGTACATCAGGAATGGCCTGTGGTTCGGGGTTGACTATCTTGCGTGCGTGTTTTGCTGGTTTGACGGTAGATGTGGGTTGTGCTATCACATCATCATCGATCACATTGGTGATCTGCTTCTTGTACTGCCGATTAACTTGTTTGGGTTTAGTGTGTATGGGACGATTGTCAGCGTCCACATAGTCACCTTTGGCATTGACTGGCAGATTGCCTACAGCACGCACGTTTTCATTTTTGAGCATGAGAGAACCTAGGTCAACGATTCTGCCCTGGGCTGTTCGATATTGTTTAGCGGTCATGGATGTCTCCTTGGAATATAGAGGTATTTAACGGAGAAACTCACCGGGGTCTAAATCATAGTATAGGCTGTTTACGCGATGTACGCCCAGGAGATACAGCACATAACTGGCTACACTACTGCCGCGGCCGATGCCCCAGATCACATTGTGTTCTCGCATCACATCCACCAGATATTTCATGTAGCGCAGGAGATCGAAAAGATCACGCTCCTGATACATGAGCAGCTCTTGACCGGTTCGCTGCAGCTCAGCATCAGTGGTGCAGAGATCCAGCACATGCTGTGCGATATCTAGTACGCGATAGCTGTCGGGCATGAACCACTGCTGCTGGCGCACCTGATCCCAGTCTGGCACAGCAACATCGCTGTTGTCGGGAAAGGTCCAGGTCAAAACTGCACCAGGGTCCTGCAGGAACTGCACCATGCGCTCGATGTCAATGTCTTCCACTGTGATGCCTGGCATGCACCAGATCTCCTGGCCTTGCATGACAAGATCAGCAAGATCCTGCTCGTTGCGTATGATCTCACCGAACTTATTTGTCTTCATCTCGCATCGCGGCCAGCATGATGGTATTGGCAGCATTTTTGGCCGTGCGTTTCCAGTGCAGACCCATTTTTTTCCAGTCTCCTGCACGCTCAAGGCTGACCACATTACCGGTGTCCTGCTGATGGCTCCACCCTGGCCCAGCATCTGTGCACCAACTGGGCATGTCTAACTTGTCCACTATTTCTTGATCGCTGTGCTGATAGACCACGTCTTGCCCCAACACACTGGATATGTCCAGATCAGAGATGTTTAGATTTTCCTGCACTATGGCCGTGAGCTTGTGGAAAAGAGCCAACCCTACCACGCCGTCGATGGGCTCTTGATTGAATGTGAGAATGCGCCGGCCAGTAGATTCATGGGCTGCCAACAAGTCATCGGCCTGATCGATCAAGACAGAATCGTTGAACACATCCTCAATCCAGTAACAGATACGATCATAGGCAGTGTTTTGCAGTCCAGCATCGTCAGACACAGTGGTCATGGCCACATCGATCTGATAGAAATTGGTATGATATTGCCCTTGTATCACAAGTCCTGCTGTAGCCGAGAATTTCTTGCGTATCCGGGTGTTCACGAAATATCGATCCTGTCTTCGAATGTGGGACCTTGGCGATCTTTCTGTTGTTGTTCAATGATAGCAGAATATCTGGCTCGATAGCTGTCGATGGCCATGCGGATCTGATTGCAGAGATGACCGTTGCCAGATCGTGTGGCAATCATGAGCTTGCGATTGAGCTCGTTGATGCGGTCAAGCAGTTTATCTGCATTCAACTCAGGATCTATGTATACTAGTGGATGTTCCATGAAAAGGCCCTTGACTTAATTGTAGCATCAAGGGCTGTGCAAGTCAACGGTTTCTGGAATCTAACTAAAACTGGCTCCGTTGTTGCTGACAGCAAACCATTTTCCATCCACGTACTGTAAAACACATGCTTGTCCGTTTGCAGAAAATTCTATTTCACTGCTGCCGCCCCAGGCAGCATCGGTCACGGTCACGGTCATGTTGCCAGCAGCCACATTTGATGCCAGCAAGGTTTTTGTTAGTCCTTCTACACCTGCCGGCAGACTGGCAGTTTCTGCGGCCTCGGTTTCAAAATAACTCACAGTGACACCGAGATCTATGATACCGCCATTGGCCAGATCTTCACTACCTCCCCACCCAGTGCGGCTGATATCCTGCACATAGATGGGAGTATCATTGCCTACTGTGCTAAACTCATAGACATAGGTGCCAGCTGCTGCAAAATTGATCTTCTGTGGATTCACTGCATCACGTCCAATCAGTTGTTGCATGCTGACGGCAGCTGATCCATTGCCTACTCGACTGGGCAAGGTTAGACTATAAGCAGTGGCAGCAGCATTGGCAACAGTGACTGCCAGCCTCAGCATGCTGTAAGGATTTGGAGAACCAGTGGCCGGGAGATTGTCAAAGGCCACCGATATATTGCCTGTGGGTGTCACAGTAAAGTAGTTGCCATCTTCATAATCTAAGCTAAGACTGCCGTCGGTAGAACCCAGACTCACTGTCCTATATGCCATGTCTGATAGCAGACCATTGCTGATCACACTGCCACCTAGATTATTGACCCAGGGTGTAGGAGCATTTGGTGTACCAGTCAAAGGGGCTATCAAAACTGCTTTGCTCTGCAAATCGCTGACTTCCGCTGCTGCATAGGAAAAGTTGGTCTTGATATTGGTGAAATTGTCACGGAAACCCTGGCTGTCGTTGTCCTGACCAGCTACTGGATATGCTCCGTCGATGTTGTTGGGGTTGATGTTTGATGCCATAATTTATCCTAGTATAGTCCTTTTGGGAAACATGAGATATTTATCGAATTGATCACTGCTGGTCCATCTATCTGAGATGTTGATCAAACGTGTGCCATCCAGATCAAAAGTGGTGCGCTGCGACACCGCACTGTTGGGATCATTCACATAGGTGTCTGTGATCTGGTACACTGTGACAGTGCTTTGTTGATCGATAACGACATCGCTGCCCGAATCTGGTGCTGTATCAACAATATATCCTGACGCTCCTGCTTGACTTGGATCGTCTTGTGCTGGTGTATTACCATCGCCAAATATACTGTTAATAGTTGCCAATGAAGGCTTACTAATAACTGGTGCAATGTAAGTATTAAACAATGCATAACCCAATGGGTTATTAGCAAGAATGCCTGATTGTGTACGCATACTGTCACTCCACTCAGGAGCAAGACTATCGCCATCCCATAGTCCAGAGTATTCGAACATACAGAAGTTAAGTAGGTATAAGTATTCTTTTGCAATTACAGGAAATAGTTCTGGGTCTGTTTTCCAAGTTGCATCAACATAACCACTGGGGTCAAATACACCTGCATCGTATGCTTCTTCAATTGCAGCAAACAAGTCGCCTGACTGCCAGTCTGCACTAAACTCTGGATACATTTTTAAATCAAATGCAGGTAAGCCGTGCATGTGTAGTGTATGGAAGACGTGTTCAATTACTTCTTGTGCATCAATTTCGCCTATACCGTAGCCGTCGCCGGTTGAATTTAAATACCAAACCATATCGTTAGCAACGTGTGTATCAAACAATGGAGATAAGTTCCAGCTTTCAATACCTTCATCAGTTAAGAAGTTAGGAGTATAATCGCTGCCTGCTCCTCGAGCAACTCGTTGTAGCGTTGGGAATCCTGCGTGATAACTGTCGCCGGCATCGCCGCTTAGATCTTTGATAAACTGTCTTTGTATTGTTTGGTTGATGCCTGCACCAGTTGGATCGGTAAACAGTTCAAACATACGTGCTACTTTTTCTAACCACGCATCTGGAACCGCTGCTTGGCCGCCAACTGCGCCAGCACCCATAATTCTTACGCCGTTAGTTGTAACTTCACGCTTGAAGAAATCACTGCCGTTGCCAACAACATCGATAATTGCACCGTTGTTATATTCTGGATCTGCTGGCGAACCTGGTACTGCTGGTATTGCTGGCGAATCTGGTGTTGTATCAAACACCACAAACCCACTGGCCAACACATAGTCCTGCGATTCTTGCTGTATCACTCCATCCACTTTGACTATCACCGTGCGCCCGGCTATAATAGTGTAGGGGTAGTCAGCGGTGCTGCCATCTGCCATGTATGTGGTCAAGGTGTTGGGCAAATCAACCAATATTGTGATTGTTGCGGTTTTGTATCCATAGCTAACACGATAACCTCCCTGTGTTTGTACCATGCTAATGACACTGGAATCAGGCGGAGCCACAGCAAAAGTGAACACGCCATCGGTCACTGTGTAGTCTACTCCTGCGATCTGTGCGATTCCAGCTATGCTGACCTGTGTAGAAGAAGCCAACACGCTCCACTCGGACCAGGCATACTGTGTGGTGGTACCGTCCCCGACAAAACTGGTTGCATAAGTGTTGGCATAGTCAATGATATTGCCATTGATCTGTATCAACAATCTGGGTGCACCATCAGTGATCGAGACCAAAAATTGCTGGATGCTGCCATCTGTGGCAAAGGTATCTGTGCGCCTGATCACGCCAAATGTGTCCAATGGCACCAATGCATGTAGACGATCACTGACCTGATCAAAGGTGGTGGCCGCAGCTGGTTGTGGCACCCATTGATCGAGATCCGGATCCCAGTTGTGTGTCTGGCTCTGATCCAGCACATATCTGTCGACTTCGAAATCTATGGTGTTCAGCTGCCAGGTCAGGCCTTGATTGATGTTGTAGGCTATACGTCCACTCTGTCCAGGTTCAATATAGGCTATGACCCAGGCACGAGTGAATCCCAACACACGACCGTTGGCCTGGTTGCTGGTCATCCACAATGGCAAGGCTTGTGACACACGACCCACGTTGTCGATGATTCTATCCCGCATGTTGGCAAGACTGTTGGGATACACCGAAGTCACCGGCACACCGTCCACGTCAATGCTTACGGGCCATTCCACACTGGAGCTCACGCTTTGGCCTTGTTGATTGACTAGATCATCCACGATTTCACTGTAGATCACTTCATACAGCACCGATCCATCAGGGGCCAGAGCTCGAGCTGTTTTTATGGGCCCCAGTGTGAGCCTACGATCATAGTGATTCAGCTGCATGGCCGTCACATAGGTATCAAGATCCGCGCTGGCCAACCCATAGGCATGATCATAGACTATGGAATCGGCCACACCAAAATTGGGATCATCATTGCGATACACAGAAGCAACCGGAATCAATGACAGATCGTTGAGAAAATCATCCAGCAATGCACGATCTTCCAGCGGAGGCATGGCAAATATCTGCAGAGTTTCATAGGGTTCGTCAAACTGTCGATCTACCCGCACCGAGAACGTGCGAAACACAGACACTGCATTTTCCTGTTCTACTTCAAACAATCTAGCTGTGACTGCTGCTCCGGACCCACCTCCACCAGTGACCGTTACCGTGGGAGGAGTGAGGTAGCCACGTCCTGGATTGCCCACAGCTATAGCCGTGATCACTCCACCGGTGATAGTGGCCACTCCGGCTGTGGCCTGGATGCTCTCGGCTGTGGCCGGGGGTGCACTTATGGTCACACTGAATGTCTCTAGGTCGGTGTATCCTGACCCACCATTGTTGATTGAAAATGATGCGACGCCAAACCCTAGTTCTTCTGTGCTGGGTGCATAGGCATTGACAGTGAACCGGAATTCAAGATCGAACGTGATAGGACTGAGGCCCAGACGTTGGCTGCTGACCACATCAAACGTTGTGACACCGCCGTCCAAGGCAAAGGTATTGAAACTCACACGACCAGTGATGTGTCCGGTGGGCTGCAAGGTCAGACCCTGTGGCAGTCTATTGAACACTGCTTGATCCAGCCTATACATCAGTAAACGTCCGCCGGTGTTTTCTGCAGCCACTTCCAGGGTGCTGATGCTGCCATTGGGCACGGTTCCTAGATCGCTGCCAGTGAGCCAGGTCACATCAGTTTCTATGTTGCCTGTTATGGTCAGTGTAAAATAATAATAGTCAGATATTATTTCAGGGATGAACTGCCAGTATTCTCGATTGTCTATGTCGATGCCTATGGGCACAGTCTGCAGAGCAGTGTACAAGCGGCCAGAAAAACTCACGATATCGCCAAACTGCCATTCCAGAGCGGGCGTCCAATTTGCTCCCGTCGGCTGTGTTTTCCGCACTCTAACACCAAACCGATAGGTGGATTCAGTGGCACCTTGATCCGGTATGTAACCATACAACCAACCGGTTGTGATATCTAGACTAAGTCCTGGAGGCAAGCTGAAGCTGCCACTGTCAAATCGTGACCCATCAGCATCGAATCCACCTTCGTCATAGCCTACTCCCGCACCGACTGTGAGCACATATTCTATGGCGTCGCCGTCGAAATCCAATCCTCTAAACTGAAATGCAAAGTAATTGTCGGCTCTGACACGACCCAGATCGCTGGCAGCAGTCAACAAGATGGGTGTGCGTGTGGGCATTATATCCGCGGTGATAAACGTGTTGTCGGCCTGCTGTTCTTCGTTGTCAGCAGTCATGCTGTCTTTGCTGTATACGAAGATTTCAAAGGTACGGATGTTTCTATCTTTGCCGTCGGAAATTTCCACAGTAAATTGATAGTTTACGCTGGCTGATCTTGTGGTGAAATCATAGGGAAATTGTGCATAAGCAGAAGCATCGTAACCGGACTGGGCCGTCCCAGGTGGGCCCACCAAGGGCGAGATTATGCCAGTGATACGGCCCGAATTATCAATCTCAAGGCCGGGTGGGAGATTTCCGGCGATGATGGACACAGCGATATCATCGCCGGGATCAGGATCAGTGAAAATGATTTGTACATCAGCTTCGCTGCCATCATAATAACTGGCCAGCAGACCCGATGGAGTAACAAACTCGGGCACATCCTGACCAGTCACAGTGATAGTGAATGTGCGATCTGCCAATCGTGCGATGGTACCACTTCCGTCTAGGGTGTAGGCTCTGACAGCGAATCTGCTGGTGACATCTTCGGCCACTTCTCTAGGCAACCCCTGTATTTTGGCCACTGCACGGGGTACACCAGACACAGTTCCGTTACTGGTCAGCTGTATACCTTCAGGAAGCTCGCCGGCTATCACCCGGAAATACACCACATCGTCTGTGCCGGTTTGGGCTTCCACCAAGACTTGATAGAATGTGCCTTCGGGAATGGTGCCTAGGCTACCGGCAGGAGTGATCCAGGTGGGCTGCACCATTTGTGTTACCAACTAGATCCTGCAACACGGCGCCAAATCGCGGTGCTGCCATCATAGGTATCTATGCACCAGTAAAAATAGTTGCTGTCTGCGGCAGTCATACCGGCTATATCTCCAGGACTGCCCTGGGCAGTGGCTGGTACCGTTTCTTGCAGACGATTATACAGCTCGTCAAAGTTATCGTTGCACTTGACGAAACTGGTGCGTATAGCATCTCCAGTACCATCATTGGGAGATGCACCCACATTGATCACTTGTATGGCCATATAAATCCTCGTTTTAACTATTTATAGCGGTGTTGTCGAGTTCATAAACCGTAGCTGGCACGGTTGGCATCAAAGTTTTGTTGGACTTCGCTGGCAGTGAGTGCGGCATTATACAGTCTGGTTATACCAATTCTACCGTCAAACCACTGTGTAGTCAACCGCATCCAGATACAAAATAGGTGCGGGCACGGTCACAGTGGCTGAAGCCACGTTGTTCATGACCATCATC
>Ga0114918_10002721_pt1 | contig 15778 bp, 16 predicted proteins | sample LantaG_FD_87015 | JGI IMG/M metagenome (GOLD analysis project Ga0114918, IMG submission 87015) | Deep subsurface microbial communities from Baltic Sea to uncover new lineages of life (NeLLi) - Landsort_02402 metaG | ecosystem: Environmental > Aquatic > Marine > Oceanic > Sediment | place...
CCGCCCCCACCCCCCCCCCCCCCCCCCCCCCCCCCCCCCCCCCCCCCCCCCCCCCCCCCCCCCCCCCCCCCCCCCCCCCGGGCTGCCGGATCGGCGCGTTCCACGCCAGCTTCGAAACGAGCCCCTCCCACCAGTCTAGATCCAGGGCAGCGTATGTGATGCATGGCAGCGCCGCGCGCGCCGTCGCGATGACGACGCAGCCTCCTGGGGGCAGCCGCGTGGCGTGCCTGCCGTTGAACGTGACGCGGGCGCCGCCGCAGCGCACGTCGAGCGGGAGTGTCAGCCGCAGCTCGGCGAGCTCCGGCAGCGCACTTCGAATATCAAGACCTTCAGGTCGTCCGGGAGGTCGGAGAAGGTGGTGACGGCGGCTTCGTCGGCAGCGGGCGCGGCGAGATCGCGGGCGCCGACGTTTTCGGCCATCGGTGCTTGTTTGCTGACTTTTTGGCTGCTTCCGAAGAGCGCGGGTTCTTGCTTCTGTCTTCTTCTAAGTAAGCACGAAAAGACTCTCGTGCGTCGCTCTGTGGGTCGTAGAGAGGCGGAAAGAAGTGGGGTGCTGCGCGGTGTGCGAGAGAAAAAGGGGAGGGGACGCGGATGGCGATCGTTTCTGTCGGACAAGAACAAAGGAAGAAAAAAAACCAACTCTTTCTCTCTCTTTCTTTCTCTTCCTTTCTCTATCTCTTTCTCAGCTAGCTCACGGGCGCCGGCGGCGCCAGCTCCCGGATATCCAGCTCGGCCTCGAGCACGTCCTCGTCGAAGGCGTCCCCCGCCGCAGGGGAGAAAGGGGAAGAAGAAGAGGAAGAAGAAGAGCCAGAGCCGGAAGCGAACGAGCTTGCAGCGAAAGCGCCGCCTCCGTTGTTGTTGTTATTGTTCGAGCTCTCGCCGCCGCTCGAGGAAGAGGAAGAAGCAAAGGCGCTCCCGCTTCCCCCGCGCAGGATCGGCCTGTGGTCGGTCACGGAGGCGGCGGCGTAGACCACGCGCCCCAGGATCGCGCCGTAAGGCAAGGGGCCGAACGCCCTCGAGTCCCGGGCCGCCGGCAGCGGCAGGGCCTCGTTGTCGGCGAGGACCCAGCAGTGGCCCTCTGGCACCGAGAACGAAGAAGGAGGAGGAGCAGAGGAAGAGGCGCCGCCCTCTTTGCTCTCGGAAGAGGAAGAAGGACTCGGAGACGCTGCGGCTGCGGCGACCAGGAGATGCTCCCCTTCGGAGGCGGCGACGCGGCGGACGAGGACCTTTTGAGTCGTTTTTTTTGTTTTTTTTGTTTTTGAAAATGGTCAGAAAAGGCTTTTCTTCTTCTTCTCGCCTTCTCCTCTTTGGCATTGAATTAATCTACCCAAACACCATCACGAACTCACCTCTGCCTGCCCCCGCGCAGGCCAGGCCCCCACGGCGCGCTCCTCCTCCGGGGAGACGCCGGGCGCGCGGAAGGCCACGACGTCGCCGACCGCGACCGAGGCCGCCGACGGGCTCGGGAGCACGCGCACCAGCAGGCCCTCGATCGGGGGCAGGGCCGCCGACGATGCTGCTGCTGCTGCCGTAGCTGCTGCCGTAGCTGCTGCCTTTTTGGGGGCAGGAGAAACAGCAGCGGCTGCGGCGGCGTTCAACGCGGGAGACATTGCCGTCCCGGCGTGGAAGACGACCCTCGTCAGCCTCGGCGCCGTCATCGCCGCCACCCCTGCTCCGAAGGCCTCGGTGAAGGTCTTTCCGGCCTGGGCCGCGCGCGTGGAGACGGCCATGGCGTCGACGTAGCGGGCCTGTGGAGAGAGGTTTTTGAGGGGGAGGTGGTCGTCGGGGTTGAGAGAGAGAGGAAGAGGTTCGAGAGCGAGAGCGTGTGGCGTCGTCAACGTCGCTCGATTCTTTGCCATTGCTTTTTTCGATTCGTTTTTCTTGCGTGGCGCTGGACTCGTTCTGCTCCTCGATCTCTCTCTCTTCCAGGCGCCACCGTTAGAGAAGCAGAGAGCGCGGGTAGCAACAGCAGCCAGGCGAACGACGCACCAGCAGGTAGCCGAGCGACCAGGAGCCCCGGGCGTTGGCCATCGGTTCGTTCGTTCGTTTGTCGATTGATTGAGGTTTCGGCTGTTGATACTTGTTGCTCTCTCAGGACCGCGACCGCGTCGTTTGTGATGCAGGCGACGATGAGGAGGAGAGCAGCGCGCTTGTCTGGGGGGCGGGACGAGCACCGTCGAAGGATCGAAGGAGACAGAGAGAGGGAGAGAGGCGTTCGAGAAGAGGCGCGAAAAGAGAGAAAAGTCGAAGGTTGTGAGTCGATTCCTGTTTTCTTTCTCGACCTCGACCTCGAAAAAAAAAAGGGGGGGGGGACTCTTCTCTCTCTTTCTCTTTTCTCTTTCTCTACACTCCCCGCGCGCCAGACAAAAGGCAAAAAAACTATTTCTCTTCCGGCCGACCACACTGCGTAAAAGAAAACAAAAACAAGGGCACAAGAAGAAAAAAGACAAATGGCGTCCTTGGAGGCGAAGATGGCTTTCCAGCGCTTGCAGACCAACGGGAAAGAGTGCCTGATCCAAATGGTCCCAGACGGATCCTGCCAAAAGGGCCCCTCTTTGTCCATCTGCTGGGCCGCCAGCGCGACGATGGTCACGAGCAGGTCCGTGGGGAGGCCGTTGATGAGGAAGAAGTCTTGGGCGCTGGCGGTGGCAGCAGCGGCGGTAATGGCAGCAGCGGCAGCGGTGGCGTTGTCGAGGTTGAGGTCGAGCTCGAGCTCGTCGCGGGCGCCTGCCATCGTTTTCTAGCTTGGCGGTTTTTCCGCTTGTCGAAAGGAGCCTTCTCTTGCTTTTCTGTTGCCGTCCTCTCTTCTCAGGGACCGAGACGAAAGTCTTCTTCGCCTCGGTTGACAGGGAAACGACAGAATCGCAGAGCAAGATGGAGAAAGAGAGGGTCGATGGTTTCGGTTCGATGGGGGGTGTTGCGTCGTCGAGAAGAAAAAAACGAGGGCCGAGAAAAAAAATGAAAAACTTCGAGAGCTCGATTTCTCCCTCACAAAACTCGAATTTCGATTCGACCAATAAAGGCTTTCTCTCTTTCTCTCTTTCTCTTTCTCTCTCTCTCTCTCAGCTCGCTCCTCGCCGCTGAACGCCACCAGCGCGCGCGCGCGCGAGCCCTGAGATCGAGATCGATAGAGGAAGAGAAAGAGAAAGAAGACCACTTTCAAAAGCACCAAGAAACGTCCAATTCAAAAAAACAAAATGGCCATCCCTCCCTCCGCGCCCTCGCTCCCGCTCAGCGGCAAGACCGTCGTCGTCACGGGCCTCCGCTCCCGCGAGCGAGAGCGCATGGAGAAGGCCGTCGCGCAGCTCGGGGGCACCGTCCCGGCCCCCGACGCAGTGCTGCGGCGGGAGGACCCCCCCGTCGCCTGCGTCGCCGGCTCGGTCAACACCGCCCGCTACGCCGCGTGCGCGGCGCTGCTGCTGCCGATGCCCGTGCCCGTGGTCAAGCCCAGCTGGCTGAGAGCGTGCCTGGAGGCGAAGAAGCTGGTAAAGAGATCGACTGAGCCGCGGGGTGGAGAAAGAGAAAGAAAGGTCGCAATCATCGACGACAAAACTTTTATCAACGGCCGCTTCGCACGCTGCGCTCATCATCCTCGACCTCGACCTCCTCTTCTCTCTCTCTCTAAAAAAAAACAAAAAATCTCTTTCAGGTCCCGACCGCCAGGCACGCCCTCGGGCCCCTCGCCGGCCTCCGCGTCTGCCTCACGGGCGGCACGGGCGACCACAAGAGGCCGATCTCGCAGGCGCTGGAGAGGGCCGGCGCCTTCTACTCGGCGGACCTGACCCGGGACTGCACGCACCTGGTCGTCGTCCGAGAACTCCCGCCGTCGTCGTTTACAACCGCTCCCGCTCCCGCCGCAGCTTCTGCCTCTCTTGCCCCCGCTGCTGCTCCCCCGCCTCTGCAGCTTCCTCCTTCCTCTTCCAGGTACCTCCCGCGCCTCGACGTTCCTTCGGCCAAGGAGCGCTACGCGAGGCAGTGGGGCGTGGCCGTGCTCTGGGACTCCTGGGTCGCCGCGGCGGCGCAGCGGCCCCGCTACTCGAAGAGCCTGGAGAGCGACCACCTCGTTCCCGAGGCGCCAGGCGGTGCCTCCTCGGCCTCTGATCGTAAGAACGGGAAGGCCAAGGGCCTGTCGGGCGTAGGGGGGTGTTCTTCGGGGACCTCCGCGGGAGTTGACGGGGCCGGCAGCGGCAACGGTAACGGAAATGGCGGCGGAACTGCAGGAGGAGGCAGGGCGGCGAGGGCGAGCGACGCTGCCTCGAACGCTGCCGCCGCTGCCGCTGCCGCTGCTGCTGCCGCGGCGGCGAAGAAGAAGAAGCAACAGCAGCAGCAGCAACGGGAGGCCGAGCTACTGCTCCTCGAGGAGAGGCTGAGGGAGGAGAAGGAGAGAGAAGACGTGGAGAGGGCAAAGGCCGCCGAGGCTGCTGCTGCCGCTGCTGCTCGTGCTTCTTCCCCCGTTCTCGAGCCCCTTGCCCCTCCTCCTGCTCTCGACAAGCCCACCGCTGCTGCTGCTGCTGCTGCTGCTGCTGCTGCGATTCCTGCGGCTGCCCCGGACCCTCCTCAGTCGCGGGAGGAGAAGGAGAAGAAGAACAACGACGAGAAGAGGTCGCAGCGGGAGGAGGTGGAGCTCGAGGACTCAATGTTTCTCGACGGCTGCCGCGTGTTTCTTACGGGAGCAGCGGGCGCCGCCGAGAGGAGGCCGCTGCTGGCCGCGCTGAGGCACGGAGGGGCGACGCTGGAGAGGGCGCTGCTGCCCGGGAACGCGGTGACGCACGCCGTGGTCGGTGAGTAGGAGGAGTTTTTCTTTTTTTGAGAAGAGAGAGAGAAAGAAAAAAATCGAGAGAAAAAAAAAACTCATTAAAAAAAAAATCAAAAAATTCAAAAACCAAACCTTTACCCCTTCCAGGCGCCGACTTGACCGCCGAGGAGGCCGACGCCCTGCGGGCGCACGTCGCCGCGTTCCCCGGGGCCACCGCCCTGGTCCGCGGGGCCTGGCTCTTGGCGTGCGCAGAAGCAGGGAAGCTGCTTCCCATGAGCGATGAAGACGACGGCGACGGCGACGGCAACGTCGGCGGCGAAAAGGCGAAAGCTTACAACAAAACTACGAAAGCCCAGTAGCAGCAGCAGCAGAAGCAGAAGTGGGCTCTGTCGCTCCCCGACCTCGCCGTGCTCGTGCGCTCGGCCTCCGCCGCCGCGGTCACGAACGCCGCCGCTGCCGTCGCGGTGGCCGCCGTCGCCGCCGCTGCTAACGGCGACAAGAGCAGAAGCAAAAGCAACAACGCGAGCAACGCTAACGCCGCGAACGGAGAAGGCGAAGCCGCCGCCGCAGCTGCCGCCGCAGCAGCGACAGCAGCAGCCGTGGAAGCCCTACCCCTGGCAGGGCTCCACTTCACCCTGGCGGCGATGTGCAACACCAACAACATCAACGGCAACAGCAACGGCCTCAACGGCATCAACAGCAACAGCGAGAACGCGGCGGAGATGGCGGCGCTGCGCACCGAGCTCGCCAAGGCAGGGGCCCGCACCTTCGACGCCAGGACGACCAGCGGCGTCCCTCGGGACGCGGCCTACGCGTTGTGCCCGCCGGGGCTGTCTCCCGAGGCCGCCGGGGTCCTGGAGAGGAGGGCGGATTGGTAAGGAGAGAGGGAGAGTTTTTTTTTTAAATTTTCGAGGTCGAAAAAAGTTCGAAAAAGGACAAAAAAAGCAACAACAATTAACTCACTCTCGCTTCTTTCTTTCCCCCTCTCCTTTCTTCTTTTTCTCGAACCAGGTCCCTCGTCCCCAGGTCCAGGCGTGTGACTGCGAGCTGGCTCGCTGCCTCCGTCGCCGCGGGAAGGCCCCTGCCTGTCCCCCCGCCTCCCTCCAACTTCTCCGCCGTGCTCTTCGCCAACCCGGTCGCCGCCGCGAGCGCCTTCTGCTCGCTCGCCTTCGCTCCCTTGCCGCACGCTCTGCCCCTGCGCGACTTCCTGGGCAGCAGCAGCGGGGGCGGCAACGGAGAGCAAAGAGGTCAAGGAGGGATGCGGCAGGTCAAGCTCTGCGCCTCGGGGCTGCCGACCGCCGCGAGGCACGCCGCGGCGCAGCTGGGCGAGGCCCTGGGCGCGCGCTACTCCGACTGCATGCGGGCGTCGACGACGCACCTGCTGGTGCCGACGCGGAGCGGGGAGAAGTTTGACAGGGCCGCGGAGTTTGGGGTGGTGAGCTTTTTTTTTTTTTTTTTTGAGGGTTTGAAGTTTTCGGGTTCTCGAAGAGAGGTCGACGAAGATTTCGAGAAAAAAAAACTCACTCTTCTTCCTCTTCTTCTTTTTCTTTTCCTCTTTCAAAACACTCACCCCACCTCCAACCCCCACAACAGAAAGCTGTCACGCCCGCGTGGCTCGCCGCCTGCGCCGCCGAGGGTTGCAGGGTCGAGGAGGAGCGGTTCTTCCCCCCGGTGGCCGCCGCCGCCAAGCCCAAGCCCAAGGCGGCGGCAGTGGCGTCAGCGGCGGCAGTGGCGGCGGTGGAGGAAGAAGCAAAGGCCAAAGCTCCCGCCTCCGCTGCCGCCAAGACCCCGGCGCCTCCCGCTCCCGCTGCTCCCGCTCCCGCTCCTCCCCTCCCGAGCGCGGAGGGGAGGGCGTCGGGCGCGTTCGTGCCGCCGAGGAGGAGGCTGTCGTCGGAGAAGAAGGCGGCGCTGAGCTTCTCGCCCGCCGCCGCCGGTGGAGCTGCTGTTGTGGCAGCTGCTGCAGCAGCGACGACGCCCGCTGCTGCTGCTGCCAATGCTGCGGCGGCGGCAGCGATGACGACGCCGCGCGTTCCGCTGGCGCTCGACAAAACCCCGGCAGCGGCAGCAACGACGACGGCGAACGGCACCGGCAACGGCAACGCCGCCACTCTCTCCTCGGGGAGAGCCAAGCGCCCGCGCGCCCCTTCTTCTTCCGCCGCCGCCGCCGCTGGTGTCGCCCCCGCAGGAGAAAACAACAACAACAACAACAACAACAACAACAACAACAACAACGGTAACAACAACAACGCGGGGGTCACCGCGGCGTTCGATGTCCTCGACGCGGCGCTGGGCCGAGCCAACAACAACGGGAACGGGAACGGAGGAGCCGAAGGAAACGCCGCCCGCGCCGCCGCCGCGGCGGCCGCTCCCTTCCTCGATGGCTCGGCGCTCTCCCCGCTCTTCAACGGGGGCAACCTCTCCGCTGCCGCTGCCAATGCTGCCAACACTGCTGCTCTCCCCGCCTCTGCTCCTGCAGCGACGACGACGACGACGGCTCCGGGGACGGGGTCGGGGCGCGGCGCGAGGTCTCGCCTGGGGCCGCAGCAAGCCAACGCAAACGCTAACGCCGCTGCTCCTCATCAACCACCGGCCTCCCGCCCGGCGGTCCCGCCCCCGCCCTCCACGGGCAAGAGGCGCTCCAGGGCCGCCGCCGCCGCCGCAGCAGCAGCAGCAGCCGCCGCCGTTGTGGTGGGATCGCAGAACTCGGTCCCCGCTGCCACCGGGGCGGCGGCTGCTTCGAGCGACGGGGGAGGCGAAGGGAACAACAACAACAACAAGAGGGCGAAGAAAATGCTCCCTCCTCCACCGCCAAAGCTGCTGCTCCAGCGAGGAGGGGCAGCAGGAGCAGGAGCAGGAGGCAACGGCGACTCTCCCTCGGACTCCGAGCTGGGGGCAGGCAGCGACCCCTTTGCTCCGCCGCCGCAGTCGCAGCTGGTTGGCTATGGCGGAGGGGGAGGTGGCGGAGCGGCGGCGGCCGCGGCGGCCGTCGCCGTCGCCGCCGCCGCCGCCGCAACAGCAGCGACCGCCGCTGCCGCCAAAGCCGCTTTGAACAGCGGGAACAACGAAAACGACAACGGCGACAACCCCGCTGCCGCCGAGGCAAGGCGCAGGCTCGCGAACGCCGTGGCCTCGCTCGGGAGACGCGGCGGCGCCGGGAAGAGAGAGAGCAGCTCGACTGCCGCTGCTGCTGCTACTGCTGGTGCTGGTGCTGCTGCTGCTGTTGAGGCGGCGGCCGCGGCTGCTGCTTGTCCTGTTTCGGCTGTCGCTACGGCCGGCGGCGGCGGCGAAGGGAAAAACGGAAACGGAGGGAAAAACGCAGCGAAGCAGCAGCAGCAAAAGGACGTCCTCACGGAGATGGGCCTGATGTGAGGGGAACGCGCGCGCGCATGCACGCGGTGTATTTTTGAACTGAATGAAAACGAATGAAATGCAAAAAAAAAAACTTAAAAACTTGACGAAAAACAAACGAAATCGAAAATTAAAAGAAAGAATTTCCCCCGCGCGCGGGGTTGCAAACAAAAAAGGACATCATCATCATCATCTTCTCTCTCACACGCAAACTCAAAAATGAATCGGACCAATCGAAAACGAAGGAAAAAAGGAAAAAGGAAAGAAGAAAAAGGGTGTTTGTGGTGTTTGGGGGGGGGTGGCTTCGTTCTCTCTCTTCTCTCTCTCTCTCTCTCAAAAACAAAAAAAGAATTCTTTCTCCTTGCTCCTTTCTCACATGTGCTCGTCGATCAGCTTCTCCAGCTCGTCGGGCTTGGCCCCCGTCATCGTCGCCACCTTCACGCCGCCCTTGTACAGCTGGAACGTCGGCACGGACCGCACCTCGAGCTCCTTGCCCAAGTCCTTGTTCTTGGCGTTGCACTCGAACTTGGCGCCCAGCATTTTGCCGTTGCGTGCGGCGGAGAACTCGACCAGCTTGGGCATCATCAGCTTGCAGGGGCCGCACCAGGTGGTATAGAAGTCGACCACCACCAGCGCCTGACCCGCGTCCTCCTTGATGAACTTCCAGAAATTCGTAGAATCGAGCTCGGTGAGGCCCGAGGTCTCGGCCGTGGCCGTGGCGGCGTCGGAAGAGGCGGCGGCAGAGGCGGCGCGCACTGAGTTCTTCAGCTCCTCCTCGTGCTTGGCGAGGGCGGCGGAGGCCCCAGACTTGAGGGAGCGGAGGGACTTGAGCGCGGCCTCCTTGTCGGCGGACTGGTGGTTTTGAGAGAGGTGGGGTTGAAGAAGAAGAGGAGAGAGGTTTCGAAAGAGGAGGTTTGAGGAGGAAAAAAAAAAAAGATTTCGTTTTTTTCGTTTTTTTGCTTGGCTCGCGGCGCTCCGGTTTTTTCTTCTTCTGCTTCTTCACGATTCCATCATCCGCGTTCGAATGAATCTCCGGCTTGTAGATGAATGCGAATCGCGGATCGCGTACGCCAGGTCCGTTGAGCGTCTTCAATCAGCCTGTCGGGGGACCTGCGCGAACTCTTACCTGGGCGCGGACGGCGACGGCGGAGGCGCGGCGAGGGGCGGCGGACGATTTCGACGACGACGACGACGACAGCGACGGTGGAGCAAGCCTGGAAAAAGAAAAAGATTTCGATTGATTAGAATAACTCGTGTGAGCCCTTGATTTTACTTTTGCGATTCAATTCGCCGCGTGGATCGCACGAGATGAAAACACTCTCGGCGTGAGCGCAAGGGATTTGGAGTAAAAGCGGCGGTCTTGATGGCGAAAGGCGGCGGGCGAAGAAGATAGATAGAAAAAGAAAACGAGCGACGAGACGGGAAGCGACAACGTCGACGTCGTCGAAAGTTTGCTTCCTTCTCTCTCTCTCGCTCGGGCGCTTCGCTTCTTCTCGAAGAACGCTCTTACCGTGTCGAGGACATGCGGAGGGTCATGGAGGTCATCATGGCTGATTCGAAAGGGAAGAAGAAGTAAAGAAGAAGGGAGGAAGGTGACGGAGACGCAGACAAGAGAGATCGACGAGAAGAAATGAAGTGATTGAGAAAGAGTCGAGAAGGAGGGGCCAAGCGATTTTTTTCCCTCTCGTCGACCTCGACCCGGGTTTTTCCTCTCTCTCTATCTCGCGTTCTCGCTCTTCTCTTTCTCTTCTCTCCCCCGAGTCCCATGTCGCCGCTCCCGTAAACGAGACAGGACTTTCTAAATTTACAGTTGAGCTGCTTCTATTCATCACATCACATCAGATCCAGCTCCCCCCTCTCCACCACCCCGACCAAAACGTCGACCTCCGTCTCCAGGCCCTGCTCCCTGATCCTCGCCTTCGTCTCGTCGCTGGCCTTCCACCAGTAAGGGGTCATCTGCAGCAGGTCGAAGGCCGCGGGCCCGTCCAGGGAGAGGCGGTACTGGACGCGAGCCTGCGACGAGAACTTGAGGGGCAAGGAAGATTCTCCTTCTCCTTCTTCTTCTTCGTCGAGCTCGCCTCTCGGCCTCGCCCTCTCCGGACCGTAGACCTCCTTCTTCAGGCCCAGAAAGTGCTCGGGCCCAGGACCCACCACGACCACGGCACCAGCTTTGTCCCCATCGTCGTCGACCAGCACCCGTCGCAGCTCCGCCGAGGGCAGCGGGGCGAAGGCCACGAGCGCGCAGGAGACCGAGGACTCCGAGAGGGGGAGGTCGAACGCCGAGGCGACGGCAAAGTGGGCTTCGCTTTTCGAGCTCGAGCTTTTTAATTGCTGCCGCTCTTCCTGCTGCTGCTGCGCCCACCGGGAGGCCGCGGAGCGCACGGCGGCCTTGGCGACGTCGACGCCCAGGAGGAGGTGGGTGGTGGCTGGTGAAGGCGAAGAAGGATTCGAAGAAGAGGAGGAATTCGAAGAAGAGGCGAGTCTGTGGGAGAGGCGGCGCAGGTAGGCGCCCTCGCCGCACCCCGCGTCCAAAACTGTCCTCTTCTCATCTCCACTTCTCCTCTCCAGGACCTTCAGCACGGCGTCAGCAGCCGCGTCCATCACCGCGTCGAAGTGCCCTGCGGCGAAGAACCTCCCTCGGGCGGCCAGGGCTTCCGGCGCGTCGCCCGCCGGTGCGGCTCCTGTTTTCTTGGCCTTCCTCCCGGACCGGAGCAGGTTGACGTAGCGCTCCCTGGCTAGGTCGTAGCAGTGATTTTGCGGGCAGGAGAGCGACTTTCCGTCCTCCGAGGGGGAGAGAGGGGAGGAGCATGCGGGGCAGAGCCACGGGGAAAGGGAAGAAGAAGAGGAAGAAGGAGAAGAGGAGGTCGAGGCGGCAACAACGACAGCCGTCGACGATTGAACACCACGCCGATTAAGTCGCTTCGGCGTCGAGGCTCTCTCTTCTTTGCGACACCGCGGCAGTGGAGGCTCACGATGTGTCTCGATGCAGCGCGCCTGTCGACGGATTGGAAGCCGGCATCTCCGCGCCAAGACTGAGAGCATTGGAGCGAGTTGATAGAAACAAACTGAAAAAAAAACAGCCCGATTTTTGAATAATTGTTCATTTTTTTCTCCTTCTTCAATCGATCTGCTCTCTCGACAGAGAACGGGCCGCGGTCGCGCAAAGCAGCAGGGAGAAGAGCGAGCTACCTCTCTTCCCGGAGCTGCTCTCGTGATGCGCGCGTCGTCCCTGAGCGCTCCAGCAGCGCACCACCAGCAGCAGCCGCTGCCTCTCACGGCACGATGGCGACCTCCGTTGTCCGATCGACCCCGCCTCGGCCGTAGCCGTCTCTGTCGGCTGTCTCTCTTGTCGCCGCGTCCGCCTCCACCTCCTCCTCACCTTCAACCTCAACGCCTCCTCCTCCTTCCGCCTCCGCACGCCAAGGGCCTCCGCCTGGGCATCGGCAACTCGCCCAGCTCCCCTCGCAAGCGCACGTCCGATTGCCTGCTCGAGGAGGGACTCGCCTCCGGCGACCCGACCCTTATCGAAGCGGCCTCCGCCCCTCCGACGCCCAGGGACCTTTTACCTCGCCCCTTACCTCCGGGCCCCAAAAAAGCTTCCGTGGGGGCTGTCTTGCAGTTTTTGGGGCAGCTGGCCCTCGAGGACAGCTCTTTGCGGTGGAGGCTCGTCACGGCGGCCCTGCTGGTGGTCGCGAGCAAAGCCACGGGCATCGCGGCGCCTCTCTATTTGAAAGACGCCGTCGACGCGCTCGCAACCGAAGCGGCAAAATCTTCTTCTTCAACTATTGCTGCTTCTTCTTACGCGTTCGCCCTCCCTTCTCTCTCCAGCGCGCTGGCGTCCAGGCCGGTCACCCTGCACGCCCTGCTGCTGTTCACGCTCTCGCGCCTGCTTTCTGCGCTGGCGCGGGAGCTGAAGGGGCCGCTGTTCGCGCCCGTCGCGGCCTCGGCGGCGAGGAGGGTCGCGCACGGAACCTACCGTCGCGTCTTGGCCTTGGAATTGGACTACCACGTCAGGAGGCGGTCGGGGGCGACGGCACGCGTGCTCGAGAGGGGGTCGAGGGCTGTCGCGATGGTGTTCAGAGCCGTGGCGGTGAGAAGAAAAATGTTTGCTTATTTTGAGCCCGAGGTCGTCGAAAACGTTTCGAAAAAAAATCACTCACTCTTTCTTCTTCTCTTCCTCAAAAACAACAACCAACCTCCCGCTAGTGGACATTCATCCCCACGGCCGTCGAGCTCACCGCAGTCTGCCTCCTGCTGGCCAAGAAGTTCAGCGCCGGGCTCGCCGCGCTCGTCGCGGCGACCTTCGCCCTCTACTCGCTCTGGACCGTCCAAATCACCTCCCGCGCCGCGGCCGTCCGCGCCCGCGCCAACGCGCTCGACGCCGCCGCCCGAGGGCGCGCGGTCGACGCGCTGGTCAATGTCGAGACCGTGAAAGCCAACGGCTGCGAAGAGCACGAGGCGGCGACGCACGACGCGCTCCTCTCTCGATTCCAAGATTCGGCCGTCGAGACCGAAAAACTAGCCGCGTTGCTCAACGCGGGCCAGGCGGCGATCTTGACTTTGGGGCTCGGGGCGGCCTTAGCCGCCGTAGCAGCGCGCCCTGGGGCGACCCCAGGCGATCTCGTGATGGCGCAGGGCCTGCTGCTGCAGGTCGCGGCGCCTCTTTCCTTCCTGGGGTGGTTCTACAGGGAGCTGCGGCAGGCCCTGGTGGATTTGTCGCAGTTCTTCGAAGTGCTAGGCACGGAGCCGGCGCTGGTTCCGGGGGACAGAGGGCTGGATGACGATGACGGTGACGAGGAAGGAGGAAAGCGATTGGGTCTGTCGGTCGAGGTAAGTCGGAGTTTTTTTTTTGCTCGCTGATCAACAACTCTCACTCTTTTTTTTTCTTCTTCTTCTTTTTTCTAACCTTTCCTTATTCCCCTTCTTCTTCCCATCATCAAAAAAGCTCAAGGACGTCGTCTTCGGCTACGACAGCTCCCGCCCCGTCCTCAAGGGCGTCTCCTTCACCTTGCCTGCCGGCTCCTCCGCCGCCGTCGTTGGGCCCAGCGGCTCGGGCAAGTCGACGCTGCTGAGGCTGCTGCTGCGGGCGTACGACGCCGACTCGGGTTCGATCCTGCTCAACGGCGTCGACGTCCGCGACCTGAGGGAGGAATCTCTCCGAGGCGCCGTGGCGGCGGTGCCGCAGGACACGGCGCTGATGAGCGACACGCTGGCCGCCAACATCGCGTACGGGAAGGCGATGAGGAAAAGCGGCGACGGTGGCGATGGCGATTCTTTTTCTGCTTCTCCCTCGGCGTCTCTGGCAGAGGTCGCCGCCGCCGCGCGCGCTGCCGGACTCGGGCCGTCGTCGGCGCGATGCCGCTCGGCCTCCAGACTTTAGTCGGCGAGCGCGGCCTGCGCCTGTCCGGAGGGGAGAGGCAGCGCGTGGCCGTGGCCCGCGCGTTGCTGCGGAGGCCGCGGCTGCTAGTGGCCGACGAACCGACGAGCGCGCTGGACTCGGAGACCGAGTCCGGGGTCCTGCGGGCGCTCGCGTCGAACTTTGACGACGACGACAACGAAAAATCCTCGTCTTCTTCTTCTTCGACTTCTTCTTCCGCTCCACCTTCTCCTCCTGCTCAAAACCGGAGGACCAGCGTCTACGTCGCGCACCGCCTGTCGACGATCGCCGCCGTCGACGCGATCTTCGTGCTGAGGGGCGGCGTCGTGGTCGAGAAGGGCACGCACGAGGAGCTTCTGAAAGATGAAAAAGGGGTTTACTCTTCGATGTGGAGGGCGCAGCAAAGGCAGCAGCTGAGGAAGGAGGCCAGGAAGGGAGGAGGCGGACACGACAGCGATGGGAGCGAAGGGGAAGAAGATGGGCTGGCTGCTGCGGCGGCGCTGGATGATCGTGCTGCTGCGGCGGAGGGATAGAGCTTTTCGTGTTTTTCGTTGTTCGAAGTTCTTTTTGCAAAAAAACTGAAGAAGAAAAAAAAGCATCAAGAAAAACTTTTTCTTTTCATTCGTTTTTTCTCCCTCTCTCTCCTTCACTCCATCACGACCTCTCCTTCACCGCTCCCACCTTCGCCTCCGCCGCTCCCGTCGTAGTCCAGGTCCTCCCACTCGATCGTGAAGTACTGCCCTGACAGAGCGACGTAGCCCAGCACCAGCGCCGCGACGGAGGCGACCCAGAGCGCGTTGCCGCGGCGGTGCGAGAGGTCGCGCTTGGCGGCCGCGCCGCCGCCGCTCGAAGCGCTGCTGTCTTTCCGGCCAAAGGGCCACCACGAAGAAAAACCACCGCCTCCGTTCCCCTCTCCTCCTTCTCTCTTGCCGCCGGAGCTCGTACCGCTGCTCCTCCCGCCTCCCGGGATGGCCCCAGACCTTCCCCCGAGGAAGTCGTTGGGAGACGCCGCCCTCGCGCTCTTGGCGGCGTCGGCAGCGGCGCTTTCCCAGCCTGAGCCCCGCTCGTAGGGGCTCGCCGACGAAGAGAACGCCCCCGCTGAACCCTTCTCCGCCGAACCCTTCCCGGCGAGGCCGGCGGCCTCGGCCACCGCGGTCAGGTACCTGCCGATCTCGGGCCTGCACCGGATGGACTCGCGGAGCTCCGGCGGGGAGACGGGCGCGCGTGCGTGGAAGGAGAGGTGCGCGAACAGGAAAGCGTCGAGCGACGAGGGCGTCTTGCCGAAGAAGAACGGGCCCGAAGAGGAGGAGGAAGAGGAAGACGAAGAGAGCCTCGCCGAGACGGCAGCGTGCGCCGCCACGGCGTCGGAGAGCACCCTCTCCCGGACCGCCGACGGGTCGGGCGCGCCCGCCGAAGAACCGAAAAACCGCGCAGAGACGCCCTTCCGGGTCGAGCGCGGGATCAGCGAGGACAGCGGGAACGGCAGCCCCGCCGAGTACTCCCTCCTGGTGAACTCCTCGTAGGCCGAGGGCTCGCACCAGGTGACGAAGGCGGACGCGGGCTCGAGGGCCGCCGCGGCGAGCGCCCGCCAGGCCGCCGCCTCGGCCGCCTGCGGCGCCGAGAGCGCGGCGTCGAGGTCGGAGGCCCGGCCGGCGGAGCGGGCGCGGGCTATGATCAGGGAGGCCGCCTCGGTCGGGGTCCCTGCGGGGGCGTCGACGAGCTCGCCGCGGTGCTCGAGGGCCGGGCAGGTTCCTGGTGGGGGTGGAGGTGGGGGTAAGGAGAGAGAGAGAAAGAGAAGGTTGAGGTTGAAGAAGAAGAAGAAGAAGACTGATGGAAGAATCGACGCCGACTTTATTCAAACAGAGAAAAGGAACCTTTCCACCCCCCCTCGCTGCCGTACCTGTCGGGCCCGAGCGGGCGCTGTTGTACTCCTGGATGGTCAGGGGCACTCGCGCGAGGCGGAGATAGACCTGAGGAAGGAGAGAGAAGGAAGGGAGAAGAGGGTGAGGGGGGAAATGATCAATTAATGCCCCCATCATCAATGAAAAAACTCTCTCTCCTCTCTTTCTCTCGCACCTCTGCCTGCGTCGAGGACGGGTCGATGCTCGGGAGGCCCCAGCCGGCCTGCCACTTGTAGAGCAGGAACTCGTCTGCTCCTGCTGCGCCTTCATTTTCTTCTTCGGCGAGGGGCATTGTTGGACGTTTTTTTTTTTTTTTTTTTGGGGGGAAGCGGGCTCCCCCCCCTTTCTCTTTTCTTCCCCCCTTCTCCCCCTTCCTCCCCGCTTCCTCCCCCCCTC
>Ga0114918_10002723_pt1 | contig 15776 bp, 10 predicted proteins | sample LantaG_FD_87015 | JGI IMG/M metagenome (GOLD analysis project Ga0114918, IMG submission 87015) | Deep subsurface microbial communities from Baltic Sea to uncover new lineages of life (NeLLi) - Landsort_02402 metaG | ecosystem: Environmental > Aquatic > Marine > Oceanic > Sediment | place...
CTCGAAGCCGGCAAAGAGTGAAGTCTCACTTGAGGTCATGTAGCCGACTTTGTCATGTCGAGCGCAGTCGAGACATTCGGTCAAGAATGGGAATTGTTAATAACTCGAAGCAAGATTCCTCCACTGCTCGATGCTAAACATCGCTCCGGTCGGAATGACAAAAGTTCGGAGGAAAAAAGGTCTCAGGTACGAATAGCGGTTCCTTAAGTGGATTGAAGAACATTTCCCTTACTTTAGCTGCAATTTGTAATTTTTCACACAACTGCTGTCAGGTGCTTTTGAAGGGTCTTTTAAAAATTCAAGCATCATGGGCAGCACGCACGCAGTAGCGTTATCAAAAGCAGAGTGCGGAACTCCGTCGAATCGGAAAAGATAACAATTCTTAAGATGTTTTTTCATCTCTGTATCATACTTCGGCGGAATAACAGGGTCATACATGCCGTTGAGGACCAGCACTGGAACGTCATATTCCTTTTGGTATTGAATTCTTTTTGAATCCATACATGGAATATTCCATATCTCATTAACGTACAGTTCGTACTCACCGCCAAGTCCGAAGTCTGAAATACCTTTCGCAAAAACCGAATAGGCCGGATCTATTTTAATATCGGAATACGAATAATCACCCGCCTCACTTAAAAAGATGGTATGTCCCAGGCCGTCAGCAAAATAATTCGGAGTCAGCATCGACCTCGCATGCTCTTTTATTTCACTATAGTCCCCGGCGAGAATTTTGCCAATCATAGATGGTATTTGAGTCGAAAAATACATCGACATAGATACAAATCCCGCTACTCGATATCCGTTCAGGACATAATTAATTTCTTTGCCCGTCTGGGGGTCGTTAATTGGAATCGTTACAGGATTTCGATTGAGCGAGTCAAGGAGGTTCAGAAACCGTTTTTCCAAATCAGGATAGGCCGATTTACAGGCGGGATCGTTATTACACTGCTCGAAATACCGTTTCAATATGTCAATAAAATTCGGCACCATATCTCTGACAATGGCAGGTTCTATAGGTAATCCCGCATCCATAACAGCGCATCGCACTCGTTCGGGATAGTCGCGTATTACATGATGAGCAACCAGGGTGCCGGCGGACGAGCCTACGATATTAAATTTATCATATCCAAGCCCGGCCATAATCAGTGCTATATCGGCGGCTGTTTCAACATTATTGAATGCCGATAAATTTATCCCCTCCCTTACGAAGCGATCCCGTGATGCTTTCAAGGCCTTCTGTATAATCGTTTTTGTTTCTTCAGGGCTGAGATTCTTTTCCATCATAGACTTGCGAGCTTCGAATACTTCGTTACACATAAGGAAAGGTTTCGAATAACGCAAACCGCGCAATTCAATTATCACGATATCCCTGTCCGGCAATAAAAATTTTCCGAGCATCGCTGCAATATCAGGCACGAAATTGTCCATATTGGATTTTCCGGGTCCGCTCGTATTCATTACCAGGGGATCGGGAGCGGGTTTCTCGCCGGAACTGGGAAATATAGCTACGGCCAGTTGTAAGAATTTGCCGTTACGTTTCTCATGAAACTCAGGAACATTAACATACCCGAATTTAAAATTTTCACCCAAAACCAGTCCTTCAGGCAAAGCAAACGGACAAGGCGCCTCTTTGAACTCCCCAATCTCTGCATTAGCGGCATGTCCCTTAATTACAGGAACCGAACAACATAACAGTATGATACCAGACATTACAAACATTCTGCGTTTTGTCATAATTTTCTCTTTACCCTGCATTTCCATTTACGTTCATAAATAACACTGCTTCAAACTAAGGTCATGATAATAGCATAATATTCAGTTCGATTCAAATGCCGTTAATCCTCAACGCAGACATTTTTCTGTCATAAAGACACAAGAGGAATCCGATTCACCGAAAATCCGAATATTTCGGTACTAAAATCCGCAAAAAAGAATCGTAGATTGATGAAATTCAAAAACATTCCGGTATAATAGTTTAACGAAATTTGGGAAAAGTAGTTCCAGGATTTGCAAATGGAAATCGTCATGAAATCGAAGCCGGATTCCTCCGCTCCCCATTCGGTTACGCTCAGGGCTAAAAGCTGCGCTCGGTCGAAATTACAACGTATTAGCCGGAGATAACTTCAATGCAGCGTTTGCATAGGTCTGGCTGCTCGTCGCTGGTTCCTACTGTGGGCCAGTTGGTAGGGTAGGAGGAATCGCACCAATTTCGGGATATGGTGAGGTCGGGGAAGCAAATGCGGTGATTTCAGCTTTGCTGGCGCAGACGAAGTGTGGTATAATCATATAAAGTATGACCAAGGTAAAGCCGATTACGAATTACAGTTTGACGACGCACGCTCAAGAAGAGATGACTCGTCGTCAAATTAGCCCAGACGAGGTAGCCAGTGTCCTTGCTGCACCGGAACAAATTCAGTCTGTGCGACAAGGGCGCGATGTCTATCAGTCACGTATAGAAGCGGGTAAACCGCCTCAAAAGTATTTGCTTCGAGTTTTCGTCGATGTTGACCGTGACCCACCAGAGGTTGTGACGGTGTACCGCACCAGCAAGGTCACGAAGTATTGGAGAGTTAGCAAATGAAGGTCACTTATGATCGCCAAACTGATACGCTCACGGTGGTTTTCACTGAAACCCCGATAGCCGAAAGTGATGAGGACAAGCCTGGTATCATTCTGGACTACGATGCGTCGGGCAATTTAGTATCTTTGGAAATACTGGATGCATCGCGCCGAAATATAATTCCTACACAGATCGAGTACCAGGTTGCTTCTACACCAACATAGTGCTCCATCGCGTGTATCTCCGAAATTGTCATTCCGCACTTGATGCGGAATCCACTGCGTTCAACTCTGGATTCCTGCTTTCGCAGGAATGACATATTCGTATTGCTGATGTCGTGTATCGTAGTCTCAGCGGTTAGCCGGAAACGACTTCAATGCAGCGTTTGCACAGGTCGGGGTGCTCGGTGCTGGTTCCTACTGTTGGCCAGTAGTTCCAGCAGCGCTGGCATTTTTCGGAGGAGCTTTTTTGTACCGAGATGGTTGTCTCGCCTACGGCTGTTCATCTTGGCGCATATCGGGGCCTCTGCAGGTTAATCTTCTTCGGCATCCCTATCCAAATAACCGCCCCTGAATCCCCGATTATATATTTCCTCTTCTCGTTTCTTTTGTTTTTCTTCTTCAATGCTTTGCTGAATCATTTCCCACTGTGCTTTTCCTTCTTTCCGCCAGCCTACATATCCCATATAGACAAGTGCAAACAACACTGCTGCAATTAGTCCTGGAATACTCATTTCATAATCCTCTTAAAATCAAACCAACAAATTTCTATACTACAAATCTGCGGAGGCTGTCAGGGCTTCCTGATATTCAGTGATTGCCCAAGTATGACACCTGCACCGACACAAGCGGCGATCTTGCCTATTTCTTTGAAGGTCTCGGAATTCCTGATAGCAAAACGTTGTGCCTTACGCCACAAAGGTTCCACCTGCCTCAGTTCATATTCCCTTCCAAGCATCATTAGCATAATAGCAACGGTTTCCGCATCAGGCGACTCTTCATAGGAGAGACGTTGCAAATCCATCATCAAAACCTCACCCAATTGTGCTAAGTCATTAGTTGGTGCTAAAGCCAAAAATCTTATGTACTGATCTTCGGTAAATGTCTCTGCCATTTTCTACACCCCCTAAAGATTTGAAATTACACCCCTCTAAAAGTATAAATAATGAATCAAGAAAGTGCAAACAAAGTAAGATAAATAGTCGGTTAAGTGTATAGAATTTGAAGGTGTTTTGCGTGTGTATAAACAAGGTTTTGAATGGATTAAGTTGGTATATTGTGGTGATAAATTCAGAAGATGTATTTTCTACCGGGTAGAATTTTGTGTTGTAGCTGATTAATACGACGTTGGGAGGAAAAAGTGATCAGGTGCATTTTAGAAGTTCGTCTAACAGTGACTTTCTCCAGTCCTAATCCATACAAACAGCATTGTTGTTCCCTGCTTTGATATGGGTAAAGCGCATTACTCCCTCTCCTTCACCAACACACTCTATAGAGGCCATAGAAAATCTCTGTTAAAGGGTTGGAAAAATTTGAAAATCTGCTATAATAAAATAGACATGAGAAGCGAAAAAATGAAACTGTTAAGAATAAAAACTATGCGTATGAAAGATTCAACTGGATAGGTAACTTGTTTGTCCATGCTGAATAATACTTTATTGATTTCATTCGTCCGGGCGGAAAAGGATAACGTACTTTTTTTTGATATTTTCCTGCATGTTGACCGGCAGGCGGTTAAAATCAAGAAGCTGCACCTTAAAAGGTATGTCGCTTTCAATAAATACCTCATTGAGCTTCGGCAATTGCTTTTGGGCGGTTTGCTTATCGCAAAGAACTGCAAGGTCAAGATCTGACGATGTTCGGTGAGAACCTTTAACACGTGAGCCGAACGCCCATACAGTCGCATCGGGTATATATAGTTTTAGCTGCTCTAAAAGATAGCTCAAATGACGGACGGGAACTGTTATCTGTTCGGTTAATTGTTGTAAATCAGCAGGATTCACCTGTCATCCCTCGATAGAGAATAACCACGTCTTCATAGAAACCCTTGGCGATATCCAGTACTGCTTCGGCTTTGTCGCCGGAATAGTCGTGCGATGTATCCTGCCGGAATCGCAGATAATTAAACCAAGTCTCGGGATTGCTAATCAAATTCCTTTGTGCCGCCAGACGGATAATCGATTTGGGACTGCCCGTTGCTGCCTCTGCAAAACCCTCCTCTTCAAGATGTTTTTTGCAGATCTTCCAGGCTACTTCCAGAGTATATTCGAACCGCTTGATTAGTGAATCCTGCACCGCCTCCTGCTCCAGAGGCGGCCGGCTGGCATTATCTCGATACGCATCCAGCATCTCGCCAAATCGCTGTATTGCAGTCTTGAGTTGAGTATAATCCATAACGGAACCCTATATTAATATTATTTTAATCTTTCCAGCACATCGACGCATCGCAGGCAGATGTCGGGATATTGAGAATTGCTGCCGACGCTCGGCCAGTAGTTCCAGCAGCGCTGGCATTTTTCGGAGGAGCTTTTTTGTGCCGAGATGCTCGTTTCGCCAACGGCTTTCTGCAGCTTAACCTCGCTAACTATGCACAATGCGGCGAATTGTTCGAGCCCGAACGCGTTTAGTGCCGTGGCGACTTGCTCGTCGCAATTGATTGTTACGCATGCCTCCTGATTGCTCGCTATAATTTTCTCCTGCCTGAGGCCTTCGAGGCTTCGCAGAACCTCATCCCGCAGGGTCATCAGCTTTTCCCATCGCGGCTCGTCACCCTTATAATCGATCGAATCATCAACCTTCGGCATCATCGCCAGGTGTACCGATTCGGCATCGTCAGACCTGGACTGCATTATCGCCCATGCCTCTTCGGCGGTGTGGACCAGGATCGGGGCCAGCATGCGCACGAGGGCGTCCATGATTTTGCACATGGCGGTCTGGGCGCTTCGGCGGGATGGGCTGTCGGCGGCGTCGCAATACATGCGGTCCTTGAGAACGTCCATATAGATACTGCTCATCTCGACCGTACAGAAATTATAGATCAGTGAATAGACCCTGTGGAAAATGAAGCTTTCATACGCCTCGGTGACATTGGCGATCAGTTTCTGCAACTGCTGCATCGCCCACTTGTCGATCTCGAACATTTTATCGTAAGCGACGCTCATCTTGCCCGGCTCGAAATCGTCGATATTGCCGAGCAGGTATCGCAGCGTATTTCTGATTTTCCTGTAGGCATCCTGTGTCCTGCCGATTATCTCATCGTTACAGCGGAAATCTTCCTGGTAATTGACGCTGGAAACCCACAGCCGCAGGATGTCGGAGCCGTACCTGGCCACTTCATCCTGGGCGTTCACGTAGTTGCCTAATGATTTCGACTGTTTCATTCCCTTCTCATCGACGGTGAAGCCATGCGTCAGGACGCTCTTGAAGGGCGGCTTGCCCGTCGCCGCCAGTCCCGGCAGCAGCGACAGTTGGAACCAGCCGCGATGCTGGTCCGAGCCTTCGAGATACAAATCGACCGGCACCGGCCAGCCGGCCTCCTTCACGCAGACGCTGTACCAACTGCAGCCCGACTCGAACCACACGTCAAAAATGTTCTCTTCCTTCAGCAGCTCATCCAGCACGAATCCTTCCGGCAGCGCGAAATCGTCGCCCAAAATCTGCCGGGGCGTATCGGTAAACCAACGGTTTGAGCCGTTTTTGGTTATATACTTCGCCACGGCCAGCACGGATTCTTTCGTAAGCAGCGACTGGCCGGCGGCGTTGAGAAATACGGGAATCGGCAGTCCCCAGCTTCGCTGACGGCTGATGCACCAGTCCGGGCGCGATTCGAGCATTCCGCCGATGCGTTTCTGGCCCCAGGCCGGAATCCATACGACGTCATTAATGCTCTCCATCGCCAGGTCGCGCAGACTTTTGTCCACGCCGGGCAGCTCCTTGTCGACACCGATGAACCACTGCTCGGTGGCGCGGAAGATAACGGGCCCTTTGCTCCGCCAGCAGTGCGGATAGCTGTGCACGATTTTGCCCTGCGCGAAGAGCAGTCCTCTTTGCTGCAAATCGTTATTGACGCCGCCGTCCACCTCCAGCACGTTTCGACCCCGCAGCCAGTCCGGGACGGTTTCGTCGTATCGCCCATCGTCCATCACCGGCGAATAGACGGCCAGCCCGTACTTCTGCCCGGACATGTAGTCCTCGACCCCGTGGCCCGGGGCGGTGTGCACGAGCCCGGTTCCGTCCTCGGTAGTGACATACTCGGCGAGGATTACCATGTAGGCGTCCTTGTCTGTCGGATTTTTCTCCACGAACGGATGCGAATAACGCAGGCCTTCAAGCTCGCTGCCTTTGACCGTTTTCTCGCCGAGACTGAATTTTCCTTCCGCTAAATCTCCCGCGGCGACGACCACTTTGACCCGCTCGGTAGCTACGATTGAGACGAAATTCCGGCCGTCCTTCTCGTAACGAATCGCCGTATAATCCAGCCGGGGATGCACCGCCACGGCCAGATTCGCCGCCAGCGTCCAGGGCGTCGTCGTCCAGATCATAAAGCAGACTGTTGCGTCGGCCGCCTCGCCTTGCTTTATAAGGCCAAGCTCGATCAATCGCTCGATGCTCTCTTCCGCAACGGGAAAATTCACGAATATGCTCGGCGAAGAAATATCCTTATACTCCAGCTCCGCTTCGGCCAGTGCCGTCTCGCACCCGATGGACCAGTGAATCGGCTTGAGCTGCTTATAGACCAGCCCCTTGTCGACCATCTCGGCGAAGACTTCCAGAATCCCGCCCTCGTACGACGGCTTGAACGTCAGGTATGGATTATCGAAATCGCCGAACAAGCCCAGCTCCTGAAACTGCCGGGACTGGATTTTGACGTATTTGCTCGCGTATTTGTTGCAGAGTTTGCGGATGTCGATCTTGCCGATCTCTCGCACCTTTTCGCCCAACTCGGTAACGACCTTCGACTCGATGGGCAGGCCGTGGCAATCCCAGCCCGGCACGTAAGGCGCATCGAAGCCGGTCATCGTCTTGTACTTGACCACGAAATCCTTCAGGACCTTATTCGTAACGTGCCCCATGTGAATATCGCCGTTCGCGTAGGGCGGGCCGTCGTGCAGAATGTACAGCGGAGCGCCTTTCCGCGCCTTGCGTATTGTACCGTAAATATCCTGTTTAGCCCATTGCTTGCGCATCTGCGGCTCACGCTGGGTCAGGTTGGCCTTCATGGCAAAGCTCGTCTTCGGCAGATTCAGCGTATCACGATAACCTTTACTCTTCTTATCCGACATCTAAAATATCCTCAATATTAAGAAATTTAAACCACGTAGCATAAACCCGTAATTGCCCGCTGTCAAGCCCGGCGGCAATCTCATTTTTCTTACTCCCCGGTTAGTAAATGAAAAAAGCCTTCCAAAGTTTGCCGCTCCGGAAGGCTTTTGATACATGATTCAATAGCTTTCTCAGGGCAGCTTCAATCTCTCCGCAATAATTATGATAATCGCAATGTTCATGTTTTTATTCATAATATCCAAACCATACTCGTTCTGCGTTTACTACCATAATTTTCGGCCAATGTCAAGCGCGAGTTTAAGCAATGTTTAGTTTTCTCTAAAGGTTGACAGGTGCCAATTATTTGTCGCGCCACATGTTAATGGTCATGTCTTCGGCCCTGACGTATTCTGAATGCCAATCGAGGAACAGCGCGTTGCAGCCTTCCCTGTGCCGCTGGCGAGCTACTCGCCGTCCGTCGTTTACATCGTGGCTGTCCGAATCCGGCAGATGTGTACGAATAAAAATATCGCAGCGTATGATTTCCGGGCTGGTTTCCATCTCGATGATGGGACGCCAATCGCCATCCTCGTTGTCGGTCATATATACCGTATGGGCCGGTCTCTTGAACACGGAAAGTTTCGTAGGCCTTCCGACACTGGTTCCGGATTCGTCGGTTCTGCTCGAAAAAGTCCAGTCGTTGAGCACGTAACAGACGGTCTGCCTGGAATTGGGAACGTCGTATAAACCAGTACCGGTCCGTGGAAAACTCTTGCAGCGGTATATCTTAACGCTTTTGTAATCGCCCTGGTTATGCTGTTGGCCCACATAAGGCAGGAACTGCATAAACCAGATGGGATTGTTACCGGTGGAGCCGCGGGGGATGAACCATTCATAATCTCCGGCGTAAAGCGAGGCCGCAACGCCGATCTGCCTGAGATTGCTAAGACAAGTGGTTGCTTGTGCCTGTTTCTTGACCCTCTGCAATGCCGGCATCAATATCCCCATAAGCAGCGCAATGATAGCGATAACCACCAGCAGCTCTATCAACGTAAATCCTCTTCTGTGCCGGATCATATGCAATCCTTCCTCATGTGATAATTTGCGATACTTCTATTATACTCAATATCGCCCGCGTGTGCAAAAAAATTGCACACCCTGCACGGCTGGTTCTGCTATAATTATCACGCTTAGAAAGAGAGGTGCAGAATGATTTTAAAAGGTGGTTGTCTTTGTGGGGCGGTGCAGTATGAGTAGCAGGGCGAGAAGACTCGGTAGGGTGGGTTGTAACCCACCGATCAAACCACGAATTATGACAAAACAAAACCAGCCACAGAGAACACCGAGAACGCAGAGAAATAAATGGTAAATAAAAAATCATAAATCGTTTCGGCTCGCCCCGGCGTTATCTGTCATGCGCATCGCAGTCGAAGCATCTGGCCGCGATATAAAATTAACGTTACTACATGCCCAATAAAAGCAACAGCTATATGAGGCTTTTATCAGTAACATAAACCGATTTCTGCGCAATGCCACCCGATATTAATCCGTGGCTATAACTGGCTTTCCTATTTGTCGGAAATAGGTAAGGTGTCCCCCGATTTAGACCCCCGATTTAGAACAAGCGTTTCAAGTCGTACTTATGGTTAAAACTTATAAACGAAACCCGCGCCAAACGCGTTGTCATCACCATTAAACTGATACTCAACGGCGAAAAAATAGTTCTCGCCGAGATCAATCTGTGCGCCAATATAGCCTCCATAGTTTGATACCGCTTCGACATCAGCCGACCTGGACAAATCTATGTCGACGATCCCTTTATCAGTTTCTACTTCTCGTACAAAACCTTCAGCTTCAATATCTCCACTTATTACGTGGTAGAATGGGCCACCATAAATCGAGACGCTTTCCTTTAACTCGTAAGATGGGCCTACCACAATTTTGATTTCATACCAGTCAACTACAGTCGGCATTTCAACATCTGTACCATAATCATCATTGATTATAGTATTTTCACAGCTTGCCATTGTCATTTGACACAGCACGCCCAATTTAAGTGCAGCCTCTTCGTAAAAGGTTGCTTTGGCACCAAAGCCCCAGGCAAATTCTTTACCCGAAATAAATTCGCTATTTCTGTCGCTGAGATCCGCCAGTCCCAAACGCACGAATACTTCCAAATTCTCGGAAACTCCGTACCCAAAATTGGTGAAAATCATATCACTGTCGAAATCATGATCTCCACTAAATGATTGATCGGGATCGTCTTGCTCCACTCCATCTAACTTAACGCGCGCTTCTATTTTGTCATCAAGACTAAGGGTCAGGTCTCTGGTAGAGTACTCAAGACCGATACTAAACTGATCAGCATCCAGACCCGCCACCGGAGGCCCCAAGGTCGTAGCAAGAGCACCTGAGCTGCACAAGCCAACTACCATAACCACAACACCCAACCACAACATTCTCTTTTCCATAATCCTTTCCTTTCGATAAATATTGTTTTCTCCGGGATTTCCCATCCCGGCGCGCCGGGACTGCACTGAATCACTCCTGCAAACTTTAAGTCTCATATACTGTAATTTCAACTCAGTTTCAAGATAATCCCAGCAGGCTGAGCATACCGTGCCGGAAAAACCGCCAAAAAGTCACGCACATACGTCAAGAACCCGCTTTTTCGCACCATTTTGGCAGACTGCCACCATTGCCCTCCATTCATTCAGCCCGATTTTCAGCAGTTCCACACATATATGACTTTCTACTTTGTGCCTTCGAGCCTTCGTGGCTAAGAAAAGTTTACCGCAGAGAACGCAGAGGGCACAGAGAAAATAAATCGCAAATCGTAAATCAGTTTGGCCCACCGATCAAAGTCCGTGACATTATAAAAAAAGTACCGGACACCTTTAATTTTTCCAGAGAAAATAAATCGCAAATCGTAAATCAGTTTGGCCCACCGATCAAAGTCCGTGACATTATAAAAAAAGTACCGGACACCTTTAATTTTCCCAATTATTCAAGTTCTTTTAGTTTTTGACAGCTTGTCTCGATATTATCTATAAATTCTTCAAAGCCGTATGAGGACTTGCCATTATTTTCCTTTGCTCCAATACAAACATGGGCTTTTTGAATATTCTCAAGTATATCATCAGCGGATTCATTAACCTTTTTTATATAATTCCCTCGCCACTTTTTAATGCCTGCTTCGTGGAATATCTGTAGATTATAGAAATCATGTACAACTTCACTGCATGCCTCTAATATGGCATCTTGGCAAAAGACACTGACACTTCCAGATTCTGGATTCGGCAAACAGCAAATAGAACTTATGTCTCGAGATATAAACACAAAAGTAAATATTTCCTTAAAAACGGATATTGAAACTAAAAATACACTTTTATCGGGAGATATGTGTAATGTCGTAAAAACATTTTCAATAAGTCTCTGAGGCAACCATCCAAAGTTTTTAAGAATTTGTTCAATTTCACTGCTTTTGTAAAGGCCTGAGCAAGAATGGATTTCATCAATATTTATTGATAATGTTAATTTGCCTAAATAGACGCCAGGGATACCGTGAACTTTCTTTTTGTTAACTTCAAAAGTTGATGATATGAGTGATATTTGTGTTGTTTCTACTGAATAGCCCAAAAGGAGAGCATATTTAAAGGCCCAGAATTCCTTCATCCTCTTCAATAAATGCAGTATGTATTTTTCGTCCTCAAAAAACTTTTTTTCTGTTTTATATTGTTCAATAAATCCCAATAATTCTTTTTTGAAAATAGATTCGACATTTTTACGAAAATCACGGTACCGTGATTCAATAATTTCCTCAAATTGCTGTAGAAGCAAAGAAAGTTTGTCAAGCTTCTTGTCAATTTCATCAGGCTTTAAAATAAAACTAAATTTGTGTTCGTTATTCTTCCTTTTATAAAGTTCTCTACCAACAAGAATCTTTTGGGCTTCTTCAAGTTCATTTATTTGTTCATTGGTTAAAGTATCCCATGCAATCTCAATGCCTTCGCTTTTGGCAACTCTCTTGCTTTCAAGAAACTTTTTAACTTCAGTAAGATCTTTTGGATCGGAAAATATTTGCCCCATCATTGCAACACCAACTAGATACCCATGTACAGTTATTGGCCATGCGGTCTCGGTGAATCCAGCATGACATTTGTATTTGTTTTCGTAATTGGTATCGCCATTTTGCCACTTGTCTTCTATTTGTTTAATTATGTCCCTATCCGAATTATAGCATGCGTCTTTATCAAAGCGTGTTGAGATGTATTTGGGGCAATGGTTCCAGTCTTTATTCAGGCATGCTGGCTCCGGTTTGTCACTACAAAGTTCCTTTTCGACGCTTTCGAAACTAAATTTTTTGTAATACGAGATGTCACAGTTTCCGGGTCCAATACCTTGTTGATCAAATTCATTTTTCAATTTATATAACTCTATCTTGCGATATGTTTCACAGAAATAATTATATAGAGGAGGGGTAAGCATCTCTTCCTGATCAGAATATCCTTCAATTGGCATCCAATATGGGTTATACTTTTTCTTATTAACGTCATAGAATACTCTGGCAGCGTAGAATGTTAGTGGTAATTCTATTTCTATGCATATGCCAGATATTAATCGGCTGATTAAATCCTGATTCATTAAGTATTCTAATTCGATATTCGGCCAGCGCAGCACCGGTTGTGTGTTGAGTAAGACGCAGATATAATCATCCCACTTTTGATTTTTATCTATTTGATTGTTTTCTAATAATTTATAAGGCCTGAAATATTTTGTGAATGACCAGGATAAAGAACTCAATCGTTTTATTTCCGAAGCAAAATCAGGTATCTGTTCCTTCTTGTAAATAAAAGCTTCAAACGAAGCGGGGCAGTTCCAGCGAGAATTTTTACATCTTAAAAGCTTGGAGTGAATAAAATAATCCTGTTCTTTATTATTAGAGGCAATAGTTAATTCCATCAATATGCTTTTAATTTGAACTGGAGAATCAACAAGTTTACTGTTAATATCATCCTTCCATGAATTCCATTTTTGACAGTGTGGACATCGAATTACAAATGACATATATTAACATCCCTTTATCGAGAGTGAAATCAGAATACTATAAAAGGTAAAGAGAATTAAAGTTATCCAGCACTTTTCCCCACCTCTTTTGTCTGAACGATTCGCATTTTTACAATCCTTTTGTACTGTTTCCTCAAAGTTGCTATTCAATATTATAGCCTCTGCAATTTATAAAAGAAGTACAATCTATAAGTGATTACCCGTTTTTAATAAGGACAAACATATTTGCCTTTTCTGCCTGATACCGTACTTCCTTAAGGGACAGTAAAACTCGGGATAGTCACCCATTAAACTTTAAGTAACACTGTCTAATTAAAATTCTCATTCTCGAAAGCCTTCATTCGACGGAATAAGCAATCTATCAAATCTGCTGTCTTCTGCCGAAATCAATTGAAAAGCTCGGTCAAGGTTGCCATTTCATATTATTCAGTTGTCCAGCCCAAAACAAACATATTCTGCCTTTCTATTTGGTAGAGCGTATCTCACGGGCTAAATGTTGATAGTAAAATTCGCAAAAAAGCAATTTTTTTTCATCTACCCCTAAAAGGCTTATTTTCGAGCCAGAAAAGCAATTTTTTACATGAAATTTTGAAAAAGATTTGATTATTTTATATTTCTCTATGGTTCTTCGTGCCTTCGTGGTGAATCCTTATCTTTTTTGGTGTTAAAATAGGTAATATTTTAGCAATTTTTCAACCAAAAGCGATGGTAGCTGGGAGTAAAAATGAAAAAGTTTAAATATTTTTTTATCCCATACCAGACAAAGACTTACGGCTAAAATAGTGTCTACAATTTTGTAGATTTTCGCATCAAACGCGCAGGTACGTCCAATAGTAGGGGCGTTGTTTTTTTCGCCTCCGGCAAAAACAACTAAAATACTAATATCTAATTCCGAAATTCTAAACAAATCCTAATTACCAAAACTCGAATGCTCAAAACACCTGTTTGCAAGGATTGGAGGTCTTAACCGTTTGGATCATTTAGTCATTTGAAATTCGATATTGTTTAGGGTTTAGAGCTTAGAATTTAGAATTTCTCCTGATACTTCAGGAGCAGGGGGGCGCCTTTTCGGCCCCCGGCCGGAAAGGCAAGTAAAAAGGGAAAAGGCAAAAAGCAAAAAAGCAAATACGAATATCGAAATACGAAATCCGAAACAAATCCTAATGACCGAAATTCAAATGCTCAAAACACGCCGTTCAGCATAAATATGCTGCCTGAACCGTTTGGATCATTTAGTCATTTGAAATTCGATATTGTTTAGAATTTAGTGCTTAGAATTTAGAATTTCTCCTGATTCTTCAGGAGCTGGGGGGAGAAAATTCAATTAACCATTACCATACCGCTCTGGCTTGTATGGCTGCTGAGGCTACCGGTTCTTTTATACCGCCGGGTCCGCTACGGCTACGCTTTCTGCCGAATCCCGCTAACACGGGGCAAGTACGCGATCGTCGATCCTGACGATTACCGGCGGCTGTCGAAATACAAATGGTATGCTTCAAAGACGCGGGGCAATTACTATGCGGTCCGTTCAGAGGAAGCCGCAGGCTCCAAAAGACGCCACATCAACATGCATCGTGAAGTGCTCAGAATCCCCGATCATTTGCTCGCGGATCACATCAATCGAAATAGTCTGGACAATCGCCAGGCGAATCTACGTCCTGCCACTCAGGCTCAGAATAACTGCAATCAAGCAAAACGCCGGGACAGAGCCTTCAGTTCCAAATACAAGGGCGTTTCCCGAAACCGCGGCAATAAACTTTGGCAGGCGAAGATTTGCGTTAAAGGCAAGAAGATATATCTCGGCAGCTTTAGCAGTGAAGTCCGTGCGGCTAAAGCCTACGACAGTGCCGCGAAGAGATATCACGGTGAATTCGCCGTATTGAACTTCCCTGAGCCGAAACGGCCGGTAGCACGCATCGTTCCATTTATTGCCGGCGTGCTTTTGACATATCTTGCGGATTTTTCGAATATGCACGTGTTTTGCCAGAGTCAGTATGCGCATCCATCCACAAGCCCGGCCTGCCGCTTCGCGGTAGTCCGGCGCTTGAGGCTGCCACGTGTCGAGGACAGGCTTCGCGAAAGAAAACCTACCCTTTGTCATCCTGAGAGAAACGAAGAATCTCGACGCTGGCGATTTTATAGTAACGCCTCAGTTGATTACACTCCTGCGGCGTTGAGATTCTTCGCTCCACTACGTTCCGCTCAGACTTGTCATCGAGTGAAGCGAAGGAATGACATTTTAAGTCATGTGCATAAACCGGTCAGCTTGAGTAATACGCCACCCTTGACAACACAACCACGAACGCCTAAAGTGGCGGCAATGGCAAAGAAACTCTACATAATCGACGGCCACGCACATATTTACGCGGCCTATTACGCCCCTATGGGCGGGCAGTTGACCGGGCCATCCGGCGAGCCGACCAAGGCGGCCTATATCTTCACGATGGCTATCCTGGGGCTGATCCAGCGCCGCAATCCCGAAATGCTCGTCGTCGCGATGGACAGCAAGGCCCCGACTTTCCGTAAGGAAATGTACTCCGAATACAAGGCGAACCGCAAGGAAATGCCCGAAGACCTGCCCGGTCAGATCGGCCGGATCGAGCAGATCCTGGAGGCGATGAATATTCCGACACTCAAGCTCGACGGTTTCGAAGCGGACGATATCATCGGCACGCTTGCGAAAAAGGCCGGCGCCGACGGTTACGAATGCCTGTTATGCTCGAAAGACAAGGACCTGCTGCAGTTGATAGACGAGCACATCAGCACGTTCGATATCAAGACCGATACTCTCACCGATGTCAGGGCGATGTTCGAGAGAATGGGGATCAGGCCGGAGCAGTTTATCGACTGCCTGGCTTTACAGGGTGACACTTCGGACAATGTTC
>Ga0114918_10002724_pt1 | contig 15771 bp, 25 predicted proteins | sample LantaG_FD_87015 | JGI IMG/M metagenome (GOLD analysis project Ga0114918, IMG submission 87015) | Deep subsurface microbial communities from Baltic Sea to uncover new lineages of life (NeLLi) - Landsort_02402 metaG | ecosystem: Environmental > Aquatic > Marine > Oceanic > Sediment | place...
CCAGTTGGAGTTTCACCAGTTGGAGTTTCACCAGTTGGAGTTTCACCAGTTGGAGTTTCACCAGTTGGAGTTTCACCAGTTGGAGTTTCACCAGTTGGAGTTTCACCAGTTGGAATCATACCATCAGGCACCAACCCTGCTAAAGCGTTCATAGCAGAACTATTACCTGGTGAAGTGCCTACATTAACTCCATTTTCATCTTCTAAACCCATCTTATCTTACTTTTCTCATTACCAAAGATATAAAATTTTATCTTATTGTGCTTTCCTATTCTCATTATCTTCCTCAATAAGAGCTTTAGTCATTACAGCATCAAGCTTTGTTGAGTTGTTTTTATCCTGCATTCTCTCTTGTTGAGCCTGAGCTTCTTTCTTGTCTGTACGGTCACGCTCCTCAAGGAATCTAGCCTCATCTTCAGCTCTAGCCATTAATTCAGAATCTTCTTTAGCCTTGTTTCTAGCAGCCTCAATTCTCATTCCGGCTTGAGATCTTAATGCTAAAGCAACAGACTCAGGAGTTGATCGATTATAATGGTTTACATAAACCTTATCGTCAATTAATCCTTTTTCTAAGAAAACATCTAACATTTGATTTGCTTGATTCTGAAGTATGCTATCATCATTTTCTCTAGAAACAAAAACCCTAAAATCTTCATTCCTTAAGTCTTTAGATAACGTAAGGATGTCTACTCCTTCATCTCCAGTTACTATAGCAAGCTCTCGCTCATTATCAATATACATCTTCTTACCTACGGTTGCTATATGTTGATACATCTGAAGGTATAAGTCTGATATAGCATTATAAAAAGGCTCCTGCATAATTGAACCTCTTTGAATTAACAACTCAGTAACTCCAACTAATTGATCAGAACCTGTAGACTCTCCTTTTAAAGCTTCATTTACACCAGATGTTTCTTGTATCATTCCTTTTATAGTAGGGATAATACTAAACATGTTGTAAACACCAGCTTTAGGTGTAGTATCATAATAACCAACAGTGTTTGGAACACCCTTACCTCTTGTTCTAACAGTAATTGGCCTACCTTCTTTCGAGTCATTATAAATATCTTCACTGCTATTTGGGTCAATAGCATCTTCATCTATAATCATTCCAGAACCACCAGAGTTATTTATATGCTGCTCAGTAACAGATAATACTCTATTTATAAATCTCTGAGGATTTATAGCATCATCAACAGGGCTAAACACCTCACCGTCAACATATCCCCAAGTCTGGAATTTTATAGGTAACTTAACATTACTTAAATCTAAGAATTCAGTTTCTTGATAATGGTCCATTCCAAAATCAAGAACTATATCAAAATTCTCTCTTTCTCTATATTTATCCTTGTCTTTTAGTCTGCTTCCTATATATTCTCCAGGGACAAAAACACAATATCTAATATAATCAAGAAATAACTTTGTTTTTTTAGAGCCCTTCTTGAATAACTTTCTATTCTTAGGACTATCAGGAGGAGTAATTAAATCTTCATCAGTATACTTTGGAGATTCTTCTCCAGGCTCTGTAAAGTTAATTCTTGTTAAATATGGGTATCCATAATCATCATTAACGTATCCATAATCCCATTTCATAGTATCTCTCCAGAACAACTTATAAACAGGTATCCTATTTGAACTATAAACACGACTTCCTTCTACATCACTATAATTTGAAGTGTCACCGTTGGATACAACGTAATCTTCAAGTACGGTAGCAGTATCGTCCGATACTTGATAAGTTTCTAGTATTGACGAAACATCCATAGGGTTTTTAAACCCACCGAAAGCACCATCGGACATATCAAACTCTCTAGAGTCCGGATCCCAAATAGCATCCTCTGACTCAATGACTCTATATCTTAAGTGACCACCATACTCAAACCCTTCAGTAGCTATCAACCCTGTCAACGCTAAGTTTTGAGCTAACTTTATTTGCTTTTTATCAAATTCATTTAGATTCCTAACATACTTAAGCAGCGCGTTAATTTGTTCAACAAACAAATCAACATATAAGTTTTCAAATATCTGAGTAGTCTCCCTTTCGTTTTCACCAATAGTTGCATCATTTTTCCTCATGATAACCCCAAGGCCAGGGAGCTCATTAGCCATCTTAGTCTTATAAACCTTCTCTGACAATGATAAATCCCTACGGTTTACAGATAGTTTCGATATACTTTTTGCCGTGGCGTTAATCTTTAGTATTGTTGCATTACCACGATACTGCTCAACCATAGGTCGGATAGTATTGTGAATCATTCTTATACGGTTTCTAGCGTTCTTTGAAGAATCTGACAAAAATGCTTCAGTATCTTCTTTTTCAATCCACTGGTTTCCTTTATAGAATTCTTTATTTCTTTTCGCTCTAGCAAGCCAAGCAGCTCTAGAAGAGTTTTGACTCATCCCAATAATCCATCGAGCGTAATCTAAGTGGTAAGATTCATTACCATCCTTGTCTCCTTGATATTTATCATCAAGGTTTACCCTGTTTGGCTTGTTAGCGTTAGCTGATATTGGCATTGACATAATTAGTCTTTTTATTCGTGATAATTATCGATTAACGATTCCCCTTCAAACGCTGCATCATCTCCTCCATCTTCTTTTGTTAATCCGAATTTACCTTCAAGTAAAGATACCAATTTAGGCATAAGATCAACAGACTTAGCTAATGTCTCAACATAAGCTTTCTTTTTAGCGAAATCAACTTCGTCATCTTTATCCAAAAAATAACTTGAATCAGATGCGTCTATATCAAGTATTGACTCCATATTTTTAAAACCCTTCTCAATAATCATCATTGATCTGATTCTAGAAGAAACTCTAAACTTTAACATTTCATCAATAGCTCTTTGAATTTTAGGTGTAAAAACCCCTAAAAGCATTTCATCCTCCTCTTTTTGACTTATACGCTTTTTACTATCAGATTTATAAGACCTCTCCAAACATTTAGAAACCCTATCCCTCTCGTCTTTCAAACTATAGAAAGGTGAAGATTCACATCCGTAATACCAAACAAACAACATTTCGTAGTCTTTCAGTAACCTAAAAGCTTCGATTTTCCTTAATTCCGGATAATCAATAAATATTGATCTAGAATTCGTTGGTTTAAAAATGCTATACTCAGACATACTTTATCTTCTTTCTCTTGTTTCTACTCTCATTAAACTTCCATTCTTATCCCTGACAAGCTTGTATCTAACTTTTATAGACGTACCTTCAACTTCTTCATTAAAAGGCTCTCTATGAGAGTAGGTTAATGCACAAATATAAGCAAAAACATAAGCAAATAAAACGTCATCATGAAACTTTCTAGGATCAGTTACTCCCCAAGTCTCATTACCACTCTTCGTAATGGTGCATGAAAATGTTCTTAATTGGTTAAACACCTTAACAAAATAACACTTAGAACCATAAGCTAATAATACTTCGTGAAGCTTATTTATAATGAACTTATTTCTATTCCCCCTATTATCAATACCATGTAAACTTCCACCTCCTTGCATGTGATCAGGAAGCTCAAGCCTTTGAACTAATCCATTCCCGAAGCCTTTAGACTCCTTATAATCGATATATGCTGTACCAATATTTGACTCAACTAGTTCCGGAACACATCCATGCCTGCTACCCATACCATAAAAAACACCTAGAAGAACGCATTGTAAAAATGTATTCTTGTGATTTGGGTCCCTATAATCCATTACTGCAGCAGGAGCGTTAAATCTAGAATCATATATCATAGAAGCCATATTTGAGTATCCATTGTCAGACATGATTGGATCTGTGCCTTGATAATATCTATCCTTCCACTTCCTCTTAGGCATCATAAGTATTTCAGTCGTACACTTATTCATATCATCCTTAAGGTCATCTAGAGGGATGAAAGTTGCTCCGATTATCTTGAATGGCGTATCGCTATTTTCATCCGCAGGCTTTGTATAGTCGTATATTGGCTCGAAATATCCTTTTACAGGCCTATACTTATGCTCAGAGTTTTTAATTTTCTCTTTATTCAAGTTTATCCAATCTATTCCAACCAGAAGCTTCTGAGATGTTAAGAACATATCTTCAACTATAGATGGGTACGTCTGTCTAAACTGAACCATCCTAGCTTCTTTATCAGGACCTTCTACAGTATAAACTCTCTTCTCTCTATCATAGAAATCTTTAGTAATACCAGGTCTTGTTGTCCAATCAAAAAATAAAGGTATCATTCCATGCTCGAAATTACCTTGATTCCAATGATCTAAAGCATCATAAAATTCATTCTCAAAAGCTTTACCACCCTTGTCCATTTCACCACCAGTTCCCCAAACTACAATCTGACGTTTCATTACCAACTTTCCAGTTGCTTCATTCATCATAAACATTGTAGGTCTAGCCTCCTTAACCATACGACCAAGAATACCAATATAACCAGCCTCATCGACCATTACTAATTGTGGAGAACCACCATTAATAGCTGAACCAGATGGGGCTACAACTTGCAATTTAGATTGAACACCTCCAGAGGTTCCTTTCTTTCCAGTTTTTCGACTAAGCTTAAATAAGTTGTCCCTATCATTACTCACTGAAGGCTTCATCCATGATGGTAACTCACTAAATGGATACTTTATCTTATCCTCAAAAATCTCAACACCAGTTTCCTTATCTTGAGTTATGAATTTTATAAAGAAATTTTTATTTAGAATAAGCTTAAGCATAGCAATCCCACCAAGCGTTGATGTTGCTGCGATCTGTCTTGGCTTACCAATATACATTGAGTAACCACAATCTGCAAGGAAACATATTACCTTATGAACCGGTTTAGAGAGGTATTTTCTATTCCCTCTCTCCATATCCCCCTCTTTTAATTGAAGATACTTATCCAGTCCGTAAAGAGTATTTTCCTTACACCGGTCTATTTCTGAATTTGCATATTCTCTTTTTTGATCCGAATTATCGAAACTAGACATCGATACTCCATCATTAAGCCAATCTTCTGCTTGTTGACAATACATAGCGAAAGGCTTGTATCTAGTCATTGTTTGAAACCCACTGTTTATTGAGTTTATCTAATTGATGAAATCTGATGTGTGGTATATTTTGTCAGCAGGCTCCCAATCTGCTCTGGTAATCTTTTTATTACCTTGGTATGTGAATAATGATGTTTTAGCTAACTTATCATAAGTTTCGTCGCTCATTATTACGTGGCGAGAACTATTATCTTCATTTGGAAGATCTCCATCTACAATATCTACATGCTCATCAGCTTTTCTCTGAGAACCTGTTTTTCTTCCAGTAGCAACTCCAGTTTTATCTGAATCTACTTTTGGCTTATCTCCTTTTACTGGCTTTATGTACTTGTGCGCTATAAGCAAGTTTTTGTCCTCCTCACTTATAGCGACACCTTTAGTATATAAGTCAAACAAAAACTCTAACTGCCCTACTCTGGCTAGATTAGCTTTTGCTGATGCGCTTCCTTTCTTCATAAAATCCTAAATCTTACCGCTAAGATAATGATTTAAGATTAATGTTGTTATTTTGAGATTGCACCCAAAATTAATTCCGCGCTTTTAGTCATTTGACTGAATCTGTTTTTGTCAGTCTTAGTTTTGTTCCAAGTTAAACCACTGTCATGAAAAACTTTATCAATACTAACTTTTTCAATAAGCGATTTAAGTGAATCAACTACCCCAATTAAATCATCAGTGCTAGACACCTTGAATTTACCCATGAAAGCATTTAAAGACTCATCATAATCTAGCTTACTATAAGCCGTTTTATTGTCTGACTTATAAAAAGAAGCCATTGATTTTTCTGAAAGATCAAAAATCTTTTTTGCGTTGTCACTAATAACCGTTTCTTTTGATTCAGGATCGTTTTTATCTAAAATAAATCCAATGGAACCAGCCTGTTTCGTCAATTCTCCAATCGAAATCATTGACGCTATAAATAAACTTTTTTGCATGTTGTAATTATTTGTTAATTAAAATATTAGATAACAAATATACGTTTTTTTGCTTTTACAGTCAGTATAGCTATCTTTACCTCTAAAACAAATGAGTTATGGCTGCAAGATTTATTAATTCCCAACTTGAAATCACTGATCATGGTCCTATAAACCTAGATACTGTATCAACCTTTGAAAAATTTGAACACGCCTCTACTAGAGAAGAAGAAGGTCGTTACCAAATAATGTTTCTTAGGGACTCTCCTTCAAATGGAGCGAAAGAAGTATTCTGGAAGTATAATTGTAAGTGTGATCGAGATAAAGATTATGATTCTATCATCCAAATTAACTCTACAACCCTTTAATACATTTTATTATGAGTGCAATTGCAAAACCGTTGATTAATTCAACAAAAGTAGTATCTGGAGCTTCTGATATGGTAAATGTTGACCTTTGTGTTAATATTACTAAGGCCGGAGACACAGGAATCGTGTTTCACACACCTAACACAATTGGTGCTCCAGTTTTTACTGAGTGGAAATACGCAACAACAATCCTTCGAGATAAAGATTTCGCTTCAATTTTAGCTTTAGCTTCAAATACTCTAAAGTAAAAGAACAAAAGGTCTTTAAAATTAAAGTCTGGACTTACCGTTCAGGCTTTTTTTGTATCTTTGAATCAAGTAATTAAGATGAAAATATGAGGAAAAAAGAGTTAGAAGAAAAGGTGATTATTCTAGAGACTGAATTATCAGACAAAAAAGATGAGCTAAACAAATTAGTATCTGAAGCAATGAGCAATGGAGAGCACTTAAAGTCAGATCCATTTATCCCTGAGTATTTAGGGTTTACAGAGTCAATTCTCGATGATAAAGGAGAGGTTAAAGCCAGAATTTACACGAAGAATGGGTATAACATATCTAGGTTCGTTAATACAAACGACAGTAGATGGGTTATCCTTGGTCCTAAAGGTGTATCGAACACTTTATTGATGGAAAACATGTATAATGCCATTATCGCCCTCAGAGCGTCAGGTATGAACATATCCATTGAAGATTATTTTGAGCAGAACCGTATCCAAGAAGAAAAACTAAGTGAAATGCTAGATGAAGGTGACTTCGATATATCTGGTGGTGTGGCTGGAGTTTAATTTTAACCAATTATAGATATGATGCCTTACATTTTAATTAGTGTAAGGTATTTTTTTTACAAAAAACCTCTCTCACGCGTTATCAATATAACCGAATTGCTGGAAAAGTTGTTTTAGGTTTCTGGATAGCTATCGCTAAAAGGAGATGAGTAAACAAATCCAATTAGCGATACTTAATAACTGACTAAATCACTTGCTGTATAAAGCGTTCCCGTCCTGTATTAGCTCAACACTTCCTTTCGTGTTGACATCAAATCGCGACATCCGATGATCGCCTGCAATCCTAACTTAAACATACTCTCTTGAGTCAAACGTAGCTTGAGGTTTTTAGCCCTCCCGACATTGCAGTGTCCAATTTAGTGCAAAAAAAAGAGGTCTGATCATCCACTATCAAACCTCTTTCTCTTTATTTACTAACTGGCAGGCTAATAAAATGTCTATAAGTTATATGTGGATGCAATAATCTCTTTTCTTTGCATTAACACGACAAATCTATAAATAAAAATGAATTAAAACACAAAAAGGTAAAAATAAATTTACCTTTTGTATTGTAACTGCCTGTTACTTGGGATACCTACGCGTATTTGTTTGATGTAAATATACGTTTTTTCAGTTAAATCGTAACCTTTATTCAACATATCACGTATATACTTAATATAAACACTTTGAAAATGGCATTTGAATCAAAAATTAATATAACAGAAAACATTAAAGCTAGGGCTTTTGTAGTTACCAGATCAGAATTCGAGAAAAAGACTTCCTGTTCGAATAGTAGCTCTATTTTTGAGATGATATACCTTAGTGATAGCGAGATAGGTATAAGGATAAACAACCTTGGAAAGCTTTATGAGATAATGATAGTTCCATCATGGAGTGATTCAAATAAGATAATTGATTCTACACTTAAATTATCTGAAGCTATCTCAATTAGAAATCCAACGCTTGAAAAACATGACTTATCAGTTAAAACTTATAGATTAGTTATGGATGCTTACACTAAGTATTTTGAATCAATAATGGTATCGGCTAGAACAAAAACAAGAAGATAATGGGAGTTATAAATTTCAAAAAGTACGATGAAGAGAACCCTGAGATATGGGAGAAGTTTGTTCATTACGCAAGACTAACAAAGGACCGAGGGTTTAAGAATTATTCCGCGAATGGGATATTCGAATTGATCCGATGGCATACCGGAGTAAAAGGTAATGATGCATTTAAGGTAAATAATATTTACCGACCTGACTACGCAAGAAAACTAATGCGCGAACAACCGGAAGAATTCGCGTTCTTTTTTAGAACAAGAACAACTAAAGCACCGAGAACATGAAAAGAGACATCCAGCTAGTAACTGTAGTGGCCCTATGTGAAGTATCTTCAGCAATAGAAGATGTATTTGAACTACATGGCGAGAAGATATACAAGGGAATCCTAAAGAAGGAACTTTCTAACTTTGAAAGCACATACAATAAATTCTCCGGCAGAACTTATGCAGCGTATTATGAAGATAACGCTAATTACTTTGAAAGAATAATAGCAGCTTTTGGTAGTTACGACGAGCAGGTGGACTTTGGATCAAGCGTAGAGACAAGGATGGTTTTGATTTATGCAAAACTAGCTTCTGCAAAAGCAACATGGACAAGCATCAAGGCTTCTGAAGATAGGGATTCTCATTTGTTTGGGGTTATTGTATCAAAGATGATCGATAAGGTTTTAAATCTTAAGCTTTGGAATAACTTCATAAAAAAAGATGAGGTTTTACTTGAACACATGATGAAAAGCCTACAGTGTGTTGGTGAATCTATTTATACTAAGACTCCAATTGAAAAATAATACTTACCTTAGTACTGTTTATTTTTCATTTTTTTAGTGATTTGCTTTAGTTTTCAGAGTGAACAAAAGAGAATGGTCTTAAGAAATTAAGGCCATTTTTTTTTTGTAACCTTATTTTAAGTATTACGTATACCTACTTATGGAAAAAACAACTCAAGAAACATTATCGACCATAACAAGGTTGGAAACAACTTTAAGCTCTATTGAAAAAGTAATGATGAGCCCTGGATTTAAAACTAATGGATTCTCAGCTTTCATTATGAATAATAATAAGATAGAACTTAGATCATCACCATCAAGTGAAGAATTTCATTCTGTTTCTCTTTCGGAAATTGATTCGTTAAATATCGTGAGGATATTAAGGATATCTACAACCGAACAGATAAACGAACTGAAGGGGTATTTATAACGTTGAGTATATGGTGTGTAGCGATCAAAACAGCACAAAACTTTGAATAATTAATAAACTTTAAAAATAAAAACAGATGAAAAAATTTAATTTAAGTGTAGAAGATGTTAACAACATTATAGAAGATAGGAATAAAGGTATGTACGTTAATGATTTAACGGAAAAATACAATACTACAAATGGTACTGTTGTTACTATATACAAAGCTTTTAACGGAAATAAAAAGTACTATGATTTGTTAGGAGTGGAAAGTAAAAAAGTTGTAGATGAATGCATAAGACTTAATAGAAAGAGTATAGTTAATTTACAAAGTTACGAGGTTAAAATATTATTCGGATTAATTAAGTTAAGAATAACTCCAGTAGCAATGTAAAGGAATTACTTATAACGTTTTGGCTATGAATTTTAAAAATTACGGATTATGAAATTAAAAATACTAGATAGAAAATATTTGATAGGTGGGAAATGGTTTAGATACCAAAGAATGAAAGGAGTAGAATACATTGGATTTAAATTTTCAATTGGTAGGTATGAATTTAGATTTTACAAATCTTAGTAATTTTTATTATTTATAGCCTTTGTTGTATGGGCAAAGCCCTTGCCGTTTTAATGGCATACAACGCCTAGTGTAACAGGTCGTTTTAATGCCTGTTATACAGTGTTAGGTTTTAGTACGGATTTAGAAACGAAAATATTAAATAAATATGAAAAGTAATTTTACAGTACAATGCCCTTATTGCTCTAAAGAAAATGATTTTAGTGATGATAATTGGCAAGATGAATTAGTAGATGATAGCGACCATACATATATAGACTGTATGCATTGTGACTATCCTTTGGAAATAATAACAAACGCTGTTTACACGCTTGAAGTAGCGAATAAGGAAATAGAAGAAAGCAATAAGGTTTTAGATGCACAAAGCGAGTATTAAACCTAACGGTAAATGTATGGCAAGTAGCCTACACGAAATTAATTAGAACACAAAAAAATATAAAGTAATGAAAAGACTTATTAAATATATAAAACAGCTATTTGCTATACATAATGTTAGCGTTTCGGTTGCATCTACTGACGTTGGAAAATGTACCAAATGCCGATTTAACAATGGGAAATATGATAACTGTACGGTTGGAACTCACTATGCTAAAAAAGGAATGAACAAAATATGCTACGAAGGAGAATTGTGGGAAGCAACTGAACGCTAACGGTAAATATAAGCGTAGTGCGACTTTGAAAAACAGAACATTGAATTAATAACAGAACTAATAATAAAAATTATGGAAATTGAAAAAACATTTATAGTAGAAAAAGGAAGTATGGGTAATGAAAAAAGATTTGTAAAAGTTTATTTATCAAAAGGTAGATATTTTTTACAAGTTTCTCAAGGTGCAATATCTGAAATAAACAAGGAGAATTTTGATAAACTTTGTACGGGTACTGAATAATTTTTATTATGGTATTTGAAACACTAAACTTTAATTACATGTACAAATTAATATTAATACCATTTACAGCTTTAGTGATTTCATTTATCACTTTAGGATTCAGAGTAATCACTTCCAAAGTGATGCTCCTTTATTTTCTTCGCGAACCATTTGATAAGCTTGAAGCTAAGAGGGCTAGATTCTTTTCGTTGAACAGAGTGTTTAAAAATAAAATAACAGCGAGTGCAGATGAATACAATCAATTCACAAAAGAGATGCACGACCTTAATTACAAGCCAAAAAGGACCAGCGTAATTCTTTATCTAGGAAAACCATTGATCCTTTGCGCTACATGCATGGCTTCGGTACATACATTAATATGGTTTCCATATTTTACTGGAGAATACAATTGGAATATAATTCCTGTTATGTTAACTTCGGCTTTTATTAACGCATACCTATTTAAGAAATACAGAGGATAAGATTATGGAAAAGGCAACAATAACATTCGAGCATGCAGATGGAAGGAAAATTACCGTTACCGCAGAAGACAAAGGAAACGGGGAAACTATAATGACCACTGATTTTGGTGGGATTGACATAGAATCTCACGACAACGCGCTTCACTCAAACTTGTTTTTAAGCATGATGCAATCGATTGATCATAAGCTTCAGAAAAAAAATACAGAAAATTCGTAACCTTTATTTATTTCTACCGTATACCAAATCATGAACAAGGCAAGACTAAGAAAGAAAGTGTTACCACCAAAAATAGTTTGGTATCACAAGAGGCACAAGTCGTTTATGACTTACTCAAACAAAAGAAGAGGTGCTAATCATATTTTTCTTGAAGAAGGTTGCTAAAAATAAATGTTATTATGGTAGGTAAAGAGGAAACGGCAGATAGCCAAGGAAAGATTAGAGTTGATAAAGATGAAGCTAGTTATAAAGCAGCTTCAGGTCAAGACATAGAGAAAGTTGCTTCATCTAAAACAACTCAGGCTCCGAGAATGCAGCTTGAAGTAAACGGTAGGAACATTACATATTTTGGTGAAACAAAGCATGTTGAATTCCAGACTAGAGATATGGTTGATATTCGATGCCAGATACCTGGAGGCTGGGATCTAGTTAAGACGTTTGCCTTTATGGAGAATTTTATAAAAGCAAGTAAGGATTTTTAAATAAAACTACTCTCATAGCTCGTGGGCTAGAGCGAGTGTGTAATGCAAAGGCCGAGAAGCCCTCAGAACTAGCGCGCAAGCATTACATATTAGGTCGCAGGTTCGAATCCTGCTGAGAGTACAAGTTCGCTGGTTAATCCGAGAAGACTGTATCTTTCTTCTCAGTGCAAAAGAACGCCTTCAAGGTAGTTTTCACAGGAACCTCTGCAACTTAAACGAACTGGGTCAATTCTTGACTGACATGGATATGGATAGAGAAATCTATGAAGATACACATTGAAATGCAGGAGAGTTTTAATCTTATTTCCGAAGTTTACTATGAAGCCGTTAGTAGGGAATGGATATCACGTAGCTCAGTTGGTTAGAGCAAGCTGGTTAGTAGCCGGTGAGGTCGCAGGTTCGAGTCCTGCCGTGATAGCAAATTAACTCGCGTGATTTTTCACAATTGATGATTAGTCGCACGTTTGGACAGGAGTTCGATTCTCCTCACCTCCACAAATAATGTCAATAGGGAGTTAGGTATTACACAAACCTCCCTATAGTTTGGGGGTGTACTTGGATTTGACAGCGTGATAGAGGCCAGAAGATAGAGTTAATTAAATATAGCTAACAAAGTTATAAACATGTTCATGCCACGACTTAGAGTTGCAGCATAAACGAGCTACTTAGGGGAGAGCTAAATCTCCCCTTTTTTTTTAAACACTAGGAAAATGACAAACGAAAGCGCGAAAAAACTAAGGAAAGGAAATAGAATTTATTATGCAGGCGGAATTTATGATTTTGCAACATTAAAAGAATTTCCACATGGTATAATGATTGGTATTTATGATGAACCACCGACAAAACACATAGATTATTTACAACCTAAAAATGTAGATATAATTTATCATTGTCCTGGGTGTACAGGTATTTGGTGCCCAGTATGCGGAGGGTGTGGGAAGATAATTGGGAATTAAAACACTAGTGAAATGACAAAAGTTATTGTAGTTGGTCACATAGGTGTTACTGCTGAATCTATGGCTAAAGAGTTTGAATTATTGAAAGATAATATTCCTACTCGAAAAGAAAGGTCCATTGAACCATCTATAACAATGGAGATTACTAATCCATACGATGATTTTAACTTATGGGATATAAAACCTATTGATCCAGACTTAGATTTTCTTGAAGATTGGAATACCGGTAAGAAAACAGGGATGAAGTACTGCTCTATGAATGATCAGAAACGCGCGAAGTTGCGTAAGAAACGTAAAAAAAGAAAACGATGAGCACACTTGAATATTTATTTGGTAATTGGTATACGGCCCCAATAGTGGCTGTATTTTTAGGTATAGGTGCTTTTATAGTTGTGTACATGCTGATAATAGAGCCAATCCTAATCATTGTTCGCGCAATAAAAAAGGATGACAAGGGAAAAAGTTAAGTCTTTTTGAAACCTTATCGATTTCCTTACGTAAGATATGGTGTAAAGAATACATTAAAGTAAAAGGTTATGTACAATAGAGCAAGACGAGCAGATATTAAGAAAGTTTTACCGTATGTGCGACTCTATGAAGTGGGGAGTGTATGTAGACTTTTTTGATAGTGTTGGATTGAACGTATGGGTTTACTCTACAGATAGTAATCAATGGTATGTGTCTATACTTCAGAAGAATAGGTATTTAAAAGGTTTTGGCGGTAAAACTTACAAAAACAGGAAGGATGCAAGGACAGCAGCAATTGAAAAAGCAAACGAAATAGTTAATAATAGATAAATTAAAATTATGAATTTAGAAGAAGTAAAAGAGCATTTCAAAAATGCTGAAAAGGTTAAATGCTTATTTTATGGTAAAGTTTCTTTATTGTCTGACAACCGTTCAGATTGGGAATGCAACAGGAAATGGGGCGTTAGCAATGAGGCGTGGGCTATCAGTAATGATGTTCAATTATGGCATGAAAATAAAGGCTTTGCCGAAATCATATCTTACAAAAAAGACGCTAAACGCATTAAAGAAGATTGCGATTTGTTGGATAAGTTTGTTTTGGAAGGGTTAGTAACTCTATATCGCTGTATTCCAAGTCAGGTAGAATACGTATTTAAACATGAGTTAATCGAACAATTCAAAAAAGACAACGGTTTAATCATAGAACCCGAAAAGCCTAAATATTCAGAAAGCGTACAACAAGCAATTGACGCGTTGACGAATGAGGGGTATTTAATCACAATTGAAAAGAAGGAGTCATGCGAATAATTTTATTAATGCTAGTCTTGTCGAGTTGCATTCCGGCAGTTTTCACTTCTTCGGAAACGTTTATAATCCAGGAATTGCACAGTCGAAAAGATGAGATTTACACGTACAAAATTCGTTGTTACCGTGACAGCGTTTATTTTCACTTAGAATCGGAAACACTATACAAGGACGGCGACACATTGAAATTAACTTTAAGCAAATAAATAGATATGAAAGTAACAGTAACACTGCAAAAACTTTATTATAATGTGTGATAATAACAAATGTAAAAGAAGAGATAATAAGTTTGGCGTTACTTGGTGCGTGTTGTGTGGTAAGCTGTTCAATAAACCATGCGACAGGAAACTAGCCAAAGAAGATGAAAAGTATTACAAATATAACCACCAACAACCTAAACAGAAAGTAATTACCGGTATATTTTAGCCCACCGATCATTAAAGAGGCTGATTAACTTTATTTTAATTATATTTACCAACATGAAGAATATTCTTTTAGGCTTATCGATGTGTATGATGTTACTCTGCACTTCAGCTGTCAGTTACGGATCTGATGGTGCCACAATCACAAAATCTGATGAAGTCGTCTCAATGACGATGATTGATTCCATTTCAACAATGGATGTAACGGTAGTTCCAAGCGAAGCAGTAGCTTTTTCTTATTCTACCGATTACACCTCAGCATCAAGCATGGATATTTACAATGCTGATCATGTAATGGTTGCAACAGCCTCAAACGAATTAACTTTAGAAGCATTTGATTGGCCTGACCTATTGACCAAGAATACATTTCTATATTTAAACAACTACGATGTAACCCTTGATAAAGATATTGAACCGGACCTATTTGTTTCCAATGGATATTATTCAAATCATGTAGGTAAGTTATGTAAAGTAACAAACTCTCTGGATACCGATGATCATAATCATTTACACCTAGAGTAAGCGTAGTACATATTCTACAATACTTAAAGCTCAATCATTTATTTGATTGGGCTTTTTTATTTGTTTGTCACAAAGATTGACTATAATTGTGACAAACACCTACATGGCCACTCTTGTATTCCTAACAAAGAACCAAAAAAGTATCCACCCTAGGAATCGTTGTACTCAACCACCAGTAAACACTGAAAAACACAAACAGCCCATTCTTGTACTTCTAAGTACCCAAATGGTACCTAAATACCCCTCCCCAGGTTATTTTATCACCCAGAAATAGATCACTTTACCATTTACCCCACCCCCATTATTTAATACATAAAGCTTAAAGAGCTTATAAATAAGACTATCTAGTTATAAGTGGTATGTATGTATAGTTTTTGATAGAAGTGTTGTTAGGGTGCTTATTATGTAGTAAAATAAGGATTGTAATAACATAGATGTTAAATGGTTTAGTTGTTTAATCACTAAACAGCTTGTTCGACTGTCTAAAACAAGATCGTAAAGTAGTTTTGGTAGTTCAATCAAAATATAAAGGAGTTTTAATCGCTAAATCAAATCGTAAAGCAGTTTTGGTAGTTTATATATGTGAGGTATTATATCTAGCAAAGTACCCCCTCCCCCCGTTCGCTTTCGGAATCGTTAATTAATAAGCACTTAGAACCCCCACCCCTATTAATTATATA
>Ga0114918_10002725_pt1 | contig 15768 bp, 21 predicted proteins | sample LantaG_FD_87015 | JGI IMG/M metagenome (GOLD analysis project Ga0114918, IMG submission 87015) | Deep subsurface microbial communities from Baltic Sea to uncover new lineages of life (NeLLi) - Landsort_02402 metaG | ecosystem: Environmental > Aquatic > Marine > Oceanic > Sediment | place...
AGAACAGGTTGTCGAGCGAAAGCTGATTGGAGAATCGACAATTGGATCACCAGTTTATCCCGTAACTGCTGTGATGATGGGTAGCTATAACATGTTGCTGCGGGCCTTCATAATACCTTGCTAGTATTTGGAAAAACATGATACCAAACAAATTCACTCGCATAAAACCTAGGAAGCAAGAGGAGTAATATGAGCAGTTTTACAGAGGTCGATCGTATTAAACGGCAGCAAAGTAAGCGAGTTGAGGACTTGATCGCGGCAGAGGGTCGTAACAATCCAGAGACTCTTATCAAGGTTCTTGGTGACTTGTTAGCTGAGACCTCTGCCGAGGCTATTCTCGACAAGAAGGCGTGGGAGCGAAGGGAAGCAGGGTATCAAGCCTCTTTGAAGAAACTGCAACAGGAGCACCAAGCTCTCAGTGAGGAGAGAAAGCGAGCCATTGAGTTGCTAACTCAGGAGGGCTTGTATTACCCTGAATCCAAGGACGAAGAAGCATTACCGTTTTGGATCTCTGGACTACTGTCCCGATTAGAGGCAAACAATGGGTAGCTCGTAGCGAGTGGGAGTATTTTCCCGTCGAGTACGAGGTGGTGTCTGCTGATTACGTGTTTGGTTCTCTTGACGGAGACGCACGGGACAAGGGAATTATAATCAAGGATAATGTTGAAAAACTCACTCACAAGGGCAAACTTTCCAGGAAGGAATTGGAAGTATGGATTGTCGATCTGAAAGAACTGGATAAACGGTTTCCCGAGCTGTGGGATGAGTTCGTCGTGGAATACAACAAAAAACAGCAGATAGAAGAACGCAAGAATAAGAAGCGTGAACAAAAAGAACGTGCGCAAGAACGTCTTGAAATGGCTTCTGGCGATCTCCTGCATGCCTCTCAGATGGCTCTTGATCACATCTTGGATGGAGAGATAGACGAGAAAGTGGTTGTTCGCATGCTCAAGAAAGCGATCAAGAAAGCGAGGAAGTAATGACTGGACATCCCAGAATGCACAAGAGGCTATTGAATATTCTGTTCAGAGGCGTTGTGAACAGTGATTGGTCTAACTGGAATGATGCAATGTGCATTATGCGTTCGTTTGTACGAGAAGAAGACTACATGGTTCAAGAGATTGGTAGGTGTGGAAAGTGTGAGAATCTTCATTGGTCCGAATCCAATCAAGTTGATGATTATCATTGTGGAAAAACAAAACGCCTATTGATGGGTGGCGGAACTGAAAGTGATTACTGGCGTTGCTTGGAAGAAAGTAATCAGGTCTGTATTGAGGCAGAGCCAAGCCCGAATCTGATAGAATACGATCAGCCAGACGATTGCCCATTGGAGCCGATCACACCTCCAGAGACAAAGACGGAACCATTCAAGAGAAAGAGACCAAAGGGAATTAGACAATGAGTTTCGGAAACACGAGAGGCAAACGAGTACACACAGGACGATTCGGCGAAATTCTTATTACGCTGAGAGGGTGGTTTTTGACAACTAGGATGTGCGGGGGGAAGATGCTCATACCAGATGAAATTATGCAGGTCGAAGAAATGCTGGCGAAGAAATTGAAGATCGAGATCGCGGTACAAAAAGGATAACATCATGGCAGTACCTGGGGAAATCCTTCTTTCAACTCATGCTGCTTGGAATAAAGACAACAAGCCACTTCCAAGGCGTGGTGACAGAGTGAAGGCTCTCAATGGCGAGATCGGTGAGATCACTGAGGTTGAGAGTGCTGAGGGTGGTGGTATCGGCGTTCGGGTTGACTGGTTGACCACGTCTGGATGGAACTGGGCATATTGGCACAATCTTGAGCTGGACACGCCCTCAGAAAGCCCCACACAAGCCATTTAGAGCATCACAGAGCCATTCTGACGTCTCGGGAGTGCCATAACACCCGAGGACGAGTCCCGAGGCTTACAATCAATTTATGGGAATACTGAAAAAATAATGAGATTATTGGGTAATTTTTTCTCCCAGTGGAGTTATGTGAGTGAAGGGAGAAAAAAGATGTCTTACCAAAACGCGATTCAAACAAAGATGATGGACACGTACTGCGTGTGTTGTGGAAAACCCATTGTTGATTCACGATCCATTGAGATCGGGATGGGACCAGATTGTCGAGAACAGTATGACGGCAACATCCCCGAAGAAACCCGTGAAGGCGCGAATAAACTTGTCTTCGCGGCAGCACAAGCCGCTCAGGGTGGTCGGGTCAGTGATGTTCTGAACATTGCCGATGCGATTGAGTCTGTTGGCTTGCCCAAGGTTGCAGAGAAAATCAGGGAGAGATTTGCTGCGATTGCCGAGAATCCAGAAACGGCTGTCAATATCAAGATCAGGATCAAAGAAGAGGGTGACCGTCTGGTTGTCGAGACTCCCTTCAAGCGGTCAATGAAGGATGAATTCATTCAGGCAATGCGAAACATCCCAGGTCGGCAGTATGATCGTAAGCGTGGGTTCAACACGATCCCTGCCACGAGCAAGGCTGCGCTGTGGGTGTTTTTGAACGAGTTCTTCCCTGGAGTATGGGGGGTCGGTCCCAAGGGTGCATTCCGAGTCCCTCCCAAGTCAAAAACCAAAAAGAAATGAGGAAACAAGTGAATGTAATTGACAAAATTAAAAGTGACCCACTGCTTTCGGTGGGTCACAAACTTGCTGTTGACATTGAGCAAACATTTCCTGGTACCCAAGCTCTGATCGTGGGTGGGGTTGTTCGGGACATTGTCATGGGCAACGAGCATCACGACGTGGACATTGCAACCAATGCGCCAATTGACAAGATTGCAGAGAGGTATCACAGTGCTGACATTGGTAAGAGCAAGGATTTTGGAATCGTCCTGGTGATCTTTGAAGGTCATGAATTTGAGGTTGCTCATTTCCGTGAGGAATTCGGAAGTGCTGACAATCGGCACCCTGATGAGGTCCGTCAGGTGGATGACTTCAAGCTCGACACTGCTCGTCGGGACATCACCATCAATGCGATGGGTATCGATGTGGACGGCAATGTGATTGATCATCAGGGTGGCATAGAAGACATCCAGAAAGGTATAATCAGAGCGGTTGGCGTTGCTGGGGATCGGTTCAAAGAAGACGCACTCAGAATCTTTCGGATTGCGCGGTTTGCTGCACGATTCGGTTTCGAGGTCGAGAGTCAAACCAAATACGCGATGTTTGAGAGTCGGGACTTGACTAGAAACATCAGCATTGAGAGAATTCGAGACGAGTTGATCAAGATTGCCAGTGTCAGTGGTTCTGCGGTGGTGAAATTCCTGGATCATCTGAATGAAATTCGGGTGCTTGATATTCACCTTCCCGAGATCAATGGTTTTCATGGTTTTGTTCATGGGGTGGAGCATCATCCAGAAGGCGATCTACACGCGCACACCATGGCTGCGTTGAACGTAAGCCGTAGTTCTGATCCACTGGTGAACATTGCAATCTTGTTCCATGACATTGGCAAGACCAAGACTCAGCAATTCAACAATGAGGGAAAGGTGAGCTACAAAGGACACGAGTCGGTCGGGGCAGACATGTTTGTCGAGATCGGTAAACGCATGAAATTCAGTGGTGATCAGATTGAGACGATTCGGTTTTGCATCATGAACCACATGCTTGCACATCGCTTTGACGAGATGAAGAAAAGCAAGATTGTGGACTTTCGCCAGAATAAGAACTATCCTCTACTTGTGGACGTGTCCCGAGCGGATGATGAGGCTCGCATGCACGTGTTTAATGAGGAGAGATTTAATCGTAACGTGGAGAAGATCGAGGAAATTTTCGTGGCGTTTGGTGAAAAGAAGGAATTTGAGGAACGGATGAAACCGCTTATCAACGGTAGCATGATCATGAATCTGGCAAGTGATGAGGGTGTGAAGATTGAAGGTAAGCAGGTTGGAAAGATCAAGAATGCGATACGGGAAGTTGTGATCGAGAGAGATTTTGATATTACCATACAAGACACCAGCCGTATGGTGAGAGAGATGGTTAAGTCTGGGAATTGAATCGAGGTTCTGTTGCCAAATTTTGATCAAAAAGCAAAGAAATGGACGGTGGATAACCGCAAGAAACCGACCAGTCAGAGACAATATAAGGACATCACTTGGTTGATGCCTCATGTCGACGTGAAGGATGTGCTTGATCGTCTTGGTGTGTTGGTTGTGGAAATGCAAGGAGACGAAATAACTGCATGGTGTCCCGATCATGAGATGCACGTTCATCGTCGTCCGAGCCATCCAAAATGGTCTCTTAACGTTAAAACGGGGAAGACAATTTGCAGCACAGAGGGTCGTGGTAGCAATCTTGTCTGGACAGCGTCACGTCTATTAGACTGTACCGCAGATGATGCTGTGAAATGGATGACTGGTGCGTCTGGGGATGTAGCAATTGCTGCGCTCAGGAATCTAAGTGCAACGTTCCAAAACATTGCATCAACAGAACCAGAGCCAAAGCGTACTGTGCGCGGCATGAATGATATGCAGAACATGCTTGTCAGCGGAATGATGTATCCAGATGGGTATAGTTTTTTCATCCATCCACCTGGAAAGAAACCCACGAATATCAAGAAGAATACGGTGGATCATTTTGGGTGTATACAGATCAGGAGTGGTTGGTATTCAAACAGGGTGATTATTCCGTTTTATTTGTGTGGTGAGTTGCGTGGTTGGTGTGCGACCGACATACTTGGAAAGAAGGAATGGCTGCGTCGGCACCCAACATTAACAGAGGACGACTACAAGAAGGTTTTGTATCCGAAAGGCTTTAAGCGTGGACAATATTTGTTTGGAGCAGACAATATTGTGTCCGGTTCCGATTATGTTGTGATTTTGGAGGGTGCAAGAGAGGCTATGAAACTGTGGCAGCATGGGCACAATGCTGTAGCGGTCCTTGGGTCTGCGATCAGCGACGGGCAAGTCGAGCTTCTGGCTGGTCTCTGTCCTGACAAGGTGCTTATAATGATGGATGGTGACGATGCTGGTTATGAGGCACAAGAGAGGATAGAAAAGAAGCTTGTAGAATTTTTCCCAGTGGGAAAGTGTGTGGTGCCCCTTGGGTACGACCCAAAAGCACTTTCTCCGAAAAAGATTGGTGGGATTATCGGAAAAGCATTGACTTGACTGTTTAGATTTGTAGAATGAAGAACTGTGTGGATAATGTGGAATTAGTGTGGCTTGATTGTGGTGTTACTTTTACCTTATGGAGACGGGCGAATGCAGGGAAAATTGACGACATTTCGCGAGAGTTTGAACAAAGAAAGTGTACGCAATGGAGTGATGTCACTCGGTAATATGGCGAGTGCGGTGCAGTCGGGGGTTGTTCATGAAGACGTCAGTGATGAGTTTTGGCACCAAATAAATCTGATGATCAAGAGTCATTTGAACAAGTTCGGTTATGCAAGTTGTGCTGTTGGTTATGAGGATATGGAACAAGATCTAAAAGTGAAGGTACTTGAAATACTCCCAAAATATGATACTACCAAAGACTTTAAGCCATGGTTTTGGACCGTGATGGGCAACTCGATCTTTGGAATGCGCAGATCGTCTTTCAAACACAGTAAACATATCAAGAATTGGTCATCCTTTATGCATGAAGAAAATGGACATGAACATGACTATATCAAGTCGCGGTATTCATACGAACCAACAGATCATATTCTCATTGACTATCGTGATGCCATCCGAGATATGATTCAGAACTGCACACCACAAAAAAAAGGATGGGTGGTTGCAATCTTTGGCGACCCCGAGAGTCCTGATTTTGATTTAACGACACAAGGAATTAAGATACGAAAAATGTGCCGTGACGTCGGTGGAAAAGATTCCCCTATTGACGGTCGGTATGGTGCTGTTGTGAAGTTCTACAAAGAATTCGCACTACCGTTCCTTCAGAAACGCTTTGGATACAACGTGATATAGAGGAGGAATCAGGGTGCGGGATGACAATAGAATAAATGGTCAAGGAAAATTTAGCTTGACCATGGGAAGTTGTTTTAAGAGTTATTCTGTAATCGCTAAAGAATGCGCCGAATGTTGGCTTTCCACAATGTGCAAAGAACAGACCAGGATCAATAAAGAAAGAAACGGGCAAAAAGACATTCAATATCCAGATTTGCTAAGCGAGTTCATTGATGCAATGACCCAGGAATTTAATCTGGATACCGTTGATGAACGTAAGACTGGCTCACTGTATACCTTTGTGAACCAGTCTGGAATTGTTTATATATGGATTTGGGCAGAATCAAATCCACCTCGTCTCGAAGGAAAGATCAACAATAGAAGATTCCCCCTTGGAGTGTTGAAGAAAGAAACGATTACCGAGTTCGTAAAGATCATGGTTGGCAAGGCAAGCGGCAGAAGGTAAATCGGATGAGTAAATGGACACACATGAATTTCCATATCACAAATTCGGCTTTGATCGGTTCAACAAAGTTCAAGCCGCAGTTATTCCGTATGCTGACAAAGATGTCAATTTGGTAGTGTCATCTCCAACGGCAACTGGAAAATCGGCAATTGCCGAGGCTGCTTTCGGATATCATCTTTCTCAAGAACAGGGCAAAGTTGTTTATGTGTCGCCATACCGAAGTTTGAGCCACGAGAAACATGAGGGGTGGAGGGTCGATGGACAATTTGTAAATCATGGAATCGTGATTAGTACGGGTGATCACCTTGCTACAAGGGATGAGTTTGAAGCAGGGAGAATGATACTGCTTACAATAGAGTCATTTGATTCAAAGACTCGCAACGAACACCATTATTCATGGCTGAGAAATGTTTGTTGTTTATGCGTCGATGAATCACATCTGATAGGTCAAAAGGGTCGAGGTGATGCCCTTGAGATGTCTCTTATGAGATTCACAAGATTGAATCCAGCTGCAAGGATCATACTGTTGTCTGCCACGATGGCGAATGTGGGTTCTGTTGCTGAATGGCTGAAAAGCCTGAACGGCAAAGAGACAATCAAAATACGCAGTACGTGGCGTCCAGCACGGGTTGAAACTCATTTATACCCATATGGAGAAGATAATTCATGGAACGAACAGATTAGGCTGGCAGCAGAACTGGTAAGAGATGCTGATCCAAGCGAGAAGATTATCGTATTTGTGCATAGCAAGAAGCTCGGGAAAGAAGTTTTGAAATCCATACGTGCTTCTGGAAAGCGGTGTGCGTTTCATAATGCGTCTGTAAGTAGAGATATTCGCAAGAAGATTGAAGCGGAATTCAACGATCAATCCTCTGGGTTCAACGTGATCGTATCCACAAGCACATTATCATCAGGGGTGAATCTGGGATGACAACACAAGACGGGGACAACAATGACAAAAGCTGAACGTTTGATGGAACTCAAGAGCGAGTGTTTGGCTTGCCGCAAATGTTCTATTGGTGGAAAAAAATATGATGGTAACATCGGCAACGTATTCAGCAACATGTGTCTAAAGGCTCGAATAATGGTTGTGGGTCAAAATCCAGGTTCTGTTGAGGTTGAGAAGGGAGTCCCATTTATTGGACCGTCTGGGAAATTTTTTGACAAGGCTGTGAAAGATGTTCTTGGGCTGGATAGATCGAGCTTCTATATTTCCAATTGTGTTCATTGTTTCACTCGTGGCAACAGGACACCAACTAATGATGAGATCGAGAATTGTCAACCATTCCTGGAGCGTGAGATCAAAATTGTTGATCCGATTCTTGTTATCACATTGGGAAACCCATCTCTGTTTCAACTTACGGGGCGTAATGGAATTTCGAAAGTTCATGGGCAACTGATCCAATCATTAAGATATAAGGTGGTAGTTCTCCCGTTGTATCACCCGAGTCCATTGAACATGAATCGGACTGGTAGCAGTGATAGCACGAAAACGATCAAAGACATGTTTTATGAAGACCTTGCCAAAATCGGGGAGGTTTAGCGATTGGCTGACCGTGTAATCATTGTTGGGACAAGACGGGCGGGGGAGAAAGTCCCGGTCTCTGAGTTGACGCAAATGAAAGGTCGTGCAGGTCGTGTCCCAGGAAGTACAGGGTATGTTGATATCATAGTCGCAGAGAGTGATGCAGATGATCTTGTCGAAGAACTTCAGGACATAGAGAATCTTCGTGTCAATTCGGTTATGAATGAAGATGATGATATTGTTGGTTTTCACCTGATTGCTGAGATATGTAATGGATCGATTGAAAGCGTACAGAACGCAAAAGAATGGATGAGTCGGTCTTTCGCAGTGTTTACAGGAGAAGATGTTCCTGTCGATCTAGCAATTGAAAATCTATGCATGCTGAAAATGATTTTTCGAAGGGGAGATTTTCTAATTCCACTGGACATGGGACGTATAGCGGCTAGTTTATATTTTGCTCCAAAGGACATCTACACGTGGAAGGAAAATTTTTCAGAAATATTTGAGCGTGGTCTTGAAGATGAAGAATTTGCTGTCATTTGGGCTTTGTCTAATGTTCCTAGAGAAAGAAGAAGACGTGACGTTGCTGGATATTGGAATTATCTGGATGAATACAAAGATCAGGTAAGATCGAACGGATTGGAGTGTGAAGGAACGGCGATGGCGGGATTAATTTGGTGGTCTATAATGGGGGGTCCGTCACTTGGGAAACTGTCGTCAGAAATACGATCTGTGAAAGATGACTTTGGTCGCATCTTCAGTGCGCTGAAAAAACTGAATCAATTGTCTGATTGGGGAATGGCTGAATTCTTTGAGAGAATTTCGACCCAAGTACAATATCGGGTTACAGACGAACTTGCAAAGTTGTGCTCAGCTGAAGGAATAGGAAAAGGAATGGCTCAAGAATTATACTCTATTGGAGTGGAGAGCCCACAAGAGATTAATGAGCGTTGGTCTTCGATTGAAACAGAATGTGGTCCTACACTCATCGATAAACTAAGGATGGCTGGATATGGCGATTGATAGATTATTTGCAGAACGGGCTGTCTTTTTGTTTCTCCAGTCTGCCAAAGAAGGAACCTTATCGCCCAGACATGTGAATGCAGTGGTTCGGAATGATAAGTGTGATGTCACAGAAATTGAACCACTTATTAACCACGAAGATGAATGGGTGAGGCGTTGTGCTATTAAGGTGATAGGAAAAAAGGGTGATGTTAAGTGTCTTATTGAAAGAACTCTTATCGAGAAAGACAAGACTGTTTTGCTTGAACTATTGGAGCAGGTAATAAAAGAAAGAGACAGCCTAGAGAGCTTGGTGGGTCTGTTGGACTCAAGCGATGAAGCAATAAGGAATGACACTATTGAAATGTTCAAAAGAGCAAATAGAGCTGATTGCTTATTTCCCCTGGTGTTTTCAAAAGATGATGAGTTGGTAACCAGGATTAAAGGTTATATTGAGGCGCATGATAATGGTTCGTGAACCGTACCCAAAAAATGGATTTCACTTGTTCCGTCAACAACTACATTTGTTCGCTCACATTTGTGGCGTGACAAAAGACCCAGACGTAGCAATGGCCATTGATTTTCTTGACGAGGCTATTGTTCGCAAGGTCGCAAAAACCATGGCAAAGGGTAATAAAGGCAAAGATGATGAAGCATATAAATTCTATGCTATCTTCAAAAAGAGGTATCTGGAGCTTACTGATTTTGAATATCTCGGAGGATTTGACGGAAAGGATGTCAAGATTGTCAGTGCCATGTCTGACAAACTTGAAGAACACGGGGCAACTGTTGAAGAATACTGTCACTGGTTGTTTGATGACTTCTTTCCGAAGAATGATGGAAGGGTATCACCGAATATCAATATCGCACGCAGCGACAAGATTCTTGGAGAATTCTTCTATCGAAATCGGAGCAAGATCAAGAAACGTGTTGAACGTAAGAAAGCAGAAGAAAAAGAAGCTGGTTTCCTGTTTCGGATGAGAGTACTTTACCGTGAGGTTAGGGATGAAGAAATAATGCAAATCGTAGCCAACTATAGAGATGGAAAGATCAACCTTCCTGAATTTGAAAAAATCGTCGAGTTGTTAGAAAAAAAGCATAAAAAATAATCTCGTGTGCATATAATCATGGCGCAATAAGAACTAATGTGTGCCGAATGTGGATTAGTGTGTCAAGGAGCGTGTGATGAGAACACAAATAAGCAATGTGGTTCAAAACATTGTGGATGGGGTTGATGAAATTGGTGATAATGGGATGCTTCAGGGCATTAAACTGGAAACGGCAGACCCAAAGTTGTTGGACGTTCGAGATGGTAGTTTTGATGACCACGTTGCGATGCAGCCAGCGGCGATTGCTTATTTCGGATCGCTTAAAAAAACGGCAGCTCGACAATTGGATAATATGAAAAGTTCACACGAGCGATGGCAGAAAAAGAAGTACGCTGAAGCACAGAGATTGCTTGCTTCAAGCATGACAACAAAACCAACAAAGGCAGACATTGAAGCGTATATCATAGTGAATCACGAGCCAGAGATTGAGAAACGAGAGAAAGACCTGGAAACTTTACAAGAGCAGGTTGACACCATGGATGTGTGGTATGAGGCGTGGAGACAAAAGTCGTTTTCATTGCGAGAATCTGCCCAATCACGGTCGGACGAAAGAAGGACAACACCGTACATCTATGGTAAGAAAGACGAAGACGACGATGATTGTGACGGTGTGGGCGAACCTGAAGGGGCGACCAGTTCTGAAGAGAGACCCCCGTCCCGTAGTTCTAAAAGGAAAGAGAAGTTCTCACTAGACAGCTCGATAAACAATATACGCAGGATCAGAAAAGAACACCAGGAAAAGAAGGCAGCAAAGGCTGCTTCCAGAAATGATTAGTGTGGAGTATTTTTGGCGTCTGTTTGGCGTCTGTGTGCAGCACAATGTGTGCAGGAGGAAATAGAAATGGCAAGTAATACGTTGGATAAACTCAATAAGTTTCGTAAGAGTCGTCCTCAAGGTGGGAACTTCTCCCGTCAGAGTGATATTTTCTATTCGTTCGAAAACGGGGATAACATCATTCGGCTCGTGGACGAATTTGTCCAGGTGCAAACGCATTTTATTGCGCCGAACCCAAAGCGAGGAGATCGTGGGTTGTGTATCTCTGAGGCATTTAAGGGAGATGACAGAATTCCAAAGATGATCAATTGCCTTGATTGGGACGTTGAGAAGGAAGAGGCGACATCCACTAAGACATGTCCGATATGCAGGATGTGGCGTCTTGCAAAAAAGGCTATGAGTGAAGGTGGAGATAGCCTTGGTGCCGATGAAAAGGATTTCCTTGAGAAGATGGTTTCAGACACCAGAGTTACAACCACATTAAAGTGGAACGTCATTGATCGTCGTGATCCACATGTTGCAGAAGACGATGGCAATGGTGGAACAAGGAAGGTTCCTGGCTACAAGGTCGCTGGTATTGGCATGGAAGCCTACAAGGATATTGATGGCTTATTCCAGCAACTAAAGATCGACATTACAGACGTTAATGATGGTCTTGATGTCAATGTAATTAAGGGTCACAACGGAATGCGAACATGCTACTCTGTACAGCCTGTCATGGAAGGCTTGACAGCCAAACAGACACCTCTTGATGAGGAAGAAAGAAAGATGCAGCTTCATGATCTAAAACGCCTATCCAGCAAGTTGGTAGACCCCGAGAAGATCATTGATGCACTCCATGACGACCTGCGAGAGATTTTGGAAGATAGCGATGACATCGCTCAACCCGAAGAATCTACAGAGCCACAGCAAACACCAGACGATGAGCCACAACAGATTTCAGACGTTGATCCCGAACCAGAGACAACGCCAGCCCCAGCACAGAAAACAGCAAAGCCTGAACGTAAAGCAAGGGCTACGCCACCACCTATCGTGGATGAATTTGGTGACGATGAAGTCGAAGCACCAGCACCGAAAACAGCAAAACCAGCACCAGCACCGAAAACAGCAAAACCAGAACCAGAACCAGAACCAGAACCAGAACCAGAACCAGAGACGGAAGAAGATTCGGAAGAAGATTCGGAGAAAAGTTCTGGTGGCGATGACGAAAACAACGAGTGGGAATGTTTTGGGACCATTGAGAGCGAAGACGATGCAGAATGCTCGAAATGTGGTTCGAAGGAAGCATGCTTGGCGAAACGCGACAGCGGCAAGTAAAATATCGACTGCTCTGCTGAGCTTATTTGTAATTGGGTACAGTATGCTCAGCAGAGCGTCGTTTTTTTAGGGGGGTTGTTCGTTGGCTAAAATTGCATTGGAAAAGAAGCGTGAAGCACGCTTGAAGAAGCTTGATAGCATCTGTGCAGTCATCAACAAGGGTGATTGGGGAGGCGCACATCTCGTTTGCGTTCTTTTGCTTGATAGAGAAGCAGATGATAGCGTTAAACGTATCCCATCGGGGAACAGAGACTTGGATGATGCTCTTGGTGGCGGATGGCCAAGGGGCAGGGTGTGTGAGATATTTGGTCCCGAAAGTTCTGGAAAAACAACCATATGCTACCACGCAATTGCCGAATTCCAACATGCATTTCCAGATGAAGATATTGGAGTAATTGACAGTGAGCATTCGTTTGATCCGAATTACGCAAGGAACGGAATCGGAGTTGATACAGACACACTCCTGATCCACCAGCCAAACTCGGGAGAACAAGCTCTTAATGTTCTTGAACAGATGATCGACAATGGGGTGAAACTTGCAATCGTTGATAGTGTCGCTGCACTGACTCCACAGGCAGAATTGGATGGTGAGATTGGAGATTCACACGTTGCTGTGCAGGCACGTCTGATGTCTCAGGCACTTCGTAAGCTTGTCAGAAAAGCGAGTATCAACGATGCCTGTATTCTGTTTACCAATCAGGTGCGAGAGAAGATCGGTGTGATGTTCGGGAAAAAGACAACAACTCCCGGTGGTCGCTCTTTGAAATTCTACGCATCAATCAGAGCCGAGGTGATCGCCATTGGCAGAACCAAAAAAGGTGAGGAAGTTATTGCAAGCAAGGTTAAGACCGTGATTGCAAAGAACAAAACAGCACCACCATTTCGGATCGCATTGTTCGATATAACTTTCGGTAAAGGCATTGATAAGACCGCTTCAATTTTGGATGCAGCACTTGCATCTAAGATTATCAACAAGAGTGGAGCATGGTTCAACTATGGAGAAATTCGAGTTGGACAGGGTCGACCAGCGGCATTGGAATTCCTCAATGAAAATCCTGAGATTAAGGATGAAATCGAAGCAAAGATTGATGAGATTCCTAAAGAAGAAAAAGAAATGAGTAAAGATGACAAGAAGCGTCTTGCCGCCGACACCGCCGAATCAGAAGTCAGTCCAGAAGATGATGTAGTTGTGGATGCCGAAGTTGTCGAAGACGACAAACCTGAGAAGGGTCGTAGGGTTCCAACGCTGAATACCAATTTGCTAGATGATGTGGAGGTTGAATCCGTATGAGAAAATTCCTTCTTATAGATGGAAACAACCTCGCTTTTCGTACACACTGGACACATCGGCAACTTACGATCAATGATGTTCCAGTTTCGTTGTTATATGGGTTTTTCAATAGCCTTATATCGCTCAAGAAAAACTATCCCGAGTATGGGATAATTATTGCATGGGATGGTGGATACAAAAGGCGGTTCATTGAGTCTGCTGAAGCGGTAATCTCGGGAATGATCCCAACTCCATATAAAGCAACAAGAGCAAACGTGATTGAGAGGGTGAGTTCGATCTTGGAAGAAAAGGGTTGGACTCCACAACAGTTGCATTTGGAGGATCGGGACGACGATGACAACCTTGACATTGAAAGCATGTTTGCGCAGATGCCAACCCTCAAGGAGGCATTGAAACTCGCAAGAGTGATCCAAGTTGTTGTCAAAGACGCTGAGGCTGACGACGTAATATTCACTTATGCTAAGAAAATAGAAGAAATGGGCGGAGGGTCAATTGCTGTCACGTCTGATGAAGACTACTACCAGCTAATCAGCGATAAGACGTTCGTTTTTGATGCTATGAAATCGAACTTTTGGACTCGAAAAGTATTCGTCGATAGCTATGGTTTCGAACCAGAATTATGGGTCGATGTAGGGGCTTTGAGTGGTGATAAATCTGACACAATCCATGGAGTTCCTGGGGTAGGACCAAAGTACGCAGTCAAGTTTGTTAAGGAATACGGAGATATTGATGCTGTATTAAAGGGACTTGCAGAGAAGCCGAAGCGAGGAAAGAAAGAGGATGCGGTTCTCGAACACAAGGAGCGTTTGTATTTGGCGAAGTCACTAAAGAAGATGGACATGCTTGACATCCAAATACAAACAAAGATCGCACCTCGGGACAAAGACGCATTAATCGAGTGGTTTGGACAATACCAATTTAAGAGTTTAGTCCCGAATGCATGGAGGTTGGTATGACAAGGACAGTAACGACAAAAACATTCAAGGGTGCTCATTTCGCTGTGTTTCCTCCAGACCTAATTGAACCTTGTATTTTAGCTGGTTGCCATGAAGACGGTGTTGTTCTTGATCCATTTGCGGGTAGCGGAACGACTCTTATGGTGGCGAAGAAACATGGCAGGAACTATGTGGGTATCGAATTAAATCCTGAGTACATATCACTCATTGAAAAAAGACTGGAAGAAATGAAATGAAAATTGGCATCATGGGAAGTGCAGGAACAGGAAAAAGCAGCCTCGGATTAGAGATTGCGAACGTGGTTGGTGCCGAGTTCCTTCCAGCAAAGAATATCACCAGAACGATTCTTGATCGGGAGAAGTATGACTGGTCGTCCGAGGTCCATGTAGAACGATTCCTTGCCAACAGTGGGTGTCAGAAAGAACTTCTTGAAAGCAGCATGAAGATTGAGTTACAGCATGAGAGGTTTGTTGTTGATCGAACATCCATAGACTTTGCATCGTATGCCATTGCCGAGAGCTGTTGGAACACTGGTGAAGTTCACAAGTTGATCAACACCTGTGAACACCATGCAAGGACATATACCCATCTGATTCTTTGCATGTGGGGTCTTGTCCCACCAGAGGACAACAATGTCAGAACCCTAAATATGTGGTATCAGTTCAATATCCATTCCTTGATCGTGGGTCTCTTAAAAAAGTGGAATCTTCCATATTTCGAGCTTCACGAGACTGGTGATGATCGGATGCCAGCCATCCAAGACTATCTCCAGTTGTCATAATTTACTTATATTTCATGGTTATGTGAAGAGGCACACAGACTCGATCTCGTGTTTGTTGGTGATTATACGTTGTAATCCTTTTTGTGAGAACAACTTACATTGCAACCATTGAGAATGAGACGGGACTACGGGAGCGACTCAGACGGGGTAAATCCCTATTTGAACACTCCGCCAACAAAATTGAATCGGGACATTAAGTCAGAAAAGAACCCGACTAAGAAGAAGCAAATGCAGGAAGCATTGAGTGCGTGGAGACTTGTGGTGCCTGGACCATTTTGGAAAGCAAAAGGAGCTTCTAAGATGAATATTGCCAACGAGTTGATTCATATTGCGAAGTTGCTTACTGGGGGGGCGAAGAAAGCAACAGAGGCAGATGTGATCAAGTTTTTGACTGACAACCAGAACCCGTCTGATGCTGAGCTTCACAAGTGGGCAGAAGACAAGGGCTATGATGTTCACGAGGTCGAGACTCTGATCTATACGCTGGCGACCAAGTTTGCGAATTTCATGACAGAAGGTAAGGCAACAAAGAGCAACTTTACCATTGATGATGTTGATCCCAAGGAATTAGAATTGGGTCGTAAGGTTGAAAAAGAGCATGCTTCTGATCCTGGAATCATCGACAGAATTATCCTTGATCATTGTGCTGCTGTTCCAGAT